>Ga0102823_1000011_pt1 | contig 79200 bp, 72 predicted proteins | sample ColrivemetaGS743_FD_78459 | JGI IMG/M metagenome (GOLD analysis project Ga0102823, IMG submission 78459) | Estuarine microbial communities from the Columbia River estuary - Ebb tide non-ETM metaG S.743 | ecosystem: Environmental > Aquatic > Marine > Intertidal zone > Estuary | place: USA...
AAGTGAATCCGGAAACCCTCAAGGAATTTGGTGCAGTAAGCGAACAAGTTGCAAAAGAATTGGCGGCAAATGGCCGAAAAATACTCGGAGTAGATTATTGTTTGTCTACAACAGGCGTTGCGGGGCCAAATGGAGGAACACTCGAGAAACCTGTTGGCCTCATTTGGATAGGCCTTAGCGGGCCAAGAGGGACCATTGCTAAACGTTTTCAATTTGGAGATGAACGCAAGCGCAACCTAGAAATGACAGTGTTAGCTGCCATGAATTGGCTGCGTTACTTCCTTAAAACATGCTAAGCAAATTACATTTTCGGTAACTTTGCTAAATGATAGACAGTGGCTTCTTACCTGTAATGGAACATTTCTACACGCTACAGGGTGAAGGTCATCATAGCGGTAGAGCAGCTTATTTTATTCGTTTGGCCGGCTGTGATGTTGGTTGTGTGTGGTGCGATGTCAAAGAGAGCTGGGAGGCACATCCGCATCAATACATGAGCATTGCGCAAATTCTGGATTCCATAAGACAAACACCAACTGACTTTATTGTAATTACAGGCGGAGAGCCAACGATGCACAACCTAGCCCCTCTTTGTTTGGCCTTACACGAGCGCGGGTATGAAATCGCACTGGAAACTGCTGGTGTACATCCTTTAAAAGGAGAGATAGACTGGTATTGTTTTTCGCCTAAGAAATTCAAAGCTCCCTTGGAAGAAGCGTACTTGCTCGCGAACGAACTCAAGGTAGTTATTGCCCATCCTTCAGATTTTGATTGGGCAGAACAACACGCTGCAAAAGTTGGTACAAGTTGTAAGCTATATCTTCAAACAGAATGGGAAAAACAAGATCGTTTCTTGCCGCTCATCATAGACTATATCAAACGCAACAAAAAATGGAAAATCTCGTTACAAACGCATAAGTATATGCAAATTCCATGAGGTTTTCTTTTTTAATAGTCTTATTCATTTTACTTAATTCTCAAGCCCTCAAAGCGCAGTTTCCTTATTCGACCTCGAGTAAAAAGGCTATTAAATTATTCAATCAAGCACAAAAAGCGCCAAAACTTATCGACCAAAATACTGGTGTGCCGAATTATACAGAAGGTATTCGGCTTTTGGATGCAGCCATAAAAAAAGATAGCCAATTTTGGGAAGCCTTCTTACTTAAAGGAGAGTTTTTGGAATACCAAAGAAAATATGCCGAGGCTGCGAGTTGTTATCAGAGAGCGCTTGAAATAGACCCCTATCACAGTGTGAGCGGCAGTACCCACTTTTATTTATCGGTTTGCTTATTCACGATTGGTGAGTATCAAAAGGCCCTCGAAAACATTGAAATCTTTCTAAAAAATCCGAATGCCAATGAAAAATGGCTTTCAGAAGCCTACCAACTGAAAAATTGTGCGGCCTTCTCAGTTTCTGCAATACAGAACCCTAAGTCCTTTGAACCCCACAATGTTGGGCCTGGCATCAACACCATATTTTCTGAATACTACCCCACCTTGACCGTTGACGGCAATGAGTTGCTTTTTACCAGAAGAATCAGATTTATGAATAATGGTCGTCAAGATGAACAAGAAGACTTCTATATTTCTCAACTTTCAACAGAAAATAGCACTTGGGGGCAAGCCAAACCCATGCCTGAAAATATAAATACTGCTTGGAATGAAGGCGCACCCACTATTTCTGGTGATGGAAAAACGATCATTTTTGTAGCTTGTACTGATCCATCTGGTGTCAATTATGGTGGAAATCGAACAGGAAAAGGTTCTTGTGATTTGTTTATCACAAACAAAATCAATGGCCGTTGGACTACCCCGAAGAATCTACCGGGCGGGGTCAATACAGCCAATTGGGAAACCCAGCCCTCTTTAAGTGCAGATGGTAAAACACTTTATTTCATTCGTGCCGTTCGTTCTAAGGAAGGCAAATCAAATAGTGATATTTACGTATCTCATCTGCAAGAAGATGGCCAGTGGTCGGTGGCCCAAAGACTTCCAAATACCATCAATACCAATGCCAATGAAGAATCGGTTCAAATACATCCGGACGGAAATACGCTATATTTTGCCTCTCGGGGCCATATTGGAATGGGTGGATCTGATTTATTCGTCAGTAAAAAAGATGCAAATGGAAATTGGGGAAAGCCAGTGAATTTAGGATACCCCATCAACACTCGCTTCGATGAAAACTCGCTTTTGGTGTCTGCGCAAGGTAGTATAGCATTTTTTGCTTCGGACAGACAGGGGGGCTACGGTGGTCTAGATATCTATTGGTTTGAATTACCCACTGAAACTCAAGCCCTCCAAACCTTTTATTTCGAAGGAACAGCTTTTGATGCGCTCAGTAAGGATAAATTAGCCGCTCAAATTCAACTTTCAGATCTGAGTTCAGGCAAAATTATATTTGCTGGTTTTACAGATAGTTATGATGGAAAAATAACCCTTCCACTACCCATCGATAAAAGCTATGCTGTGTTGGTGAATCATCCAAGCTATCACCCGTTTTCGTTAAATTTTGACCTTACCCTACAAGAAAACGCCAAAAGCTTTCTTTTAGATATGCCGTTAAATCCACTGCAATCATCAGCTGAAAACGTTTTAAATAATGTGTTTTTTGATCTTGCCATGGCAAGCTTAAGGCCGGAATCTAAAGTAGAACTTCTCAATTTAGCAAACTATCTTCAAAAAAATCCAACAATTCAAATAGAAATTCAGGGCCATACAGATAGCCAAGGAGATCCAAGCAAGAATTTAATATTATCGGCTGCCAGAGCCAAGGCAGTTGAAGATTTTCTCATCTCAGAAGGAATTGACCCCAAACGCCTCAAAAGCAAAGGTTATGGATCGAACCAACCACTCGTTACAGATGCCGCCATTGCACAAATGACTGACCCAAAACAGATACAAGAGGCACATCAAAAAAATCGTCGTACAAGCTATAAAATTCTACCATGATACCGTTTTTAAAACTTCTTCGTTTGAAAAATTTGGCGACCATAACCATCGCAATGCTGGGTGTAGCCTATTTTATTCATGTACAAAATCCTTATGAAGTAATAGACTTCAATAATTATCATTTTGGACTGCTCATATTTTCAACGCTCTTAATCGCTGCCGCAGGCCATATGATCAATGATTACTTTGACATTAAGGCTGACCGCATCAACAAACCAGAGCATCTTGTATTATCGAAATTTCTGAGCAAGCGCTGGGCTATTTTATTGAATTGGATTTTGAACATCCTTGGTTTATCGATTGCATTTTACTTGTCTTGGCAATATAAGAACCTATTATTTGTAGCCATACATTTACTTAGCATCAACTTTTTATGGTTTTATAGTGCGTATTGGAAAAGAAAATTAATCCTTGGCTCGGTAGTATTGTCTATACTCCCCAGTCTGGTCTTATTTTTATCTTGTTGGTACATACAAGCATGTAATGAGAGTGCCGCTGAGCATTCTCCTTATCATCCAGCAACCTGGAGCACCTACTTAGATTACAGGTTCATCTACTTTGTTGCCATTTGTGCTTTTTTCATTACCCTCAGTAAAGAAATCATCAAAGACATCCACGACATTCCGGGTGATACCATCATCAAAGCAAATACGATCCCAAGAAAAATCGGTAGCCACAAAGCTCAACTGCTATCCTTATTGATTTTGCAGCTGCCCGCTTTATTGTATTTTCTTTTGCTCCTGTTTACTGATTTTGCGCTCCCTACGACTTATACCAAAGGAGTTTTAATATTTGTTGGGCTAGGTTTTTTACTAAGCCTCCTATTGCATTTCTTAGTTCCAAATTTCCTGGCCAAAAATATGAAATGGGCACAGAATATTGCCTTATTATTGGGTCTTACCTGTTTATTTTTTTAGAATGAAAATTGTACTTGGTTCTGCATCTCCCCGCAGAAAAACCCTTCTTGAGGAGCTTGGTTTTAATTTTCGGGTGCTTACTGCTGATATCGATGAATCGTTTGATACTTCGCTTTCACCTGAAGAAATTGTTTTGGGCATCTGTAGAAAAAAAATGGAAGCACTTTGGCCTCTACTGCAAGCCGATGAAAAACTTATTTGTGCAGACACCATTGTTTACCTCAATGGCAAAGTTTTGGGTAAGCCTCACTCTAAGGCCGCAGCCATTGAAATGCTGCAGTTACTTTCAGGACAAACCCATGAGGTATATACAGGAGTTTGTATCAAGGATCAACAAGGTTTGCATCAGCTTGTAGACTGCACTTCAGTACGGTTTCAAGAATTGCGCCTCGAAGACATCTTGCATTATGTTGAAACACAACAAGCGATGGATAAGGCTGGTGCCTACGGTATCCAAGATTGGATTGGCCACATTGGAGTCATTGAGATCAAAGGCTCCTATACCAATGTCATGGGCCTGCCGACTCAAAGACTTTTCCCTTTTCTGCAATAATTAAAGGTCAAAAAAAAAACCGCCTGTTGAGCGGTTTTTTTTAAATTTCAATGATCGCCTTTAGTACTTAACGCTAAATTCTACACGGCGATTTTTTGCGTCTTTGACTTCTTGATCGTCATCTTCGACAATTTCTTTACAAGGAACCGTATCAGACTTATGTGTTTTGATGAGTCGTTGCTCAGCAATTCCATTTTTCACTAAATACTTCACAACCATTGCCACACGCTTTCTGTCCATATCTTGGTAATCTTCGTTTTCCTCGCCTGCTTTGATCTCCAGCCCATCGTTGTGGCCGATGATCTCCAACTTCATGCTTGGGTCGGCATTCATTTCCTCTATGATAAAATCAATATTCGTGATGGCACTTTCTGAAAGTGATGCCTTACCTGCCCTAAAATAGATGGTTTGTGCGGCAATTTGCAACTCAACAGACATTTTATCATTGATTTCTGGAGTTTTATCATACACCAAGGTACTGAACTGATCTTCAATTTTAGGAGGTTTGGCGTTAAAACAAGCACATTCCGTAGGGCTGTCCACAAGGCGAACTATGATATTATCAACGTAATAATAAGCATGTGTTAAGGGATCAGCCTCAGCATCTTTTGGTTTTTTCACTGCCTGAAACTGTGTGTTTTCGTTGCGGTCAAAATTTCCAATAGTCAGGTAGCGTTCGTCTCCTTTGGCAGTATAGGTATTGCATACTTTTTCCCAACCAAAAAAACCGTTATAAATTTTATTGAGCTGAGCCTTCATTACGTGATCTCCTGACATATAAATGGCTCCGGGCTCTCCGTTAGCTGGCATATCTTTTGAGAAATAAACTCCGAGGTTATTGTTGGCGAATTTTGAGGATTCACTGAGTGAAACAGCATATTCAACACAATAAGTAAGACCTTTTTTCAATGTTACTTGTTCCTTGCCTTGCATTAGTTGAATGGTAATGTAAGAGCGCTCCCCTGCTTGCTTGCCTGGGCGATATGTAACTATTCCGGCATATACATTGCCACCATTTTCTGTCGTTGGCTCTTCAGAACCATAGACATTGGCTGGAACGCCGATATCTCCACTTGCATTTTTGGTGAAAAGATCTGCTTGCAATTCAGTTGGTGAACTTATACCCTTTCCTGCTTCTGCGATACCACCCAACTCTGAGAGATCTTCAGAGGCACCTTCAAAAGTGACGTTGATGATTTCTTTTTCGTTGGTTTTCTTTCCCTTTTGGGCTTGGGCACTTAGAGTGAGTGTAAGCGCTGAAAAAGCTATTAGCAAATTACGCATTTTCAAAGTTTGAAATTTCATAGTTTTTAACGGTATTGATGAACACTTTGACCTTTTCAGGGTCAATATCAGGATATACTCCGTGTCCCAAATTTACAATATGTCTTTGACTTTTAAAGGATTTAAGCATTTTTTTGGTCTCATTTTCAATCAAATCTGTGCTGCCATAGAGTACACACGGATCTAAGTTTCCCTGTAAAGTCTTGTTTTCAAGAACCAAACTTCGTGCCAAAGGAACAGACATATTCCAGTCTAGTCCAATCGTTGTGCACGACAATTCACCAATCTCGGGCAATGACGCTACCGCACCTTTAGAAAACACCGTAAGGAGTGTATTTGGTAAGGCTTGGCAAATTTGCTCAATGTAGTGTAGTCCAAATTCTACGTATTGATCATGACCAAGGATTCCTGCCCAAGAGTCAAATAATTGCAATGCGTCGGCACCAGCGGCCAATTGCCCTTTTAAATAGTCAATAGTTACATCGGTTATGCGCTGCAGTAAGCGATGCGCAAGTGCTGGTTGAGTGTAAAGTAATTTTCTAGATTCGCTAAAAGTCTTGGACCCTTTTCCTTCAACCATATAACAAAGAATGGTCCAAGGGGCGCCTGCAAATCCAATTAAAGGAACACGACCGTTCAATGCTGTCTTGGTTTGTTTTAAGGCCTCAAAAACATACCACAAACGATCTTGAACATCAATATGATCATCTAGTAAAGCAAATTGTTCTTGGCTACGAATAGTGTTTTCAAACCAAGGGCCCTTTTGTTCAATCATTTGATAGGGCAAGCCCATAGCCTCAGGAACCACAAGTATGTCTGAAAAAATTATTGCCGCATCAACATCTAATAAATCTACTGGCTGTACGGTAACTTCAGTAGCAAATGCGGGTGTTTCAACCAACTCTTTAAAACCTGAGAGTTTTGAGCGCACCGCTCTATATTCGGGCAAAATTCGGCCTGCCTGACGCATCAGCCAAACCGGATAACGCTCAATGGAATCGCCTCTGTGGGCACGTAAAAATAAATCGTTCTGAATCATTAGTACAAAGGTAAGGATTTACCATTGAATTTGGCATTTACCCACCTGACCAAGATAAGTATTTGTCTTGCTGAAATGCTTGTTCCCGAAAAAACCTCGATAGGCAGAAAGCGGCGAAGGATGCGCTGAACTCAGTACCAAATGTTTGTCTGAATCAATGATTGCTTTGAGTTGTTGCGCTTTTGCGCCCCAAAATAGAAAAACTACTTGTGATTTTTCCTTACTGATCTTTTTAATAACGGCACTAGTGAAATGCTCCCAGCCCAAATCATGATGACTACCCGGCCGCCCTTCTTCAACCGTTAAGACAGTATTAAGTAACAAAACTCCCTGCTTTGCCCAAGGTGTCAAATCACCATTGATCAGTGGCTTAAGACCCAAGTCTGACACCCTTTCCTTATCAATATTTTGTAAACTTTTGGGCAGTGGCCAAACACTGGGCTCAACCGAGAAAGACAAACCATGGGCATGACCTCTCGTTGGATACGGATCTTGCCCTAGGATCACAACCTTTAAATCAAGTGGATCACAGAGCTCAAAAGCCCTAAAAACTTGATCTTGGGTTGGAAAAACCTTGTCTGGAGCCGATAGATAGGCATTAAGGACGCGATTAGTCAATTCCTTGAAAGAAGTTGAACTGAGCTCTTTGGATAAAAATGCCCTCCATTCCAAAGGCAGTCTTTGTATCATTTTAAGTCAATGAGAGCTACCCACAAAGAAATTTTAGATCCGTCCATTCGAGGCCAAATTGGACGAATTCTGCCATCATAAGCAGCAATACCTAGGTAATCTCCGAAGAATACTTTTGGGTTTGGCATAAAAGGACGCATTGAAATGCGCTTTTCAGAAAAGCTTTCACCGCCATCTGTACTAGTGGCCCAAACCACATCCGTTCGATTATTTTTAAAACGGCGTCTGTCATAATATACCAAATGCAGATCTCCACGGACCGGATCTATGGTCATTGCACTTAAAAATTGGTGGGTTTTTGTACTGTCTTGATTGACACGAATTGCATTGGACCAATTTTGGCCATTGTCAGTAGATTTCATGAGCCAAATATCGGTGTCGTCTATGCCGTTGCGCTGATCAGACCAATTTAAATATAAGGTGCCATGTTGCGGACCGCCACTCAAATCGGACATTAGAAAAGGAAGGCCATTGCTGCGGTATATTCCTGGAATTTTCAAATCCCAGCCACCAACTTGATTCATAAGTTGCCGTTCTTCGGGCAGCCAAGTTGCGCCTTGGTCTTTGGATTGTTGTAAAACAAGCCCCCTTGGACCAGTCCATACGACAAAGATTTGACCATCGGCGCCAATGGCCGGTACTGCTCCCTCTACAGTGTTGTCTCCATCTAGGCAATCTCCTGCGAATTTAGAAATACGCACCGGTGTGCTCCACGAATATCCGCGATCGACAGATTTAGAAAATACAATAATAGAACTATCCTTAGGGTCAGCAGAATCATAGGCATCAAATTGTGTCCAGGTCATGTATAAAACATTGGTCTTTGGATCGATGACAACCCAATGCTTGTCTTGGACCTTTGTTCCATTTGGTGCAGGAAACGATCCCTTTGAAAACCTTGCAGGATCATCGGCAATTTGGCATACAATTCTATCGAGATGGCTTCCTTTATCGTAGTCGCTGAGATGAAAATAATACAAACGTCCGTAGGAGTCGTATTGCAAAACTGGGTCGCCATAAACGCCATAAGGACTGTTGAGTGCACTACTTTGCCAGGTATATCCACCATCGGAAGAAAAATGAAAGCCCTTGAGTACTGTACCAGCAGAAATCTCGTTTGGATTTTTGGGGTTGATGGCAATAGATGGCTCGCACTCGTTGAAGGGATAAGCGGACTCAACGGGCGGGATTTGTATATTTTGAAAAGTTTGCGAAAAAATTATGCTACTGCATAAATTAACGCAACCAATAAAGAAGATATGGCGCATTGGCATCTTTGATTTGAAGTGAATATTGAGGTTTTACCCAGGTTTTGTAAGCGCATTTTACAGTAAATACTTTGGCATCTCGAGCAACCAATAATTCAATACTCGATCCCGGGTTCATGGCATTGTATTTATTCTCCAGTGCGGTTTTATCGGCGCGAAACCCATCGCAAGCCAAAATTTCATCTCCTGCACTGATGCCTGCATCCTCGGCTGCCGAGCCACTTCTTACGTATCTGACTTTTACGATTTCTCCGTCCTCTAAGGCCAAGCCAAAATTGGTTAGAGCTGCTGAATTGTCTATAACTTGCATTCCCATGGGTTCAAAATATTGCTTGTATGGGATGATTTGAGTGCCGTTGACATAAGATTCAAAGAACGCATCTAAGTCTTCGCCACAATAGTGCTCCAGTTCATCTAAAAATTCTACTTCGGTGAATCCACGTTGCAAGCCTAGGGCATATTTATTGTAGAGTAGTTGCATAAATCCATCTAACCCTTGCTTTCCTTTTGATTTTTGAATTAAATAAGCATCTAGCACCGCTCCAAGCACCGCACCGCGAGAGTAATAGGTCATGGTAGTATTACTCGAATTTTCATTCGGGCGATAAGCCTTGATCCAAGCATCAAAACTAGCATGAGCCACAGGTTGTATGCGCGAGCCAGGTGTGCCTTCAACGTAATTAATTTGAGATTGCAATTTATTGATGAATTCTTGCTTGGTGTAAAAACCTGCGCGTAAGAGTACTAGTTCATCGTAGTAGGATGTGATGCCCTCCATTACCCAAAGTAAAGAGGTGTAGCACTCTTGATCATAATTGAAGGGCCCCAATTCTATGGGTCTAATGCGTTTGACATTCCAAAGATGGAAATACTCATGGGCCACCAAATTGATAAAACCTAGGTAATTGCCTGCGGTGTAAGACCACCTGCTGACACTCAAAACACAAGAATTCATATGTTCTAGGCCACCTTGACCGTTTTCAACATTGTGTACAATAAAAAGATAGTCTTGATTGGGATTGTTTCCAAAAACGGCTGTTTCTGCCTCAACCACCTTGGCCATGTCACGCTGTAAATCAGGTATGTTATAATTTGCTTCTCCATACATTGCCACACGATGGCGTATACCTGCGGCAATAAAAGTAAATTCTTTTTGATTGCCAATTTCAATGGGGCAATCTACTAATTGATCATAATCTTTAAATGTAAAAAGTTGGTCTGTTGGATCTGATTTAAAATCAGCCGAAACTAACGCAGTGCTTATTTTATGGAAACTTGTATATGGATGTACATGTAAAATGCCCCGGTCATTTTTTGTCTCTTCGGTATACATAAATACTCCCGCACCCGCCACAAACCCATGAGTTTGGTCAAGGTAAGGTGTTCTAACAGAAAGTTCAAAGGCGTATACTTCGTAATAAACGGTAAAGGATGCCCTGCCTTCGCATTGAACTTCCCAGCAATTTTTAGTTTTTTTCTTCACCGCAAGTTGCTTTCCATTGCTATCAATGGCCTTTACTTGGTTGATATTTTTAGAAAATTCCCGAACTAGATATGACCCTGGCGTCCAGACCGGCAACTTGAACTCCTGCACACTTTGTGTATTCTCAGCAACTTCGATTTTTACAGCGAAGTAATGTGAGTTAGGCTGAGGCATCGAAAGATGGTAAGTAAGTTTGCTGGCCTGAGATATATGAGGCAGACATGCAAATAATAAAAGTATTGAAATGAATTTCATAGGATTAGATGTATTTTGGGTTAGATGGCTAGCTTTGATTTTAAATGGATTTTATGCTAATTATTCTTTAATGCGAATTTTTGCGGCATCACCTTTGGCACTCCGCACGAGATCCTCCACTGGGTCTGTACCATTTCGAAGTACCACCGCCATACGGCGGTAAGGTCTGGTGCTTGGTTTTCCAAATATGCGCACCTCGGCTTTGGGGTCAGTTAATACCAAATCAAGACCTTCATAAATGGGTGCTTTGGCTGATTCAGATTGAGCCAATACAACTGCACTTGCGCCGTTTTGAACTTGTGTAATAGTTGGAATGGGCATTCCTAAAATGGCGCGAGCATGCAGCTCAAACTCATTGAGATTCTGTGTGCCGGCAAGTGTGACCATTCCTGTGTCGTGTGGCCGCGGTGACAATTCAGAGAAATAAGCACCATCCTGGGTTATAAAGAACTCAACTCCCCAAATTCCAGCACCACCAAGTGCGGCAGTTACCTTTGCTGCCATTTCTTGGGCCTCTGCCAAGTGATTTGGATCCATGGGCATAGGTTGCCAGCTTTCTTGGTAATCGCCACGTTCTTGACGATGACCGATTGGGGCACAAAACAAGGTTGGTCCGTTTTTCTGTGTAACGGTAAGGAGTGTAATTTCGTAGTCAAAACTGATAAAACCCTCCACAATAATTTTTTTTAGATCTCCTCTGGAACCTTCCATTGCATAGGACCAAGCCTTTTCAATATCGGCCTCTGTCCTTATCACAGACTGGCCTTTGCCCGAGCTCGACATCAGGGGTTTTACCACGCATGGCAAACCACAAAAAGCCACCCCTTGGCGCAGTTCTTCCATAGATTTGGCATAGCGATAAGGTGCAGTGCGCACTCCTACTTCTATAGCTGCCAAGTCTCTGATGGCTTTTCTGTTCATGGTGAAATTTGCAGCCTTCGCGCTAGGTACCACCGCAATTCCTTGCTTTTCGTAGTTATAAAATTGCTCGGTACGAATGGCTTCGATCTCGGGAACAATTATTGTTGGTTGATGCTTCGCTACCACTCCATCAAGGGCGCTTGCATCTAACATATCAATGACTTCAAAGTGGTCTGCGACTTGCATGGCAGGAGCACCAGGATAATTATCCACAGCAATAACAGTTTGTCCGTAGCGCTTGGCAGCAATGACAAACTCTTTTCCGAGTTCACCCGAACCGAGGAGGAGTATTTTATGATTCATAAAGCAAATTTAAGCCAAAAGGAAAGAAATTCTTATTTTTGAAACTATTGATGAGCACGATACAAACAGAAATCGAAAAATTTGATCCCATTTTTCTTCGAGAAATGACAGATGTCAACCTGATGAATCGCATCGATACCAAATTTGCCTTCCGTCAAGACGACTTATTGCGCTTTCTACCCATATTGTCTGAAAACTATAGATCGCTCAAAGTGGAAGGCACAATGCTTCCCCATTACGAGAGTTTATATTTCGACGATGAGACCTTCTCCTTTTTCCACGATCATCATAATGGTAAGGCCGATCGATTTAAAGTGCGCATACGTAAGTACGTTGAATCCAACATTCACTTTCTTGAAATCAAACATAAAATAAAAGGCAGAACCGACAAGCGTCGCATTCTTACCAATGATTTCAATGAACTTCAAGATGAAAAGGAACGCGATTTTTTGCGTCGTCAACTCAATAGCGATGCCAATTTAAAACCTACGATGTGGAATTCATTTCAACGCATAACGCTCGTTTCTAAGCACAGTAAGGAAAGACTCACACTTGATTTCAATATTCAGTTTCACATGGGTGAAACTAGAAGGGATTTCAAGCAACTCGTCATTGCCGAACTCAAACAGGAATCCTTGAATCGCAACTCTCCGTTCTATCAACTCATGAAAAAAGAGCAGATCAGACCCTATCGCTTATCTAAATATTGCATTGGAAGTGTTGAAATTTATGGAGAAGAAAGCCTTAAATTTAATCGCTTCAAGAAAAAACTTTTATTTCTAAACAAGATCAACCATGCTAAATAACTTACTCCTCTTTTTGCCACTCAAAAAAATAATTTCTCCCAATACAATTACGTGGTTTAGCGAAGATTTTTACGGACTTCTCATCCGCTTAGGCATTAATCTTTTCTTTTTGACAATACTAATTCGCGTGCTGTATTACTCCAAGACAAAGCGAAAAGATTATTTATTTACTTATTACCTCATAGGTACCATTACTTTTTTCTTGTGTTTTGGACTCATGCAAATGGACATTGATACCGGTATGGGGCTTGGCTTATTTGCCATTTTTGGAATCATTCGATACAGAACCGATGCCATTGAAATCAAAGAGATGACCTACCTTTTTATGGTAATTGGAGTGAGTGTCATCAACGCACTGGCCTCCAATGACCTGAGTATTTCAGAGGTTGGGGTCATCAACATTTCTATTATTTTACTCACCTTTTTGCTAGAAAATATCTGGTTGATGAAGCATGAAACTCGCAAAACAATTAATTACGAGCGCATTGATTTGATCAAACCGGAAAACTATGAGCTTTTACGAGCTGATTTAGAGAAAAGAACCGGATTGTCAATCAATCGTGTTGAGGTGGGTAAAATTGACTTTTTAAATGATACTGCCATGGTGCGTATATTTTATTATGCCGATGATCAGGCCTTCTCTGACTACCACCAAAATTAAATGACAAAAATTGCGCTGTATCCAATTTCAGTAATCTATGGCCTTATAATTTGGCTGCGCAATCGTTTTTTTGATTGGGGTGTTTTTACCTCCCAACCCATTCCGGGGAAATCTATTTGCGTTGGTAATCTTTCGGTTGGAGGCACAGGAAAGTCTCCTCACATTGGTTATTTGATCTCTACACTTTCAAAAACTCATCAAATTCAAGTGCTCAGCCGAGGCTATGGTCGCCAAACCAAAGGTTTGTTGGCCGTTGATCACCTTTCAAACCCAAAAACCGTTGGCGACGAACCGATAATGCTCTATAATGAGTATGCAAAGCAGGCGCATTTTGTGGTCTGCGAAAAACGACGTTTGGGCGTCAAATACCTCAAAGCAAAGCATCAAGATGCGATCATTCTACTAGACGATGCCTACCAGCACCGATGGGTAAAAGCAGGCCTTCAAATTGTATTGACCACTTATCAGCATCCATTCTGGCAAGACCAATTTTTACCTCTTGGAAAATTACGAGAGTCCGCAACCGAAATAAGAAGAGCAGATGCCATTGTTATTACAAAGTGTCCGGCATTTGAAACCTTTGACCCTCAACGTATAAAAAAAGAACTCGCTCATCTGAATAAACCCATCTTCTTTTCAAGGTATCAATACAAACCGCTTCATCCTCTCACCTCAAGTATTGAAAAAATTGATCGTGTGCTTTTGATCAGTGCTATTGCCGACCCAGGACAAATACAAGAGAGTTTTCCAAAAGACTACCAAATTTCTCATAAAATTTTCGAAGATCATCATCCATTCAGCCGTGCAGATATCTCAGAAATTCACCAATTTTTTGATACCTTTGCAAATGAAAATACCGTACTTGTAACGACCAGTAAAGACTGGGTGAAAATTAATCTTTTACTCAATGAAACGGAAAGAAAAAAATACCCGTGGTATTTAATCACCTTTACGTTAGAATGGTACGAGCAAGAAACTTTTAACCAATTCATCAGCAACTATGTTGACACAAATTAAAGAAAGTACCGCATACATCCAAAGCAGAACCAAGGTTCAGCCAACGATTGGGATAATTCTTGGAACAGGTCTTGGAGGCCTTGTAAAGGAAATTGATATCATCGATGAGATCAATTATCAAGATATACCACATTTTCCGGTTTCTACCGTAGAGAGCCATTCAGGTAAGTTAATTTTTGGAACCATTGGAGGCAAACAGGTAGTTGCTATGCAAGGCCGCTTTCACTTCTATGAAGGTTACACCTTGCAACAAGTTACTTTTCCGGTGCGTGTAATGAAACTCTTGGGAATTGAAAAATTATTTGTGAGTAATGCTTCCGGCGGCGTCAATCCTGACTTTGAAGTTGGTGAAATTATGATCATGAACGATCACATCAACTTATTTCCCGGCAACCCACTTATTGGTAAAAACATCGATGAATTAGGCCCCAGATTCCCAGATATGAGTGATCCTTATGATCAAGAGTTGATCGACAAAGCTTGCGATATAGCTCAAAAATTAGGGATTCGAGTGTCTGTGGGTTGTTATGCTGGCCTTACCGGACCTACCCTCGAGACCCCTTCGGAATACAAATACGTTCGTATTATTGGGGCTGATGCAGTTGGTATGTCTACGGTGCCCGAAGTAATTGTAGCTCGACACATGAGCATTCCATGTTTTGCAATCTCTATCATTACTGACTTAGGAGTTCCGGGCAAAATTAAAAAAGTCAGTGTCCAAGACGTCATTGATGTGGCGAGCCGACAAGAGCCCAAAATGACGCAAATCATCAAAGAACTCATTTCAAGTATTTAAGTATATAAAATGGAAGAGTCGATTCGATCGCGCTATGAAGTGGTTATAGGACTTGAAGTTCATGCCCAATTGCTTACCCAAACCAAGGCATATTCTTCAGACCTCAACGCCTATGGAGCTGCGCCTAATACAAATGTGAGTGCAATTACCCTTGGGCACCCAGGCACCTTACCAGTCATGAACCAAAAAACGATTGACTACGCAATTCGCTTGGGCCTAGCCTGTGGCTGTCAAATTGCTACGCATCAGCATTTTGCAAGAAAAAACTACTTCTACCCTGACCTTCCCAAAGGATACCAAATTACGCAAGATACAACCCCCATTTGTACTGGCGGACAAATTCTTATCCGTAAAGAAGATGGTCAACAAAAATCTATTGGCCTGACGCGAATTCACATGGAAGAAGATGCAGGTAAAAGCATCCACGATGTAGATGTGTATGATACGCTCGTGGATCTCAATAGAGCAGGCACACCGCTGCTAGAAATTGTTACCGAACCAGACCTGCGCTCCTCTTCTGAAGCTTATAACTACCTCACCGAGGTAAGAAAATTATTACGCTATCTGGATATCTGCGATGGCAACATGGAGGAAGGATCCTTGCGCTGTGATGCCAATGTTTCGGTGCGCTTGATCGGATCCAAAGAATTCGGCACAAAAGTGGAGGTTAAGAATATGAACTCTATTCGGAATGTGCAGCGCGCCATCGAGTTTGAAGTGAACCGCCAAATCGAAGCCCTCGAAAGCGGAGAAAAGCTGCGTCAAGAAACAAGGGCCTTTGATGCGCTCAAAGGCATTACAATTGCAATGCGCTCCAAGGAAGCAGCCAATGATTACCGTTATTTTCCAGAACCCGACTTACCACCAATTTATGTAAGCCGAGGGCATATTGCAACAGTGGCAGAGCAAATGCCCGCCTTGCCCAATGCACTCTTTGAACGCTACACCAAAACATACGGCCTTAGCGATTATGATGCATATAATATTACCGACCAAAAAGGCATTGCACTCTATTATGAGGCCCTAATTGGTCACACAAAGAATTACAAAGCAGCCGCCAATTGGCTCATGGGCGAAATTAAATCTTACCTGAATGAACTAGGTATGGACATAGGCGAATTTCCAATTGCCCCAGAGCGTATTGCAGCACTCATTGAGCTCATCGACCAAGGGAAGGTTTCGAATTCCATTGCGGCACAACGCATCTTTCCAGCCCTTTTTGAATCCGAGCAAAATCCACTTGAAATTGCCGAGTCACTCAATTTGATACAAAGCTCAGACAGCGATGTAATAGAAGGATTTATCGAAGAGGTAATCAAACTCAATCCAAATGAGGTGGCACGTTATAAAAATGGAGAAAAGCAACTCATCGGGTTTTTCATGGGTCAACTCATGAAAGTATCAGCTGGTAAAGCTGATCCAAAGGCTTCCAACTCTCTACTCAGACAAAAATTAGAAGCCTAATGAAGCAATCTTGGACACGCCGCCAAATTACCCTTGTGGTAATACTCCTTACAAGCATTATTGCAATCATCTGGTGGGTTTCAAGAAGTGAATTAGAAGCTAATGGTCTGCAACCAAACATTACTCTAACTGGAAAAATAAAAGGTGCTGGGGGGCTGCTCCTTTATTTGGAGGCACCTAGTGATCGAGGCACTATATCAATTGCCCAAACGGAAATAAATGAGGATGGCTCCTTTGAATTACCTGCTCATATTCCTGGACTAGGTATATTCAATTTAAGACTCTCAGACTTAAACGGTAGTATGCTTTGGTTGCCGCTTGAGCCAAAAGACAATTTGAAAATTAAAGCCAACCTGCGCACTTTTGCGAGCAAACCAAAAATAAGTGGTGTGTCTTGGGCTAGTGCCTATGCAGCACTCATGCAAGCCACCGAGCGTTTTGAATCAATCCAAGTGAAGTTACAAGCAGCTGGAAATTCTACCGATGAGCAGGCCATTACAGACGCCTACAATAAAGCCAAAAACGAATACGAATCTTTTTGTACAAGCACCATCCTCAAGGATCTTAAAAGCCCACTGAACATCTTGCTGAGTATGAATCTTTTACCTACAACTGGTTTTGAAGATTGGAACGTAGATCACCTGCTTACCTTAGAAAAATTGAGCGCCGCTTATGCAACATATTATGCCGGGCAACCTGCAAGTAACAATATGCAAGGGCAATTTCAGCAGATTGAAGATGCCTACTTTGCCTACACCCAAACGATCAATGGCAGCATGACCGCCCCAGAAATTTCCTTACCAGATCCACTTGGAGAAACGCACAATTTGAGTGCTTTGAAAGGAAAGTATGTACTGATAGATTTTTGGGCCTCTTGGTGTGGGCCATGTAAGAGTGAAATGCCTAATGTGATTGCCTTATATAATAAGTACAAGACTAAAGGATTTGCCGTTTTCAGTGTATCGCTAGACGACAATCAAGCAAAATGGCAAGCTGCAATTTCTTCTTGGGGAATGACATGGCCAGACCATGTCAGTGACCTAAAAGGCTGGAATTCTACCATGCCAAACCTTTATCATTTCGACGGAATTCCTTATACGGTTCTTTTGAATCCCGAAGGGAAAATTATTGGAACAAATCTTCGTGGCAAAAAATTACAGGATAAACTTGCATCAATTTTCGAATGAAAAAACTCATATTCTTCCTTGGCCTCCTGCCTTTTCTGATCGGTGCGCAAATGCAACCATTTCACTTGAGTGGACAAATATTTGGCAGCAATCAAGACACCATTTATTTGTCACAACAATTTGGCAATACTTACAATAACTATGCGGCAGTACCTTTTGGACCCAATGGCACCTTTGAGTTTACGGGTCAACTTCCAGGTCCAGATTATTATTTGTTGCGTTTTGGTCCAAATAACTTACATGTAGTTATTCGCGATACAAGCCATATTAAAATTTATGGCGACGGTCGCAATTTGGCCCAGCACCTCAATTTTGTCAATTCCGAAGAATCGCGCCAAATGCATGAATATGTTGTACTGACCTCTAATTGGCGGATCAAGGCAGATTCTGCACTCAGCGCAATCAAAGCAGATCCAACTCAAGAAGCACGCATCAATGCATACATGACCCAAGCTTTTGGACAATATCAAACTGCTCTTCAAAGTTTTGTAGGTATGTATTCCAACTCTGCAGCATTGATCTTGCCGCTCAGCGGAATTCAAATTGACAATGATTTTGAAAGTTATGAAAAGTTAATTGTTCCGCTACAGCAGAGTTTTCCACAAAGCTCGATTGTGCAAGGGTTGTATCAAAACTATATTGCCAAAAAAGAACAAATTGATGCTGCAAATCCATTTGCACGAGGAAAGTTGGTGCCCGATTTTGAAGAATTACGCACTGATGGAAAAAAGAAAATGAAGCTTTCAGAGCTGCAAGGACAGGTCGTGCTGCTAGATTTTTGGGCCTCTTGGTGTGGTCCTTGCCGGGCGGAAAATCCAAATGTTGTTAGAGCTTATCAAAAATATAAAGATGCTGGCTTTACTATCATGAGTGTTTCACTCGATTCAAACAAAGATAAGTGGCTAGCTGCTATTGCCAACGATCAACTCTCTTGGCCCAACCATGTGAGTGACCTTGGCGGGTGGAACAGTAAAGTTGCCAAGCTCTACGGTGTACAATCTATACCATTTACTGTATTATTAGATAAGGAAGGTAGAGTAATTGCAACCAACCTAAGAGGTGCAGCACTCGAACAAACGCTAGAGCAAATATTTGGCTTCTAAATGAACGCTCAAAAGAAATATCACTATTTTGTTTCAGATCTTCATCTGGGGGCTCCAAATGCAAAACAAAGCCGTGAACGTGAATTAGCTTTCGTTGCGTGGCTAGACCACATACAGAATTCAGCTGAAGCAATTTACCTTTTGGGCGACATCTTCGACTTCTGGTTTGAGTATAAGACAGTAATCCCGAAAGGATATACGAGGCTTTTTGGCAAACTTGCAGCCTTGACAGACCAAGGAATTGAACTGCATTTTTTCAAAGGAAATCACGATATGTGGGTGAAAGATTATTTTGAGCAAGAATTGGCCATGACGATTCACAGCCATCACCTTTCATTGAAAATAGATAACAAACTGCTTTACCTACATCATGGAGACGGCCTAGGCCCCGGAGACTACAAGTATAAATTGATCAAATTCATTTTCAGAAGCCCTCTTTGCCAATGGATGTTTGCTAGGTTACACCCTAATTTTGGTATAGGGTTGGCTTCTTTACTTTCGCTAAGGAGTCGTGCGAAAGGTGGTAAAAAAGATGCCGTCTACAACGGACCCAATCATGAATGGCTTTATGAGTATGCCCAGACAAAGCATGAGCAGGATCCTCATGATTATTTTATTTTTGGTCATCGTCACTTGCCACTATTCTTACCATCTGAGCAAACCACCTATATCAATTTAGGAGATTGGCTCCAATACCAGACTTTTGGACGCTTTGATGGGCAAAGTGTTGAGCTACTCCAATGGCATCAAAACGAGGTCAGGACCTACAATGGAAACTAAGATAATTGGATCGTGGTCAAATGTCCACCTGGATGCTTTACCAAAAATAGCTGAGAAAATCTGGGCTCTTCTTCCCCAACCTTGTCTTATCGGGCTGGACGCGCAAATGGGCAGTGGTAAGACTACGCTAGTTGGTGCCCTTTTGAAAGCTGCGGCAATTGATCAATTTGAAGGTTCACCAACCTTTGCAATAGTGCAACCATATCAATCCATGACGAAGGGTAAAATCTTCCATTTAGATTGTTATAGAATTTCAGAACCAACTGATATTCAGAACATAGGTCTAGAAGAACTCCTAGATGAAAATGCCTATTTTTTCATAGAATGGCCTCAAAATATTGCTTCAATTCTTCCAAAAGCCCACTTTTGGCTGTATATTCGTTCTAATTCCGACCAAAGTCGGGAAATCACGCTTTGCCATGACAACTGATCCGCATTTACTCAAAACCCTGATCCAACAAGGCGCTCTCATGCCTAAAGAAGATTTACTTGAAGTTGGATATAAAAAAGGGAAACTTTTGATTGGAATACCCAAAGAAACCTCGTTTCAAGAACGGCGCGTGGCACTTGTACCTGAGGCGGTTGGGCTTTTAGTAGCCAATGGACACGAGGTTAGAATCGAGAGCAATGCAGGCGAAGCTGCCCATTTTTCTGACAACGAGTACAGCGAAGCGGGTGCACAAGTGCTTGCAGACAAGCAGGGTGTTTATCAATGTGATATCATATTAAAGGTTGCACCTCCATCTGAGCAGGAAATTGCATTAATGCCCGGAAATCAAACCTTTATTTCAGCTCTTCAACTCGCTACCCAGCCAAAAGAAATTTTACAGCAATTGAGTCAAAAGAAAATCACAGCTATTGCCTGGGATTATATCCGAGATGAAGAAGGTGTGTTTTCTATTGTACGCACTATGAGTGAAATTGCGGGGACTACCTCAATTTTAGTTGCAGCAGAACATCTTTCGTCATTCTCATCCGGAAAGGGGCTAATGCTCGGTGGAATTGCGGGGGTACAACCCACAGAAATTGTGGTAATTGGTGCTGGAACGGTTGGCGAATTTGCCACAAGAGCAGCCCTTGGCTTAGGTGCCTCGGTTAAAATTTTTGATAACTCCCTGTCTAGGCTGCGCCGCTTACAAAACGACATCGGTCAACGCGTTTATACATCGATTTTACAACCCAAGGTATTGGCCAAAGCAATTCGTCGGGCCGATGTAGTTATTGGTGCATTGCGCTCTACCATAGGGAGAACTCCTTGTGTTGTAACCGAGGAAATGATTGCCAACATGAAGCCAGGCTCAATCGTTTTAGATGTAAGTATTGATCAAGGAGGGTGTTTTGAAACCTCACGCATTACCAACCACAGCCAACCTACTTTCATCAAACACGATGTAACGCACTATTGCGTTCCAAACATTGCATCGCGGGTTTCAAGAACAGCATCGTTTGCACTGTCCAATACGCTTTCCCCCCTCCTCCTAGAAATGGGTGAACGTGGCGGAACAGCTGAGTTGATACGTACACACAAAGGTTTTCGAAACGGGGTGTATATATTCAGAGGTGTCCTAACTAATGAAGTTTTGGGCAAAGTCTTTGACTTGCAATATAAAGACATACATCTGTTGCTCCCAGGTATCTGATGTCTTTACTAGTTGCTCTTGATCTACCAAAAGCACCGCTGAAGCTAAGTAGCAAGGCAGGCCGAATTTATGTGCAATGTTTATTGCGTCGCAAACCCATTTTACTCACCCAAGAAGAATGGGTGCGTCAACACCTTATCTCCTTCTTGCATTATCAACAGGGTTTTCCTTTGGAAAAAATGGCCATTGAAAAAGAAATTCAATATGATGGTTTCAAACGGCGCTGGGATTTAGTTATTTATGACGAAAAATTTCAAGCACAAATTCTTTTGGAATGCAAAGCCCCTCAAATCAAACTCTCCCATGAAGTATTCATTCAAATAGCCACCTATCAGTCCAAAATTCAAGCTCCCTATCTGATTTTAAGTAATGGATTGGTGCACCTGATCTACGAGGTTGATTTTTCAAAAAAAACCTTGAAAAAATGTCTTTCCTTTCCGGTATTTGAAGGCAAATAATGCTCAGTTTTGAATAAAATTCAATTCTCCTGAACGCATCCGTTTGTATTGTTGGGACAAATAAGCCAATTGAATTCGAAATAAATCCATAGCAGCTTCTGTTTCAGGGTTAATGACCTGTTGCTTCATTTTGAGTTGTAATTTCATAAACATAGCATGAAACAAAACTTCGACATCATGTCGATGGGCCATGTTAGATTTCAATTTAAATGCTTGTAGGGCTTCATGGGCTTGTTCACATAGCCCCTTATATTTCTCATCATTGAGCACGGTGAGCAATGTGTTGTGGAGATAAACGAGTTCAACGAGAATTTCATCAACAATTTCTAGATGCCCCTCTTTTAAAAGTTGCCTTTGTTGCATTTCGTCGATGATTTGCCCATACCAATCCAATTGCTCTTGGCGCTGTATAGAATCGGTAAAGCTCGGTGTGATTAATTGGGTATCTATTTGGTTCAAATCAAAAGAAAGTGATCTAATCATGGCCTCAATCTGAAAGATGTAAAGAACATATTCGGCAACATTCTCTGTCTGAAGGGAAGGGTTGGGTTTCATATTCAGAGCTCTTTTTCTATCTTACTTTGATTTTCATTCAAATAATTAATAAATGCTTCAGTAACATCCATTTTTGGGTTAATGTAATTGATTTGCCCTCCTGGGTCTTGAATGAGCAATAAATCGATGTGATGTACTTCGCTATACTTTTTTCCCCAGCTCGTCACCTTTTTATTGATGGTTTCTAAAGACTTCATCGTTTCTTTCTCAATTCGCGCCCCTTCGCGCTGTTGAAATTCCATCATGGTTGCCTGCAACTGCTGGGCTTTTTGTTGGGCGGCCATGATTTCATTTTCAGACAACAAGCCAGCTCTTGCTTCTTGGTCTTTTTTTACAACGTAAGCCTCGTAGTTTGCATTTAATTTTTTCAATTGAGTTTCAAATTGCTTTTGCATTTTTTTCAATGCAGCCTCCTCCTTCTTGAAGTACTCGAAATGTTTTTTAACGCTGTCGTTAGAGTAATATGCGATTTTCAAACCATCTAAAGGTTGAACTTCAACTTTTGGCTGCGTATCTTTTTTCGGATTTTCCTTTGAGGAACAAGCTATCAAAACAACTAAGGTCAGGCTAAGGGATAAAAATTTAATCATTTGAAATAGTGTTAATGAGTTCGAGCCAGCGTGAACGCATACTGACAAAATCTTTTAAGCAAGCCAAATAAAATTCATTGTTCAATTGCTTTTCTAGTCGATCGATGTCGTGTAAGCTGGAGGTAGGTACTTTGTAGTGTTGTTCGTAGTCATCTAGCATAATCGACAAAAGATATTTATCATTGTAATGATGCAATGTCACTTTGAAATGCTCGTGAGGTATTTGACGTAATAAACGCATGCCACAAATATAAGCTTTTCTGCACCTATACTTGTTCTTGCGATGCATCCTTAAGATGAATATTTTTTTTAAAAAAAGATTGAGTTTTACAATTTTATTCTAAATTCGGTCCAAGAAATTGTAGTATATACCTAAATCTGTGTTGTTTAATTCACATTATGACTAGTATTTTTGTTGCTAAACTTGATTTTGGCGTAAGTAACCTAGAGTTGCGTCAACTTTTCGAACAGTACGGCACTGTATTAAAAGCCACGGTTGCCACCGACCGTGAAACAGGCAAACCAAGAGGTTTTGCATTTGTGGAAATGGCAGATCACCATGAGGCGCAACAAGCGATTAAAGAACTAGATGGTCATGTCATCAACGGCAGGGCCCTTGCTGTTAAGGAAGCAGAACAGCGTACAGATAATCGCAATACTCCACGTCCTTTTACACCTCGAGAAGGCAGCAATCAAAATCGTTCATTCGAAAATTCAAATTCAAAAAACGATTCACATTCCACAGGCAGTGATACACCTACGACCTCAGATACTTTTATTGTTCCCAAATTAGAGCCGCGCAAAAAGTCAAAAGAAAAAGAGCGTAAAATAGATGATGACAATCGCTCCAAGAAGCCAAAGATGGATGCGTACAAAAAAAGTGGTAAAAATCCACGCTTTTTTGATGATGACCTTGATGATTTGGATGACGAATTACTGAATTACAAGAAACCCGAAGACGACGACTTTTTTGACGACGACGACGACGACGATTTATAGCCAACATTTCCTATAATTCATGGATATCGCTTAACTTTGCATTCCATGAGTGTTACTTACCAAAACGACCTCAAGCACCCTGTTTTTAAAGTGCTAGCAGAATATGCTACTGTACATCAATTAGACGTATATGTGATTGGCGGTTGGGTTCGTGACCTACTGATGGGACGGCCTAGCAAAGACATCGATATTCTAGTTGTTGGCGATGGCCCTGCACTGGCAAGCGCCGTGGCGGCCAAATTACGTGTCAAAAAAGTGAGTATTTTCAAAAATTTCGGCACCGCACATTTCAGATATAAGGATTTAGACATCGAATTCGTTGGTGCGAGAAAGGAATCTTATCTACCAAACTCGCGAAAGCCGCAAACCCATCAAGGCTCACTTGAAGACGATCAGCATAGACGTGATTTTACCATTAATTCCATGGCCATTAGTCTCAGACACGAAACTTTTGGAGTGCTCATTGATCCTTTCAATGGCCAAAAAGACCTCGAAGCAGGTTTAATCAGAACACCACTTGAGCCATCCATTACTTTTAGTGATGATCCACTTAGAATGTTAAGAGCCATTCGATTTGCTACGCGCTTTGATTTTCAAATCACGAGGCCCTGTCTTGAGGCCATGAAGGATCAAGCAGATCGAATCAATATTTTATCTCAAGAGCGCATCACCGATGAACTCAATAAAATCATTGCTACTCATGAACCTTCTCGAGGTTTTAAACTTTTACAAGCAACCGGATTACTTGCTCATTTTTTTCCAGAGCTCACTGCTCTTCAGGGTATAGAAACCCGTGATGGAAAAGCACACAAGGATAACTTCTATCATACGCTCGAAGTGCTAGATAATTTGTCAAGGAATTCTGATCATCTTTGGCTTCGTTGGGCGGCTCTCTTACACGATATTGCAAAACCTCCAACCAAACGCTTCGATCCTCAAATTGGCTGGACTTTCCACGGGCACGAAGAACTTGGCGCTAAAATGGTACCTAAGATATTCAAGCGGCTTCGTCTACCCTTAGACCAACAAATGAAATACGTTCAAAAATTGGTTCGCCTGCACCTAAGACCAATTGCTTTGGTTAAAGGATCCGTCACGGATGCCGCTATCAGGCGTTTGCTGCACGAAGCCGGAGATGACATCGAAGATTTGATGTTGCTTTGCAATGCCGACATTACAAGTAAAAATGAGTTCAAAGTAAAACGATACAAGCAAAATTTTGAACTAGTTTCTGAAAAATTAAAGATGGTTGAGCAAAAAGATCGGGTGCGCAACTTTCAACCTCCGGTATCAGGCCAACTCATCATGGACACTTTTCAAATTGGACCATGTGCGGCTATCGGACAAATCAAAAGTCATATCAAAGATGCGATACTCGAGGGCCATATTGCCAATGATTATCAGCAAGCCGTAGAAGAAATGCTGCGTATCGCTCCAACGCTTGGTTTAAAAGTACAACAAGCGCCACCAATGCCTGAATAATTTTTATCTTTACCTCAAATCCCACACCATGCCAGGTCTAAAATTTCGGGTCTTACTCGATACGGATACCACCGAAGAAATATTTAGAGACATTTTAATTTCTAGCGAAGCTGATTTTGAAACTTTCTACAATGCCATCATGTCAGCTTTTGGATTTAATGGCGACCAAATGGCTAGTTTTTACGTTTCCAATGACAACTGGGACAAGGGGCACGAGCTTTCTTTACTCGATATGTCTTATGATGACGATGCCATCGATGAACCCGCATCGGTAATGAAACTAGCTAAAATTCAGGACTTTTTAGAGGAACCAGACCAGCGCTACATTCTTGTTTATGACTTCATGCGCATGTGGATTTTTCTCATAGAACTCATTGCTTATGAGAAAGAAACTCCTGCAGAACCATCGATGCTTTTAGCCGTAGGTACTGCTCCGCAAGAGCATAGTAAATCGATATTAGACGAAAACCTCTTTGACTCGGAAGCGACAGCCATCCAACATACGGATGATTCAGACGACGATGAATACGGGTTCGATGATTTTGACGATGATTACTCCGATGACGACCTCAATGATTACAACCAATATGACTATTAAATCTTCTCAATCCACAAGCGATCCAATTGGGCAAGCCATACTAGATTATGCCAAATTAAGAAAGCCATTCGATATCATTGTAAGTTCAGATTTGTGTGATGATGATATCATTCCTATTGAAGTACTTTTTAGAAATGAAAGTCAAATGCCTGAACTCGAACTCTGTGCACTCGACCAATGTAAAGGGCATGTATTAGATATTGGCGCAGGCGCAGGCGTACATGCATTGGCACTCCAAGATCGTGGGTTTAAAGTTCAGGCCATTGATGTTTCTTTGGGTGCGGTAGCATACATGTCACAGAACGGTCTTAATGCGCAGTGTATTGACTTATATAAGCTCCCAACTTCCCGTACTTATGACACCATTTTGTCCTTGATGAATGGCATGGGTCTGGCCAAAAGCTTAGAGAATTTAGATGTTTTTCTTAAAAAAATATATGAGCTTTTGTCGCCAGGCGGGCGGTTTATCGCGGATTCTACCGATGTCAAATACCTCTACGAAGACGAAGACGGCAGCTATTGGCTAGATCTGAATGCAGCCTATTACGGCAATTTTAAATTCAAAATGCAATACAAAAAAATTAGCGGACCTGAGTTTGAGTGGCTTTATATCGATTATGACACCCTCCACGAACATGCCTTGGCCTGTGGTTTTAAATGCCGACGTGCATTTGCAGTTGAAGATAATTATTTGGCGATTCTAGAAAAAATATGAGGTATGTAATCAAAATTTCAGTAGTTGCCTTGCTGCTAGGGGCATGTGGCTACAGTGAAAACGAAATAAATAAATTTGACACGCGCATACGAGGTTTCAATGAAAAATTTAATTTGGGGTTAAAAGCAACTGGAAGCGGCTTGTACCTACATATCGACACCTTAGGAAAAGGCAGACCTATTCAAATCAACGATAGCATTTGGGTAAGTTACACCCTCAAACTGCTTTCGGGGAAAGTCGTTGATTTTCAACCCAATCCAATCGGATTACCCGTAAAAAATCTAATCAAAGGATGGCAAGAGGCTGTATATAATTTGCCAATTGGCAGTAGTTTGCGATGCCTTATTCCACCTCAATTAGGTTATGGCCAAGCAGGTAAAGATAAAATTGGACAGGATAAAATACTCTATTTTAAAATGAGGGTGGTTGAAGCCAAATAATTGCTTAATTTTGACACGCAAAAAATAAATTATATGAGTGTATTGGTCAATAAAGACTCCAAAGTAATAGTTCAAGGATTCACAGGAAGCGAAGGTACTTTTCATGCCAGTCAAATGATTGAATTTGGCACCAACGTTGTTGGTGGTGTGACACCCGGAAAAGGTGGTTCAACTCACCTAGACCGACCAGTTTTCAATACAGTTGCTGACGCTGTTAATAGTACAGGTGCCGATACCTCGATAATTTTTGTACCACCAGCTTTTGCTGCCGATGCCATTATGGAAGCAGCCCAAGCTGGTATTCGTGTCATCGTATGTATTACTGAAGGAATTCCTGTCAATGATATGGTGAAAGCCAAAGAATACATCAAAGCCTATAACACGCGTTTGATTGGCCCCAATTGCCCTGGAGTCATTACCGCTGGTGAAGCCAAAGTGGGTATCATGCCTGGTTTTGTATTCAAGCAGGGTAAAATTGGAATTGTTTCTAAGTCAGGAACGCTCACCTATGAAGCAGCAGATCAAGTCGCCAAAGCAGGGATGGGAATCACTACTGCCATTGGTATTGGAGGAGACCCTATCATTGGTACAACAACAAGAGAAGCTGTTGAGTTATTGATGAACGACCCCCAAACAGAAGGCATTGTTATGATTGGTGAAATCGGCGGAAACCTTGAGGCCATTGCCGCAAGATGGATCAAAGAAAACGGAACCAAACCAGTTGTCGGCTTCATCGCCGGTGAAACCGCTCCTAAGGGACGCACTATGGGCCATGCAGGAGCCATTGTTGGTGGTGCAGACGATACTGCAGAGGCCAAAAAGCGCATCATGCGAGAGTGTGGCATTCATGTAGTTGACTCTCCAGCACAAATCGGTGCGAAAATGGCCGAAGTACTAGGATAGTCCATAGCCTTTAATTCCAGAAATCCCAGGTAAGGCCTAAGCGTAATTGCATGGCCGGATAGGGTATACCCGAAAACATACTTGCTGTATAATCTACTGCAGACAACAAATTACTGGCCTGTACAAAGAATCGAAAGGTCTTTACCTCAAGCGCAATATCCAATTGGGCATTATAAATTGCCACAACAGGATTGATTGCAGCAGTCTCATAAATTTGCCAATTGATACTTTCTATAAAAGGAAGGTATTGAATTCGTCTAGTTGAGGCACCATAGAGGGCATAGAACTTTGCACCTAAATGCATTTTCAATTGTTTCTCTTTGAAAACCCCTCCCTCCCATTGCAACCCGAGTGAACTCTGCATAGGTGGCAAAACAAATTGATCTTCTCTTTTCCAATTGGTATATTGATTAAACAAAATCCATCGCCATGCTTGCCTTTTGTATTCTAATTTGAGTGCAGCTTCTAAGGCTTGCTGAGGTCCCTCTAAACTCCAATTCATACTGGGAAGATCAAAACGGTAAATCTGCTTTGCGCGCATATATTGCAGATTAAGGATTAAATGCAAATTGCTTTGAGTCAAACTATATTTGAATTGACTGAGGCTCAGCTGCTCTCGCTCTGGTTGTAATTGTTGGTAGGAGGTAAGATTGCTTTGGTAGCTGCGTTCGATTAACTCCGGCCAAGCATTTTGATAAAAATGAGATATGTATATTTTCCCCTTTGGCAGGGCAATATCCATACGATTAGCAGTTGTCAAGCCCTGTGCAGCACCCACGAGATTAAGTTGACTCTTGTGCGTAAATCGCCACCCTTTTTGTTCTAGTTCAAGCGAATTGTCAAGGTTAATTTCAGTGGTATCATAGAAGAGTTGCGTGTCTTGCCATTTCAATGATTTATATTGAAGCGCCGTTCTTGCCTTCAATAATTTACTTTGATAGGCAATACCTACGTCATTGGTAAGCATTTGTGTGGAGAAAAGATCTCGACAGGAATCTGTACTCAAAAAAAGCTGCGGATAGTAAAGCTCCAAGGAATCTGTTTCTTCATACCTGCGAATTGTCGATTGATACATGTGCTTAGATACCAAATATACCCCTTTGATGGAGTCTTGAAGAATGGCAAATGAGGTTTCGATTTGCCCACGATAAGCATTTTGAAAAGTGAAACTTTCCACTTTCTGCACCGGTAAAAGTGCCGCATTACCGCTCTGCAGTTGTTCCCAATTTAACAAACCGCCTGACCATTGTCTGTCATTACTTAAATTATCAAATGATGCAAGAATTTTTGTGCGCCTATGGTCATATAGGAACTTAAGATCCAAAGAACTATAGCGCAATTCACTCGCTCTGATAAAACCACTTTGCTGGAAACGGTCGTATCGCAAATTAAAAAGCGTGTTTCTGTAGAATTGCTGTTCATAATCTAACCTCAACCGTTGAGAACCTTGGGCTCCAAATCCGTATGCAAAACCCAGATGAGGTAAGGCGCTAAAGAGTAAATCTTTCTTTGTGTAATTGCCGACTGATAAATTAGACAAGCCTGGCTTAAATAAATCCCAGGTGTGCGGAAACTCTTGATTTGGTGCATAAAAAAATGGGCTTGCAAAACCATTCATGAACTGTAAAAGCGAATCCGTGGCAACTAATGCACGATCTGTTGCTTTTAAGGTGTCTGGCACGAAAGATTGTTGTGCCTTCAATTGAAAAAAGAGCTGCGAAACAAACAACAGATGTAAAAAAAAGCGCATAGCACAAACTTATAAAAAATAAGGGCTACCCCCATAGGGGCAGCCCTTTAAAAAAATAAGAAAAACTAGCTTAAAGCGCGTTGATGCGCAATTGCAATCCTGATTTCAGGTTAGCAGCTTTGTTTTTGTGAATGATATTTCTTTTTGCCAATTTATCTAGCATTGCAACTACAGCTGGAAACAGACCTTCAGCTTCTTTGCGGTCTTTTGTCGCACGTAGTTTACGCATTGCATTACGCGTTGTTTTGTGTTGGTATTTATTCAACACGCGCTTAGACTCATTTGAACGAATGCGCTTGATGGATGATTTATGGTTTGCCATAGCTTATGTATAATTATTCTTTTAAAATGCAGCCCATAGGAGAATCGAACTCCTGTTTCAAGGATGAAAACCTTGCGTCCTAACCACTAGACGAATGGGCCAAAATGTCAAAACCCCAGAATTTGGGATTGCAAATATAGTATGAATTTCTTGAAGAGCAAGGGCTCCTCTCTTTTTTTTATGAATTTTCTATGTCGTCTGCACTCATTTTAAAACCAAGCCTTTTGGCTGTTTTTAGTTTTAGTTGTTCGCCCATCATAAAAATCTGACCAACACTGACGTTGTCCATGTATTCAAAAGGAGGTATGTAGAGGTCAAATTGCAGCGCATAGGCAAAAGCCATTTGCGCTATCAATTGCAACAGTTGTTCGGAGAGCAGCATATTTTGTGGGTCACTAAAGGTGTAGCCCAAGGCGCCCTTTCCTTCAATAAAAAAGTGCCGTTCGTGATTTACAAAAATTCGTGCAATCAGATTTCCAAGGTCCTCCAATCGATTTTGCTGCATAGATTCTGCCAAGAAGTTATAAATATGTATTGTACCGAAATACCCATTGTTTGGATTGGACTTAAAATAAGATGTCCCCCAAAGTGGATTAGAGTCTGGCAAGCGAAAAACATTATGATGCAAATTAAATACCAAGACATCACTACCGATATATACATGAAATTCGTGATCACCTCTATCTTTTATAAAAAGCCTGACCCTTTGATCTTTAATCACTTCCTTTAAAGCCATAAATTCCTGCTCTATTAGGCCACGTAGTTGTGTAAATACCATTTCGAGATCATCGGCGACATCTTGTTTTAAGGCAGATTTATGCATTAGGATATCGATGAGCTGTTGGCGATTGGCAATGATAGGATCGGATGTTTTCTTTTTAGTCATGGCATTATATTTGTAATAAATTTAAGTGAAAAGCCTTAGTTGTACACTTAGTTTAGGATAAAACTTGATGCACCGTCGGCAAAAAATGATTAATTTTGAAAAAAGAGGTAAACGTGTCTATTAAAAAACGCATCTGGTTCATCATTAACCCCATCTCAGGGGTGAGGCGCAAGGATGACATTCCTGCGCTCATACGCCAGTTCCTCGACGTCCATTTATTTGACTTTGAAATTCAATATACCCAGTACAAAGGACACGCCGTTAAAATTACACTAGACGCCGTTAATCAAGGCATTGATATAGTATGTGCCGTAGGTGGTGATGGCTCAGTGCACGAAGTAGGTACCGCACTTATCAATACAAAAACTAGCCTAGCGGTGATTCCTATTGGTTCTGGTAATGGCCTTGCTAGGCATATGTTTATACCTCGCAACGTCAAGAAGGCTATCGAAACCATCAACAAAAACAATCAAATTCTCATGGACACCGTCCTAGTCAATGAACAACCCTTTCTTGGGGTGGGTGGCTATGGTTTGGATGCCATTATTGCAAAAAAGTTTGATGAAGATCATAAAAGAGGTTTTTGGACCTATGTCAAACATGTAATCAAAGAGTTTTTCAGGTATAACCCTATGAATATCTCCATAGACACCAACGGTCAAATAAAAAAAATGCCTGTGGTGCTCTGTACGATAGCTAACACTTCAGAATTTGGAAATGGATTCAAAGTATCACCAAAATCTGATGCCACCGATGGTAAATTAGAATTGTTTCTACTAAAGCCTTTCTCGCTTTTTGGTATTCCAAAAATGATATATCAGTTTTTCACCGGAAAATCTGATCAATCTAGCTATGCTGAGGTAATTTCTTTCGAGAAAGCCAAAATATCGTTACCCAACGGTCAAGGACATCACGATGGAGAGCCCTTAATGCTCACCAAAGAACTCAATGTTCGGGTGGTGCCTCATTCACTTCATATCATTGTTGGTCAAAAATAATGTCAAGTACTTTTCAATTAGATTTAGAGGCTATGCTGGCTCAGCTGACGCTGCTCAAACCTACGAGCAAACCTGCTTGGGGTGAAATGAATGCACAACGCATGGTCGAACACCTCGCCGATGGGCTGTATATGTCTGTTGGGCATGGTAAATTTGAACTCGAAGTGCCTGAAGATCGCATAGAGCGTATGCAAGCTTGGTTAGAAACCGACAAGCCCATGGCCAAAGGGGTGCAAGTTTCATTTGCTTTACCAAATACACCTCTGCGCAACGACGAGCTTGAGACAGCCATAGATGAATTCACTGAAGCCTTTTTGATGTTTTTGGACTACTACGAAGAACATCCAGCTCAAACTAATTTACACCCCAACTACGGTCAACTCAATTTTAATCAATGGCAAAAGCTTCACTCCAAGCATTTTGCCCATCATTTCGAACAGTTTGGCTTAATTCAATAATGTACCTTATTCATTTTTTCAATGAATAACCCCCTTATCTTATCTCTACTTATCGGTATTTTTCTTGGTTCAGGTAATCATCTTTACCTTAAATCCAAAGGTCACCAAAGTAGCGCCCAGTGGTTCATGCAAGTTGTGGTTTTCTTTGCGCTTACTTTTAGCCTCTTGAAATTTATTTGGTAAGGCTATGCTTTACTTTTCCATGGTTGTGGAATAAATCTTGGTACTCGCTTTTGGTAATCTTTATATGCCGGGTATTTATTAGAAGAGAGCTCCTCTGAGAAATCTGAACTTCCTTTAAATAAGATAATCAACAATATACATCCACCTATGGTCCAATTGATCCATTGCCCAGTAGCATTGACACTAAATAAGTAGAAAATTACCCAAACCGATTGTTCCATTGCATAATTTGGATGACGCACTATTGCCCAAAGCCCTTTAGAAACAAAGCCAATTTCATATTCACCAAGTGGTTCTCCCGCCTTGATACGGCGGTGTTTCTCAGTCTGAAAGTTATATTGCTCTTGATCTGCAATGAATTCTATAACGATCGCCAACAAGAACAAGGCAGCCAAAATATAATCTATGAAATTCAGTCCGGAATCCAATTCTTGAGATACCGTCGCAAGAATAGGCACGGTGAAAGAAAAAATCAACACATTTTGATAGGCTGAAATAAAGAAAAGATTAAATAATCCCCAGATAAATTTATTATTAAAACCCGGGCGTTGGCGCAAAGCTTCCCAGCGGTAATCTTCTTCCCCAGCCCAAAATTTAAGGGTATAGGCTCCTCGACGTGCAAAATTAAAAGTAAGCCTTGCACCCCAAAGGGTAACAAGCGCTGCCATGAGCAGCATGCGGTGAGAAATTTCTGGAGCCAACAAAGTCATGTGCCACACATAATAAATTGGAACAATACTCCAAAGTTTGTCTACTTGTGAATTATTTCGAGAAAGTTCGCCCACGATAAAGCAATAGGCAATGACGATTCCAACGGGCCAGGCCATCTGACTCAGGATATCGTATTGCATATCAGTAGGTGTGTATCCAAAGTTCAAGCAAATAAGAGGTGCAACGACCACGGTAAAAATCAGAAGTAAAATAGTAAGAAGCATATAGTTGTTTTCAAGTAATTTGCAATAATAGGTTTAGTTCGGGTTTGAAATTAAGAAAAAACTCTTAAGAACAATGACCAAGTATCAATTGTTTGAAAAAACCAATGGTACACAATGATCAACATATTGAAATCGTTCATCAAGATGGTTTAGTACACTACTATCCAAATTTCATGGATGAAAGCGAAGCAAAATCTTTATTTGATCAAATTCAAAATTGGTCGTTTTGGAGGCAGCATCAAATTATCATGTTTGGAAAAAAAATAAATGTCCCTAGGCTTGAGGCCTACTTCGCTCTTGATGGAGTTTCATATGGTTATAGTGGGCAGGCCTTGGAAGTTCAAGAATTTCCACCTTTTCTACTCGAGTTACTACAAAGGGTAAGTACCTATACACAAAGCCCTTACAACGCAATTTTGGTTAATTTTTACCGTGACCAGCTAGATTCTAATGGTTGGCACGCAGACAATGAAAAATCCTTAGGAAAGAATCCAAGCATTGCCTCCTTGAGCTTAGGTGCAGCAAGGCCCTTCGAACTCAAACATATGGCTTCGGGAGATAAAATTAAAATCACGCTAGAAAATGGTAGTCTTTTGTACATGCACGGCGCACTGCAGCATCATTACAAACACCAATTACCCAAGTTGCGTCATCAAATTGATGCGCGCATCAATTTGACTTTTCGTTGGGTTCATCCGCTTTAAAATCGATACCTTTGAGTTAATGAATTCTCAGCAATACATGCAACGCTGCCTAGATCTTGCCACCCTTGGGCAAAGTGAGGTTGCACCAAACCCTATGGTAGGGTGTGTAATTGTTAAAAATGACACCATCATTGGCGAAGGCTACCACGCTTTATTTGGCGGGCCGCATGCCGAGGTCGTAGCCATACAATCCGTCAAAGATCAAAATGAGTTGATCGGAGCTACCGTTTATGTAAGTCTCGAACCCTGTGCTCATTTTGGAAAAACTCCACCGTGTAGCAATTTATTGATTGATAAAAAAGTATCTAAAGTTGTGGTGGCTTGTCTAGATCCAAATCCAAAAGTAGCAGGTAAGGGTATAGAACGATTGAAAAAAGCGGGAATTGCTGTAGAAATTGGATTATTGGAGAACGAGGCACAACAGCTCAACAAACGTTTTTTTTGTTACCATCAAAAACAACGGCCCTATGTCATTTTAAAGTGGGCACAAACCAAAGACGGTTTTTTGGATCGCTTGCGTACCAAAGACCAAAAAGGCATTCATTGGATAAGCTCTGAAGAATCCAAAGCGCTTGTGCACCATTGGCGCAGCCAAGAAATGAGTATCTTAGTTGGAAAGCATACGGCAATCAATGACAATCCTTCTTTGACGGTTCGTGATGTCAGTGGTAAAAACCCAATTCGAATACTTATTGACAGCCAACTTCAGGTTCAAAACGACATCAGTTTGTTTTCTAAAGACGCCCCTACCCTCATTTTTAATCGATTGAAAAACGATAAAAATGATAGTGTCGAATGGATAAAAATAGCAGAAACCAATACCAAAAACATTCTAGAAGAACTACACAAACGAGGCATCCATTCGGTGATGGTTGAAGGTGGAAGCAGGACACTCCAATATTTTATTGTAGACAATGTTTGGGATGAAGCCTATGTTTTGGTAGGTGATGTAACTTTTAAGGAAGGTGTGAAGGCCCCAGTTCTGAATAGAATTCCAGACAAATCACATCCTTTTGGCTCCGATCAAATCTATTACTTTAAACGACGAATGTGAAAAAGCTGATCCTTTTTTTTATTTTGACTTTGATTCAACATTGTGCTTTTGGACAAAGTTACCAATTAGCTGTACTCAAGTATAATGGAGGCGGCGATTACTATGCCAATCCGACTGCACTTCCAAATTTGATTAAGTTCTGTAATAGTGAACTAGGAATGCATATTGCCAAAGAAGTACCCTATGTGGCTGTTGGTAGTCCTGATCTTTTCGACTACCCATTTATTCACATGACAGGGCATGGCAATGTGGTTTTTTCAAAAGCAGAATTACTCAATTTACGCACTTATTTGTTGGCTGGAGGGTTCTTACATATTGACGACAACTATGGCATGGATGGCTTTGTTCGGGCCGAATTAAAAAAAGTATTTCCAGAAGCTACCCTCACAGAGCTCCCGTCAACACATCCCATATTTAATCAAAGATTTCACTTTCCAAATGGTTTGCCAAAAATTCACGAACACGATGCCAAACCACCACAAGCCTTCGGAATTGTGATCGAAGGCAGGCTTGTCTGTTTGTACACCTACCAAACCGATTTATCTGATGGCTGGGAAGACCCCCAAGTACATAACGACCCGCCCGAAAAAAGAAGACAAGCACTTCAAATGGGTTCAAATATCATCCAATATGTTTTCTCTAATTAAACAAGCTTCACTACTACTTTTGATGATGCAAGGTAGCTTTTTGATGGGGCAAATTGACCCTTTCATAGGTATCATTGATGCGGATTCTTGCGATTTTAGTTCAAGTTGTAGCTACCTTACGCTCAGTAACAACGATCTTTGGCAAAAAGGCATAGCAACAAAAAACACCCTACAAAGTAATGAGATAGTGCTCATCACAGATACATTGGTACCCTATCCGAGCAATGCCTCCAATGCTTTTGAAATTCATTGGCCCGTATATACTCACTCTTTTTTTAATTTCATTTTATCCTTTGAGCACAGCATGCATACGCCTGCCTATGAAGATGGAGGTAAGATTGAAATCTCATATGATTATGGGCAAAATTGGTTGTCCATAGAAGATGATTACAATTCAAATATTGCCGTTCATAAAGAAAACTTCTATGGGCCATTCGACACCTTATTTGATGGAAGCCAAGGCTTTTCAGGTGAATTCAACAACCGACATTCGGCCATTCAATGGGTTTGGATTTTACCTTTAAAGGATATGCCTACCGACACGATGTATTACAGATTTCACTTTGTCAGCGATAGCAACAATCAAAATATGGATGGTTGGATGATCCATCAATTGAAATTTTCTTATGCTGAAATCGATGGCGGCATCAATGAAGAAATTCAGCAAATGAATCTATTTCATGTACAAACACAGTCTGCAGAAAACCACCTTGAAATTGAAACAGACATTCAAGAATTCACCCTATTTCTCTACAACCACTTGGGGCAATGTTTAGCCACCACAACAAATGAAAAATCCCTGAATGTATCAGGGATTCCTCAAGGTATTTATTGGATTAAGTTCCGGACCGGTTCGGGACTAGAACAAACATCTAAAGTATTGCTAAATTAATGCTCGTGACCATCATGGTCTCCATGGGGATGATCATGAGCGGCAGCGCCCACACTGAGTAGTTCTATTTCAAAAACCAAATCTGAGTATGGTGGAATTGCACCTGGTCTGCCTTGTGGCCCATAAGCATTGTAGTAAGGAATGATCAATAATATCTTCCCTCCTTCTTTAATGTAGGTAATGCCCTCCTCGAATCCTGGGATCATGCGTTGCACTTTGTATTCAAATTCGAGTGGCATATTGCGGTCTTTGGAAGAATCGAACTTTTTACCTCCCCTGCGCAAAGTACCAGTATAGTGCAAGCTCACTTTCTTTCCTTCTTCAACTTGGGCCCCTGTACCTTCATTTAAAATGACGTATAACAATCCTGTTGGGCTCTGAATTGCATTGGGATAAAGTAATTTCACCTCCTCTAGCATCAAAGCTTTGTATTCTTCTTGAGATAGCCCTGCAATTCGGGCAATTTGGGCCTGGTCAGCAGCTTCTTTGTTTTTAAGTGACTGATATACTTGATCAAAAGCAATTTGCGCATTCCATTTTTTTGCTTCTGCGCCTAGGCGAATAATTTCTACTTTTTGCATTTCATCATTTTGGGCAATGGCATTTACAACCTCTTGACCCAACACTACATGACCAAAAACTGTATGCTTGCCGTCTAACCAGGGTGTCTCTTTGTGCGTTATGAAAAATTGAGACCCGTTTGTATTTGGTCCTGAATTGGCCATTGATAAAATACCTGGACCTGTGTGTTTTAAAGTTGGGTCAATTTCATCATAGAATTTGTAGCCAGGATCTCCAGAGCCATTTCCCAAAGGATCACCTCCTTGAATCATAAAATCTGCAATCACTCTATGGAATTTCAAACCGTCGTAGAATGGCTTGTCAACAACCACATTATCAACTTTGAAATTTCCTTCAATTAGACCAACAAAATTTCCAACGGTCATAGGAACTTTTTGGTATTCGAGTTGACAAATAATCACGCCTTTGGAAGTGGTAAATTTGGCAAACAATCCATTGCCCAGCGACGATGCATTTTGTGCAAAGCTTGAAGTTAAAACGAGTGTTAAAAAGGCAGTAATAATAGAATTTTTCATAGTTTATTTTTCAATATCAAGTAGTTCAACTTCGAAGATTAATACAGAATATGGCAAGATGAGCTCGGTTGGCGATGCAGGTCCATAGGCCAATTGCTGCGGAATATAAAAACGATATTTTGAGCCTATACTCATCAGTTGCACCCCTTCAGTCCAGCCTGGAATTACCATATTTAAAGGAAAAGAGATAGGTTCGTTGCGCTCAACAGAACTATCAAATACTTGGCCATCAATGTTGGTTCCGGTGTAATGCACCCTAACGGTTGAACTTTCTTTTGGCTTATCTCCTCGACCTTTTTTAAGCACTTCATATTGCAATCCACTAGCCGTAACTTGTATTTCTTTTCTCTTGGCATTTTCAATTAAAAAGGCTTCCCCTTTTTCTCTATTGACTCTACCGGCTTCATCTTGAATTGCCATCAGCTCTTCATTCATTGCTTGCTCGGCTTGTTGAGTGGCTTGCATTTTTTCTTGAAAATATGACATCACACACTGATTGGCAGAATCAGTCAACTGACTTTGGCGTTGTTGCATGGCATCTGCCAAGCCGGCTAGAAGTAATTCTACATTGGCTTCCGGGAAATCTTTTAATATACTCTGTGCAATATTCTGACCTGCAAGGTAGCTCACTGAATCTATACGCGTATTGAATTGTAGGGTTTGTGCTTGCCCTTCAATTGCAAAGCCCAAGAGGAGTGTGATAAATATTTTTTTCATGTTTAAATTTCGTTGCGGGTATCCGAACCCCACAACATTTTGTTTCGGATGGTATCTAAAAAGTTATTGTCTTCAAATTTAACAACATTGATCATAAATACGGCCTTTGTAATAGTTACTTTTTCTCCTTGCTTGATTTGTCTGGAATGGCCATCCAAGGTAAGTAAATAAGAGCGGTCACGGCCCTCTACTTCTAAGGTAATTGGTAGGTGATCTGGAACAACAACAGGACGTACATTGAGATTGTGTGGTGCAATAGGTGTAAGTATATGTACTTGGCAACCAGGTGTAATAATTGGGCCTCCACAACTTAAACTATAAGCAGTTGAGCCCGTAGGAGTGCCAACAATAAGGCCATCGGCCCAATAAGTGTTGAGAAATTTATCGTCTAAGAATGTGTGCACCTTAATCATAGTGGAGGTGTCTTTTTTTTGGAGCGTTAATTCATTCAGAGCAAAATTTTGATCTCCAAAAATGCCATTTTCGGTATGAACCCTTAGCAATGATCTTTTTTGAAATTCATAGGCACCGCTCGCAAAGCGTTCCAATGTTTGATCAATTTGATTCTTCGATAAATTCGACAGAAAGCCTAAGCGACCAATATTGATTCCCAAGATAGGAACCTTGGAGTCTCGAATGAAGGATACTGCTTTTAAAAAGGTACCATCCCCTCCTACACTGATCAAAAGATCAAAACCCTCCTGGAGGTCCAAATAACTTTCGAAGGTGGGTGATGTCAATGGCCATTGGAACTTATTGTGCAATTGCAAAGCGAGTTCTTTTTCTAAAATCGCTTTGTATCCGTATTGTTCGACGCGCTGCAACAGCTCTTGCAGCACTAGGAAGTCTGATTTGACAATTTTTTTAGCAAAGATGGCAATTTGTTTCATTACATGCTCAAATAATGCATGAGCTCATTGTAGCGCTCCTGCAGTTCATTGGGCTCTTGGGCCGTATTGAAACTTGCGCGTACTTGATAATCATAGCGTTCAAAGGTACGGATAATTGCATTTAGGTTTTGCTGATTGATACGCAAATTCACTTGAATTTTGTTGCTGTCCGGTATTTCCAAAATAAATACATTGAGGATTTTAGCTTGGTTACTTTCTACAATTTGAGCAATTTGGGCCAAGGTATAGTCATTGGTATTCATTTCAAGAACCAAAATAGCACCAGTCGCTTCATGACCCACATTTTGGGCCAATAATTGTATCAATTCTTGGGAGCTGATGACGCCTAAAAACTGTTCTTGCCGATTTAAAACAGGCAGCACCGTTAAATTAAATCGTGCAAAGTGCCTCAAGACATCAAAAAGATGAGCATCGTTGAATGCAAAAGGTCTTGGCAAGTGTTGAAAAAGGGTATCGAGGCTTGGCTCAAGGCTAGACTGATCGAGTAATTCAGATTCTGATACAAGCCCCACAAAGTTGCCATGTTTGAGAACAGGTAAATGGTTCACTTGGAATTCATCCATCCAGTAAAGAGCTTTCTCGCCGGTATCTGAATGCAAGAGCGGCGGGATGTGTTCGGAGAGTATGGAGTCTGCGCGCATAGTGGATGCAAAATACTAATTTCCTTGAATGTTTTGTACTTTTGTCAATCAATTATTGTGCCATGACCAGACTAAGCGTTAATATCAATAAAATTGCAACCCTACGCAATGCTCGTGGTGGCCAAACACCTGATGTGGTAAAATTTGCTATTGATGCCGAACGGTATGGTGCGCAAGGCATCACAGTTCATCCCCGCCCAGACCAACGCCATATTACCACTCAAGATTGTTATGATTTGTCAAAAGTTGTAACCACTGAATTCAATATCGAAGGCTACCCAGACGAACGATACCTTCAACTCATTGAGGCGCTCAAACCCGCCCAAGCTACACTTGTACCAGACCCTCCGGGAGTATTGACCTCAAATGCAGGATGGGACCTTTATAAACAAGCGCAATTTCTTGAGCCAATTATTGAAAGAATTAAAAAAATCGGCGTCCGGGTTTCGCTATTTATGGAAACAGACCTGTCGGGATTGGATAGCGCCAAACAAATCGGTGCAGACCGCATCGAACTTTATACCGGACCTTATGCTGCGCATTATGCCGAGAATGCCCAAATGGCCATCGCACCTTACATCAAAGCTGCAAGTCACGCACAAAAACTGGGCCTTGGGATCAACGCTGGGCATGATCTTAACCTACACAATTTGGCTTTTTTAAAGAAAGAACTTGTACAGCTTGATGAAGTATCTATTGGGCATGCATTGGTCGCTGATGCCCTTTATTTGGGTATTGAAAACAGTATTGGGCGCTATCTTTACGAGTTGCGCGAAGGAGCTTGATGCAGCACCCTCTGTGGGAATGGAATTTCCACATTGTATGTCCTGAACAGGCGATCTATTTCAAGTCGAATTTCAGACTTGTAATTATTGATATCCCAGCTCTGATCTGCCCAAAAAATAAGTTCCAATAAAAGTCCAGAATCACCAAAATCAGACAAGCGCATCACTACTGGTTCGCTCTTCTTCACCTTTGGGTGTGCCAAGGCCGCTTGTTTGAGCAATCGCTCTATGAGTATTAAGTCAGAACCATAGGCCACCGTAAGCACAATGGAAAAGCGCGTTAGCTCAGAACCATGACTCCAATTCTCAATAAGTTGTTGGGTAAGATGGGTATTAGGAATGATCAATACATTGCCTTCTCGGGTTTGAATTTGCGTTGTCCTGACATTGATTTTTACAATCTTGGCAACCATTACGCCAGTTCCCTTGTTATTTGATTTATCGGCAAGTTCCACAATATCGCCAACACGCAAGTTGCCTTCGAAGAGCAATACAATTCCGGCTATCATGTCCTTGAATACATCTTGCAATCCTAGGCCCAATCCAACTAAAAGTCCGACAGAACTTGTAAGCAAAATCATTAAATCAATGCCCAATAACCTAAAGCACAATAATACAGAAGTGACGTAAATGACGTATTTTGCCAGCTGGTTATATACGAATTCCGTACCGGCATCAAAATCGGATTTTCCTTTAAATCTTCTTGCAAAATAAAGCCGCGTAAGATTCGTCGCAATTTTAGCTCCAAAAAACACTGAGATGACAATGAGAATATCGGCAAAGTCAATCTGAAGCGAGTCGAGTTCTAGTAATTTAAATTGTAAAAAATCTTTAAAAGTAACAAGGCCATTGTTATATCGCAGGCTCAGAACAGCTACATAAATAGCCAATAAGTAAACGCTTTGACTCACTAGGCGCAATCTTGCGAGTTGTTTTGCCTCTAATTGTAAATTCACACTGCGCACATATCCTTTCAATGCTCTATGCACCAAACGTCTTAGAATGACTGCAATTAGAAAAATTAAGATTAGAAATATAAGATTCCAAAAGCAAATTTTGTAGGGACCTATATAAAACAAAGTAGTTGACAGCATATTAACGTATGAGGGTAATGCCGATTTGCTCGGACAACAGCATTTTTACTTTTTCCAAACTAACCAATTCCGAAAGGGCGAGTAAAAGATCTTCTTCACCAAGCTTTTGCTGCTCGATTTCAGTACGAATTTTTGAGATTTGCTCTTCGACAAAGGCCAATTTAAATCTGTATATAATTTGCACAATCGTCTGGTAAAGATCGTCGGCTTCTGATTTAGTTTGAATTTTATATTTGGTAATCCAATTATGACTTAGTTCTTGATCATTAGCCTCGATATCTGCAACGAATGCAACGATTTCTTGGTTGGTATGTCTTAGAAAATAGGTGGCCTCGTATAGCGTGTTTTCTTCTTTAAGACCGTTTGAAAAAATCTGATAAATTTCTCGATAAAGCGGATTGGATAACTCAAGTTGATCTTTATCCAATTCTTCTACGATCAGTTCAATGACACTCAATTCTTGTTGGGACTGACCCGCTTCTTGAAAAATAATATTTCTAGTACCGTATTTGATCAAAACCCTAATGAGTTCCGCTTCATATATTTCTGTTGCATGTTGAGCTGAACTCGCCAGATGGGGTTGAATTCTTTCAACTTTTGGAATATTGATGGGCGCAGCACCCGTCGATGGTAGGGTCTTAGTAAGATTTGATTTGCGCAATTGAATCAATTCAGCCTGCACAATTTGCTGATCAATATCGAATTGTTGCGACAAGAGCTGGATATAAACCGAACGTGTAATTTGATCAGGGATCAAAGAAACGGATTGAACGATATCTTTAATGAGTCCGGCGCGCAAAATTGGATCATTAGCTCCTTCGGCAAGTAAGACTCCCGCTTTGAATGAAATAAAATCCTGTTTGTGTGCGGCAATATAACTGGTTAATTCGGCCAAAGACCGAGATTTTGAGAAAGAATCTGGATCTTCGCCGTCAGGAAACAAAACTACCTTCACATTGAGACCTTCTTCTAAAATGAGATCAATGCCTCGGAAACTCGCTTTGATACCTGCAGCATCACCGTCGTAGAGTATAGTGAGGTTTTTGGTGTAGCGACTTACCAATTTTACCTGTTCCTTGGTGAGTGAGGTGCCCGAGGAGGATACCACATTTTGGATACCCGCCTGATGCATGCTGATCACATCCGTGTAACCTTCACACAACAAACATTCATCATATTTGACGATATCGCCCTTCGCAAAATAAAGCCCATAGAGAATTTCACTTTTGTTGTAAATGATACTCTCTGGAGAATTAAAATACTTAGCAACTTTTTTATCATTGAGTAGTGTACGTCCTCCAAAACCAAGTACCCTTCCCGATACGCTATGAATAGGAAAGATTACACGGCCCTTGAAAAAATCAAAATACCGATCTTCCTTGGTTTTGGTGAGCCCAACGTTCTCTAAATAAGCCTTGTTGTATCCTTTTTCTAAAGCAAGATCTGAAAAAGCAGCGCCAGTATTGAGACAATAACCTAATTGGAATTTTTCTATAGTTGCTTGAGAAAAGCCCCGTTCTTGAAAATAGGACAGGCCAATGGCTTTGCCCTCTGCAGACTCTAGGAGCATTTCTGTAAAAGTGTTTTTTGCAAACTCATTGATGATCAAATAACTCTCTCGCTCATTGAGTTCGGCAAGTTCTTCGGCGGTAGCCTCTCTTTCCTTAGGTACCTCAATATTGTAGCGAGTGGCTAACCACCTGAGCGCCTCTGGGTAAGAAAAATGCTCTTTTTCCATCAGAAAACTCGCCACGTTTCCTCCTTTTCCTGTAGAGAAACACTTGAAAATTTGTTTGGCTGGCGACACCACAAATGAAGGGGTCTTTTCATCGGTAAAAGGGCTAAGGCCTTTGAGATTGGATCCTGCACGTTTGAGCTGCACAAATTCTCCAATTACCTCCTCTATTCGAGCTGTCTGAAGTATTTGATCAACGATATGTGGAGGGATTTTACTCATCTTTTAATCCTTCATCGAATTGCTTTATAGTTTTATGACCTTTTTGATCGTAAGTTACCCATTCGCCTACCATTTGATCATTGCGATATTGACCATAATAATGAATTTTACCATTTGGGTATTTAACCATACAATGGCCATTTTTTTTTCCGTCTGTGTAAAAACTAAAAGACAAAAGATTACCACTTTGACTATAGAAATTCCATTTGCCCTCGCGATTTCCTTTTGAATTCAACTCGCCCTCATACTTGATCTGTTTTTTTTCAGGATACCATTCGGTGTAGTGTCCGTCTTTGATTTCAACTAAATCTTGGCGTGAAATTTCTTTTTTTACTTTTGCTTTGGGCTCAGTGGAGCAAGACGCCCCAATGAGACCAAGAATTAAAATTATTGATACTGCTGTTTTCATCGATTTATTTTTCTCGGTTCATGGTATAGGTAACCAAACCTTTTAACGAATCTTTTGCTTGACAAGCTGGGTATTTTTCCAAAATACCCAGCGCTTCTTCGGCAAGGGCTTCCATGCGCTGCTGTGCATATTGAACCCCTCCTGAAGACCACACTAACTCAATTGCACGTTGAACTTTAGCACTCACATCATATTCATTTTTGATGATGTAGCGCAATTCTTTCTGTATAGTGGGGCTCGCGTTTTGAAGTGCATAAATGAGCGGCAAAGTCAGTTTTTGCTCGCGGATATCAATACCTGTAGGCTTTCCAATATGCGCACCTGTTCCATAGTCAAAAATATCATCTTTGATTTGAAAAGCCAAGCCAATTAGCTCACCAAATTTGCGCATAGTTGGGCACTCATCTAGTGCGCCAACACTCAATGCGCCAGCCTCACAACAGGTGGCAATCAAGGAGGCTGTCTTTTTTCGAATCACTTCATAATATATCTCTTCGGTAATATCGAGATGACGTGCTTTTTCTATCTGAAGTAACTCTCCTTCTGACATTTCTTGTACAGCCCGCGCGACAATTTGAAGCAAATCTAAGTTGCGTTTTTCAATGGAGAGCAGCAAAATGCGAGAAAGCATGTAGTCACCAACCAAAACTGCAATCTTGTTTTTCCAAAGCGCATTGACTGAAAAAAAACCCCGTCGTTCAGCAGCGTCATCTACAACATCGTCATGAACAAGCGTTGCGGTGTGCAGCAATTCAACTAGGGTAGTTGCATCGAAAGTTATGGAATTAATTTGGCCAAGCATTTTAGCTGTCAAGAAGACAAACATGGGCCTCATTTGCTTGCCCTTTCTCTTGACTATGTAACTAGTTACTTTATCGAGTAATGCAACATCGGCATGCATGGCATTTTGAAAATGGATTTCAAAATCAATCAATTCTTGTTGAATTGGAGCGGTAATATCATCTAGACGCTGCATTGAACAAATATACGAAAAGCCAGCACCTAAATTAAGTCAGCAACCTGAATCTTAGCGCGAAAGATGCATATTTCTCTCAGCATAGATTTTTGTAAAAAAAGGATCTTTTAAATCTTTAATGAAACGAATGGCCTCACCAGTTGATTTCATTTCAGGACCCAACTCTTTTTTTACATCTGGGAATTTCTCATAAGAGAAAACTGGAATTTTTATAGCATAACCCTCTTTGCGCGGTTGGAAATTAAAGTCCGTTACTTTATTGTGCCCGAGCATTACCTTGGTGGCATAATTCACATAAGGCTCATCATAAGCCTTGGCAATGAACGGTACAGTTCGAGAGGCACGTGGATTGGCTTCTATGACATATACTTTATCATCTTTGATGGCAAATTGAATGTTGAGTAGTCCAACAGTTCTCAATTCTACGGCAATTTTACGCGTAATGTCTTCGATTTGAGTCATTACAAAATCTCCGAGGTTGTAGGGAGGTAAGACGGCAAAAGAATCGCCCGAATGAATGCCGGCTGGCTCAATGTGTTGCATGATCCCAATGATGTAGACATTTTCACCATCGCAAATGGCGTCTGCTTCAGCTTCAATTGCCCCGCCGAGAAAATGATCAAGCAAAATTTGATTGTTGCCCATCTCATTGAGGATATCGACAACGTGGTGTTCAAGTTCTTCTTTATTGATGACGATTTTCATTTTTTGACCTCCCAACACATATGAAGGGCGCACCAATAGTGGGAAACCAAGTTCTTCGGAGAGCTCAATGGCTTGTTCTGCGCTTTCTACCACCCCATATTTAGGAAATGGTACATTATTTTTCTCTAAAAGTTGAGAAAATCGCCCACGATCTTCCGCCAAATCTAGGGCTTCATAGGAAGTACCAAGAATTGGAATTCCGTAGCGCTGTAATTTTTCTGCCAACTTGAGTGCCGTCTGACCTCCAAGCTGCACAATCACACCCACAGGTTTTTCGTGTTCTATGATATCGTAAATGTGTTCCCAAAAAACTGGTTCAAAGTAAAGCTTGTCGGCAGTATCGAAGTCGGTGGAGACCGTTTCAGGATTGCAATTGATCATGATAGTTTCGTAGCCACATTCCTTTGCAGCCAAGACGCCATGTACACATGAATAATCAAATTCTATACCCTGACCAATTCGATTTGGGCCCGAACCCAATACCACTACTTTTGGACGGTCACTTACAATACTTTCATTTTCGTATTCAAAGGTTGAGTAGTAGTATGGTGTTTGTGCTTCAAATTCAGCAGCACAAGTATCCACTAGTTTGTATACCCGCTTGATACCTAAGTTCTTACGCTTTTGTGAAACTTCAGATTCCATACAGCGCAAAAGATGTGCAATTTGCCTGTCTGCATATCCCTTTTGTTTGGCCTCGAACAATAATTCTTCCGGAAGAGATTCGAGATGGAATTTCTCGATTTTGCGCTCCAATTTGATCAATTCCTCAATTTGTTTGAGGAACCAGATATCGATTTTGGTTTTTTCGACAATCGTTTTGAATGGAATTCCCAATTTGATGGCATCGTAAATGTGGAATAAACGGTTCCAACTCGCAAATTCAAGTGAATGAAGGATTTCGTTTTGGTTGGTGAGTTCTTTTCCATCTGCACCCAAGCCATTTCGATTGATTTCCAATGACTGACAAGCTTTTTGCAGGGCCTCTTGGAAACTTCTTCCTATGCCCATCACCTCGCCCACTGATTTCATTTGTAATCCTAATTGGCGGTTGGTTCCAGGAAATTTATTGAAGTTCCAACGAGGTATCTTGACTATGACATAATCAAGTGTAGGCTCAAATAGTGCTGAAGTAGTTTTGGTGATTTGGTTATCTAACTCGTTGAGATGATAACCAATAGCCAGTTTAGAAGCAATTTTAGCGATCGGATAACCAGTTGCCTTAGAGGCAAGCGCTGAGGATCTCGATACACGTGGATTGATTTCAATGGCGATAATGTCTTCTTTGTCGTCGGGAGAAACTGCAAATTGCACATTACAACCACCTGCAAAATTTCCGATAGAGCGCATCATATTGATCGCCATATCGCGCATTTTTTGAAATGTAGTATCTGAAAGAGTCATTGCGGGGGCCACGGTGATAGAATCTCCAGTATGGATCCCCATCGGGTCAAAGTTCTCTATAGAACAAATGATGACAACATTGTCGTTGGAATCTCTCAAAAGCTCCAATTCGTATTCCTTCCATCCGAGCAAAGCCTTATCAATCATTACTTCGTGAATTGGGGAAAGCTGTAGGCCGCGCTCTAGTAAGTTGTCAAATTCTTTTGGTTCGTGCAAGATACTCGCACCTGAACCGCCGAGGGTATAGGAAGGTCGGATACAAAGCGGAAAACCAAATTCTTGGGCAATTTCCTTGCCCTCTAGGAAGGATTTGGCTGTTTTTTGGGGCGCCATTGGCACTCCTATTTCATTCATTAGGTCTCGAAAGGCCTCGCGATTTTCAGTAATTTCAATGGCATTGATATCCACGCCAATGATGCGCACACCGTGTTGTTCCCAAATGCCCATTTCATCACACTGGATACAAAGATTGAGCGCCGTTTGCCCACCCATGGTTGGCAGCACTGCATCGATTTGATGCGCTTTAAGTATATTCACAATACTCTCTGGTTCTAGCGGCTGCAAATAGACATTGTCAGCAACAACTTTGTCTGTCATGATCGTAGCAGGATTGGAATTGATAAGTGTTACTTCTATTCCTTCCTCTCTGAGTGAACGAGCTGCTTGTGATCCAGAGTAGTCAAATTCACAGGCTTGACCAATAACAATAGGGCCACTACCAATAATTAAAACGGATTTGATCGATTGATCTTTAGGCATAGGTGCTTCAATTTACAAGTTTCTTTGAGCGAAACCTTCGCTGCAAATTGAGTACAAATTTAATTCAAATTTGGCCGATAGCCATAAGTTTTTGGAGATTGTTTATAAACAAAAATCTAGCTATTGTTAATAGCTGCCTATCTGTTTGAATATTTTGAGATAAACTCGAGTGCTACAAAATTAAATGTCTCAGGTTGTTCGTAATTGACCACATGACCACAGGCCGGTACCACGTTGAGCTGTGATGCCTGGTCGTTTTTGATAAGAATGCGTACTGGATTCAAAAACATATGATCTTGCTCACCCATCACATATAATGTCGGGATAGTCTCGGGGAGTGAATTAATATTGGTCAAATAAGCGGTAAGCCGACCTGTTAATTTGAACCAACGTTGAAATTCCTTATCAACCACCTTTTTAGCCTCTTGAATAAATAAATTTCGAGATTCTTTGTGGTTTGCCCTTGGCATCATGATATTAGCCATTAATTTATAGAGGGTCATTTGAGGAAGAATCTTATAAAGCACACGACCCAGTCTTAAAATAAATCGAGAACGAATATTCAACTTAGTCACAGCTCCTGCAAACACCATACTCTTTACCAAATCTGGACGTTTTGCCCGCAGGGATTTAATAACGATTGATCCCAATGATACACCGATAAAATGAGCATTTTCGATGCCTTTTGATTCAATTAAATCAATGACATCCGAGGCAATCAATTCAAATGAGTATTTTCGGTTTTCTCCTATGAAATTTTGGCTTTTGCCATGCCCGCGCAAATCTAAAACCAATACATTGTGCCGCTCACAAAACGATTTGAGTTGCTTGTGCCAAATACTCGAGCTGCCACCGGCACCATGCACAAAAACCACCCATTCGGTGGCCCCACGATTGATAAATGATTTTGAGTAAAGCACGAACAAAAATAAAAAAAACACCCATCAATAGACAGGTGTTTTTTAATAGTTTGAAATGTATTGCTATTATTTCTCTTGGACTTCTTCAAAATCAACGTCCGTAACTTCGTCTTGAGGCGATCCAGCACCCTGTTCTGCTCCTGCCTCTGCTGTTGCATTTGCATCATTCGAAGCATTGTACATATCTTGGGAGGCCGCACTAAAAACTTCGTTGAGTTTGTCCATAGCAGCTTGCAAATTCGCCATGTTTTTGGCTTCAAATTCCTTCTTCAATTCTGCGAGTGCATCTTCAATAGGTTGCTTTTTATCGGCAGGAATTTTATCGCCGTATTCTTTTAACTGACGTTCGGTTTGGAAAATCAATGAATCAGCTTTATTGACCAACTCAGCCTCCTCGCGACGCTTATTGTCCGCATCAGCATTGGCTTCCGCCTCAGCTTTCATGCGCTGAATTTCTTCGTCTGACAAACCGCTGGAAGCCTCAATTTTGATCGATTGTTGCTTGCCAGTTCCTTTGTCTTTGGCTGAGATATTCATAATTCCATTGGCATCGATGTCAAAAGTCACTTCGATTTGTGGGACACCGCGTTGTGCTGGTGGAATGTCTGTCAATTGGAAACGACCTAGGGTTTTGTTGTCATTGGCCATGGATCTTTCACCTTGTAGAACATGGATCTCTACCGAAGGTTGGTTGTCAGCGGCAGTCGAGAAAATTTCCGATTTTTTAGTCGGAATCGTGGTGTTGGCATCAATTAACTTTGTGAATACCCCACCCATGGTTTCAATACCCAATGACAAAGGAATGACATCCAAAAGGAGCACATCCTTGACCTCACCGGTTAGCACCCCTCCTTGGATTGCTGCCCCAACGGCAACAACCTCATCAGGATTGACACCTTTAGAAGGCGCCTTACCAAAGAAACGCTCTACTGCTTCTTGAATCACAGGAATGCGTGTAGATCCACCAACCAAAATCACCTCATCGATATCAGAGGGTTGCAAACCAGCGTTTTGAAGTGCAGATCGGCATGGTGCTATGGTACGTTCTACAATACTTGAAATCAATTGCTCAAATTTTGCACGTTGTAAGGTGCGCACCAAGTGCTTTGGAATGCCGTTTACAGGCATGATATAAGGCAAGTTGATTTCTGTACTGGTCGTTGAAGACAATTCAATTTTTGCTTTCTCTGCCGCTTCTTTCAAACGCTGTAAAGCCATTGGATCCTGGCGAAGATCTAAGCCTTCTTCAGTCTTAAATTCTTCAGCCAACCAAGAAATGATTGCCTCATCCACATCGTCTCCGCCTAAGTGAGTATCACCATCAGTAGAAAGTACTTCAAATACGCCATCTCCAAGTTCGAGAACAGATACATCGTGTGTACCGCCACCAAAGTCAAAAACAACGATTTTTTGATCAACGCCTTTTTTATCTAGGCCATAGGCAAGCGCTGCAGCTGTAGGCTCGTTAATAATACGCTTGATTGTTAAACCTGCGATTTCGCCTGCTTCTTTGGTAGCTTGGCGTTGTGCATCATTAAAATATGCTGGTACGGTAACTACCGCTTCTGTTACTTCCTGACCCAAGTAATCTTCGGCAGTTTTCTTCATTTTTTGAAGAATCATTGCTGAAATTTCTTGAGGAGAGAATAATCTGTCGTCTATTTTGACACGTGGCGTATTGTTATCTCCTTTTACTACTTCATAAGGCATGCGCGAAACTTCTTTTGAAGACTCTTCGTAGCTAGAGCCCATAAATCTTTTGATAGAAGAAATCGTCTTTGTAGGGTTGGTGATGGCCTGACGCTTGGCTGGATCTCCTACTTTGCGCTCACCACCTTCTACAAAAGCTACTACTGATGGCGTAGTGCGCTTTCCTTCTGCATTGGCAATCACAACTGGTTCATTGCCTTCCATGACCGAAACACAAGAATTGGTTGTTCCGAGGTCGATTCCGATTATTTTTCCCATTTTAATTTAAATTTTGATACTATGAATAGTCAATGATTGTGCCACGCCAAAAAAAGTCCACTTTTATGACAATTTGAGTGGATTACGCTGCATTCAAATGTCGTTTTGTCAGTTTTGCTGACAAACGTAACTTTGGTTACGCTTCGTTGGGCTGAACTACCTAACTTTGTTGTATGATAATAGGAAAAGGATCGAAATTATACAGCATTTCAAAAATGAAATGTCCACAATGCCAAGAAGGACAATTTTTAGTATCACATCCCTATGATTTTAAAAATCTTGGCGATGTCAAAGAAGAATGCCCAGTTTGTCATTTGCAATACGAACGTGAGCCAGGATTTTACTACGGAGCCATGTATGTTTCTTATGCCCTTGGGGTAGCTCTTTTTGTAACCATATGGACCTCCTGCAATTTGTGGTTTTCGTGGCTGTCTGCCTGGAGCCAAATAGGATTGGTGGTCTTTTTTACAATCGTACTGTCGCCATATCTATTTGCCCTGTCAAAAATCATTTGGGCGAATTTTTTTATAACTTTCGATCCCAATGCTAAAGTTCGAAAATAAATTAGAGATGCTTCGAGAGCAACTGGGGTTTGTCCTGGAGGATGCCCTGCTCGAAGAAATGGCTCAGGTTGCCAAAATACGTGAGACATCCACCGATGAGGTGGTTGTGAATGTTGGCGATCACCTACAGATGATTCCTATTGTCATTGAAGGCTCAATTAAAATATCTAGAGAGAATCAAGATGGTGATGAATTGCTACTTTATTATATTGAAGGTGGAGATACGTGTGCGATGTCTTTACAATGCTGCACCCGAAAAATAGATTCGCAAATCAAGGCAACTTCCATGGAGCCATCGCTCTTATTGATGTTTCCTACCGAATATATGGAGCGTTGGCTAGATCAATTCAAGACTTGGCGTCAGTTTATTCTGGATAGTTACCATACGCGGATGCTCGAGCTCATGGAATCCATAGATGCCATCGCATTTATGAATCTTGATCAGCGTTTGCTCAAGTACTTATCTGATCAAGCAAAAATTCTTGGCAGCCTGGAAATTCACCTCACTCACCAACAAGTAGCAGATGATTTACATTCGTCACGGGTAGTGATTTCTAGACTGCTCAAACAACTCGAAACAAAGGGCGAAATAAAACTATTGCGCAATAAAATAATACTAAATAGATTTTAATTTTTTTTCTGACAACAATTGTTTATTTTTGATATAATTCACTTATAAACAAGCTATTATGAAAAAAATAAACCTACTCTGTATAGCCGCAATATTTGCATATTGTTGGCAACTGAACGCACAAGGACTGACCTGTGCCACAGCCTTACCGGTAACTCCTGGTACCTTTACGGCAAGTACCCTTGTTGGTACCCCATCACAAACAACGGCTACAGCAGCTGGATGGTATGCTTTCACACCGTCATCTAATGGAATTCTTAATATTAATTCTTGCGGCGGTGGATCAGATACCAGATTATGGATTTGGTCTGGAGCTTGTGGAGCGCTTACACCAGTTGCAAATAATGATGACTTTCCAGGCTGTATATCAACTGGTACTTCAGCGTATGCCTCAAAAATTGAAAATGTTATTTTGATGGCCGGTACTACTTACTACTTTGAATGGGATAATGTCTGGGAAGCTACTGGCTTTACATGGAGTTTTACTTTTACAGCGCTACCAATGAATAACGATGTGGGAATCACAAATGTTACCAATAGAAACACACGGATTTCGATTTCACAAGCTAGTTATGGAATTCCGCTAGGTGCGACTATTAAAAACTTCTCTGGCACGACTATTACCAATGTAGTACTTACCACGGAAATTTATCAGCTACCAAACACTACAACGCCAGTCCAAACTTTTTCAAGTACCCCAATTTCATTAGGAATCGGTGGAGAACAAGTAATCACCTCTGGTACATGGGCACCGACCTTAGCGATATCTACTTCGTACTTGATCAAATACATTAAAACACAAACACAATTAGATGGGGTAACATCTAATGACCAAACAACGCAGAACCTCATCTTAGATTATAATTATACGGCTAGAGACAATAACGTTTATCAAGTAGCTTATAATTGGTCATCAACTCAAGAATATACTCAGGGAGTTGTACATACCGTATATGGGCCGGACAACATGACCGGTGCGGCTTATTATTTGCAGTCAGCTTCGACTACTCAAATATATAATGTGCAAGTTTTTCAAGTAACCAACGGAGCGGTAGCCTCGACACCCCTTTACACTTCTGCAAATATCACAGCCAATGGTGCCGGATGGAAATATCACAACTTCCCGACGCCCATTGCCGTAAGCGCGGGTAATTACCTAATTGCCATTAAAAAAACGGGGACAGTCTCATTTCCTGTGGGAGCTGATTTGAATTTATTTACAACCGGGACAAATCTTGTTAGAGCCGGTGCTACAGGTGCTTGGAATCCTGTTGAAGCATATGGAGTAAATCCATGTTTTATGATTCGTCCAAAATTTGGAACGGATCCGTCAAATGAAATTGCTTTTCTAAATAACAAAAATCCAGGAGTCGAAGATACTAAAATACATACGCGTCAGTCTTTAGCAGGAAATGATTTGCAATTTTGGGCACGCGCTGTAAATAATGGAACAGGAACGGTAAATGGCGTAACAATGACTGTTAACGTAACAGACCCATCAAATGTTGTAATTTACTCAGCCACAAGTGCTGCACAAGATTTGATTGCCGGGCAAATAGATACTTTTACTGTTGCCAATTACAATGTAACTGCACTAGGTAACTATTCAATTGAATATGTCTTTAATAATATTGGGGATCAAGTACCGCAAAACAACAGCAGAACAACATCATTCTCTCGAACAACGGGTGAAATGTCAAAAACAGTTGGTGTAACAGGTTCACTAGGCGTTAGTTCAACAAGTGCTCCAGGAGCAACAAATATTGAATTTGGCAATAACTACAGCCTAACACAAAATGACTTTTTGGATTCGGTAATGTTTATTTTGAACCCAGGGACGCCGATTGGCTATGTGGCTAGTGTAAATATTTATGGCACTACAGCCAACGGTACAGGTGTGATGGTTCCAAATACAACACCACTTGCGTCAACGATAACTTACACAACCACAGCAGCAGATAACCTGAACGGTGCAGTAATCAAATTACCAATAGCAACTGGAACCCTTAACATGACTCCAGGAACATATTTCTTTGGTGTATATCAAGCAAATGTAACAACAGGGAATATCCGACTTGCAACATCGACTGACTATTTTACTCCCAATACTGTATTTTACAGATGGCAAGGAAGTAATGGTGGAACCTATGCCGCATCGGGCTATTCGTTCGTAATAAACCCAATTTTTAAATCTTGTGTTGCTTACAATGAAATTGTCAGTACAACTGCTGCTTCTTGTGGGGCAAATGATGGTGGTGCAAGTATTGCAACAACAGGAGGAACTGGAACGGTCAACTTTTTATGGCCCAATGGTGCTGCTACAAATACTATTACTGGAGTTGGAGCTGGCCAATACCCATGTGTACTTACCGATATCAATGGCTGTCCGACCACAATTAATGTAATTATTCCAAGCTTATCCAATTTGACCGTATCATCTACATCTCAAAATATAACATGTGGAGGAGAGTCAACAGGTGAAATATCATTGGTTGCAAGTCAGGGAGTTGAACCCTATAGCTATAACTGGTCAAATAATCAAGGTACTAACCCTATTTTAAGTAATGTACCTGCTGGAAATTACGAATGTACCGTTACTGATGCTACAGGCTGTGTGGTTATCATTTCAAATACGCTTACGGAATTGTCCAACCTGCTTGCTGTTAGCAATGGTACTCCTGTACTATGTAACAGTGGTCAAACGGGTAATATAGAAATCAATGCTAGCAACGGTACAGTTCCCTATTCTTATCAATGGACAGGGACTAACAATACAAGTAACTTCGTCACATCGGTAGGCCCAGGTACTTATACCTGTATAGTTACCGACGGACTTGGATGTTCCGATACAGTTGTAACAGTTCTTTCACTGAGTAATTTATCTGCAAGTGCCGAAGCATCCAATCCATTATGTTACGGTACAAATACAGGAAGTATTACCGTTTCAGTGACCGGTGGAGGTACGCCCTATAGCTATGACTGGGCAGGCTCAACATCAAATAACACTGTATTAACTGGATTAGCACAAGGAAACTATTCTGTAATTGTTACAGATGCCTATGGTTGTTCTGTGTCTGCCGCTGCAAATATCAATGAACCGGATGCTTGGTCTGTAAGCGCAGCAGTCACTCCTGCAGTATTTGGTGGTGATGGGGCTATAGATTTAACTGTTAGTGGTGCAACAGGACCATATACCTACAATTGGAGTAACAGTGCTTCTACTCAAGACATTAACAATTTAGATGGTGGAATCTATGAGGTCACAATTTTAGATTCTTTGGGCTGTTCGTATACAACGAGTATAACTGTGGCTTCAATTGTAGGGCTTCAAACCGAAGATTTAAATTCTGCTCAGATTTTCCCAAATCCTACAAATGGAACCTTCTTCATAGCCAGTACAACATTAGATCATGTTTATATGTTCAACCAACTTGGACAAAAAGTGAGCATAGAACTTCTTTCACTTGATGAAGGTAAATATCAAATAACTACCGATCATTTAGCCAATGGTAGTTATATTTTAGAGCTGCACAGCAACGATCGAATCATTCGTAGAACTATACAATTACTGCACTAAATTATCCAATTATTTTATTCTTCAAGACCCGGCATTGTCGGGTCTTTTTTTTAGCTAATTTCGACCTATGAGAATCTACTTGCTTTTAATTTGTTGTCTGTATTTAAATTTTTCTTTTGGTCAAATATTTATCAACGAAGGCTGTAATAAAAATGGCAACCTCAATTTTGATGAAAACAACGAACCTTCCAATTGGATAGAATTATATAATGGCAACTCGAGTACAATCAATCTTTTAGACTGGAAACTATCTGATCAATTGAACGGCATAAACGCTTGGGTTTTTCCGGAGGTGGAGTTGGGGCCAAATGAGTTTTTAAAAATCAATTGCAGCGGAAAAAACCGCTTTGGGAGCCCCCCATTTATACCCACAAAGTACCAAGTCAATTTTACGCCTGTCGTTGGTTGGAATACCCATACATTTACCCAATCTTTTAATTGGGATGGGCAATCAAATATCATCATCAATGTTTGCGCCTACACGAATACCTACACTGAAAATTCAATCTTTTATCAACAAACCACCTCATTTCAATCAAGTCTGTTTACCTATGAGGATGGTTCTCAGGCAGCATGCAGTAACAACCTTGGGCAAACCAAAAACCAAAGACCAAACCTCAAACTCAATGGCTTAATCATTGGGGCGGGCAATATTTTAAATGGAAATACCACCTATCCTGCACCTTATGGAAATTGGTATTGGGGGGCGAGGCATCAGTTCTTGGTATTGGCCTCCGAACTGCAAGCTGCAGGGCTCAGTGCCGGACCAATTAGTTCATTGGCTTTTGAAGTGGCTAGTACCATCGGTGAGTTTTATGCCTATATCGACATCTCCTTGAACCATACCGATTTAACAGATTTAGCGCCTGAATTTCTTCCTCTAAATGGTCAAGAATTACATACCAATTTTAAATTAAATGCCCAAGGGGAAACAGTTTATCTTTTTGATTCAAATAATCAACTACACGATCAACTTCAAATCAAGAGCCCAAGAGCCGATATATCTGTAGGAAGATTTCCAAATGGTGCGTCTCTCATTTCTTGGATGTCTCCAACGCTACAAAGTTCGAATAATGTGGCCCAAATTTATAATGATACCCTGCCGCGACCGCAAATTTCTATCAAAAGTACCTTACTCAATGGGCCAATTAATGTTGAAATCACCTCAACTGTTCCGAGTAACGAAGGCAAACTTGTCTTTACGACAAATGGTTATGACCCTACCATCAATTCTATTGTGTACTCGGGGCCAATAAATATCACCTACAATCAAGTGCTGCGCGCCAAAGTCTATCCTATCAATTCACCAACAACTCTTCCTAGTGAACAGGCCGTGGCAAGTTATAGTTTCAATGTTTCACATACCACGCCTATATTAATGGTGAATACAGCACCTACTAATTTATACGGCACTACTGGGATTTTTGAAAACTGGTGGACCGATTGGGTCAGGCCAGCTTACGGGATTTTAATTGATACAGGGGCTGCACACAACATTATTCATGAAGGTATGGCAGCAATTCGCATGGATGGAGGTGCGGGCGGTAGTCGGTCTCAACCTCAGCATTCTTTTCGCTTGAGTTGGGCAGATGGCGCCTATGGAGATCAAGCCCTTACGAGTACAATTTTACCCGACAGACCAAATCGACATCTGTACAGTGATTTTTATTTACGCAACGGCTCCAACCAATATTTAAACTTGCCTTACAAAGATGCTTTTCAAGTAAAAATGATGAGTCAAGGTACAGACAATTATTACTCCAGTTACAGACCTGTAAGTGTATATATCAACGGTTGGTACAACGGTTTGTATGAATTACGCGAAAAATTCAATCGAGAATATTTTCAGCAGCACGATGATGCTACAAAAGATTCCATAGAAATCTTGTCTTTGAGTTATTGGTATAATCTTGTACTCAGAGCAGTTGAAGGAGATGTCGATCATTTTTGGAATTCTTATGAGCAATTTCTTACACTGAATCCAAGCTCTCCCTCCTTTTGGCAAGATGCTGATCAATATTTTGATCTCAAGCACTATACTGACTATATTATCGGAGAATCTTGGATTGGCAACGTAGATTGGCCACAAAACAATATCAAGATTTATCGCTCCGATGCAACAGACAAGCGTTGGCGCTTTGCCCTCATTGATTTGGAACTTTCCTTACAGCCCAATGGTTGGTCTCATTGTCAAGAGAATCACATTGCCTATATGAAGAACATCAACTCCATTCCTTATATCATTATCTGGAAAAAAAGCATACTCAACGAAACCTACCGCAATTACTTTATCAATCGTTTTGCCGATCAAATGAACACGAGTTTTAGGCCTGAAAATCTGATCGCCACCGAAATGGAATTTTATAACTCCATGCTTCCCGAAATGCCTCTTGAATTTGCCCGTTGGGGAGACCCAAACAATATTTCAGGTCAGATGGCCGTATTTGAAGCCAAACACCTCGAATTTCAACAAGAGTTATTGTGCAGATCCAACTATGTTTTTAACCACCTTCGGACCGAATTTAACCTAGAGAAAAAAGTAGATGTAACGCTGGCTGTTGAGCCTCAAAACGCCGGTGAAATTCATTTAAATACCATACAACCGAGCACTTATCCATGGACTGGAACCTATTTTGATGGCGTACCGATTACCCTTCAACCCATGGCCAATCCGGGTTTTGAATTTTCACATTGGATACCAAATTCAAATATCATAGATAGCCTCAGCGACAGTCTATTCATCAATGTAACCCAAAATTCACAAACTTTCATTGCTGTTTTCAAGGATGCTCCTCACATTATAGATGGGCCTGAAATTCATTTCAGTGTTCAACCCAATCCAAGTAATGGCTTGTTTAACTTGATGAGCGATAACAAAACTATTGCTGAAAAATGCCGTTACGAAGTAAGTGATATTCAAGGAAAGGTGATTGCCAAAGGGCAAATTTCACCAACAAATCAAACACCCATAGACCTCACAGCGTTTTGCTCAGGACTTTATTGGGTAACTATATACCAGAATTCGGTATACGAGACGAGTTTAAAGATTTTAAAATTCTAAGGATTGTCTTTCATTCGCTCTTGGAGCGCTGCTTGCCCTTCGTAGGCCTTAATTTTGCCCTCAGCAATGGCAACACGAATAGATTTATAGAGTTCGCTATATTCAGCCTTGGCAAAAAATTGCGCCTGCAACATTTCAAAGAGCAATTTATCAAACAATTGTAATTCTTGCATTTGTCGTTTTTCTCCTAGAATACCAACCTGTTGCAATTGGTTGAAATATGATTCAGTGATGTTCCAAATTTCATCTAATCCAGTTCCATTCATACCTGAGGCACAAACCACCCTTGGCTGCCACTGATCCGGACGCTGGGCAAAAACATGTATAGCTGCGGCATATTCACTGCGTGCTGCTTTGGCAGGCGCTGTATTTTCACCATCTGCTTTATTAATGACTATGAGATCGGCAAGCTCCATGATGCCCCGCTTGATGCCTTGTAATTCATCACCAGCACCCGCAAGCATCAAGAGCACAAAGAAATCAACCATGCCATGCACTAAAGTTTCAGATTGACCCACCCCCACCGTTTCTATTAAGATGATGTCAAAACCAGCTGCCTCACAAAGCGCAATGGCTTGCCGCGTATACTGAGCTACCCCGCCAAGTGTGTGCCCAGCAGCAGTTGGTCTGATAAAAGCATTGGGTTGCATAGAGAGCTGCTCCATTCTTGTTTTATCTCCAAGTATGCTGCCACCGGTTCGGGAGGAGGAAGGATCGATGGCCAGTACCGCAACCTTATGCCCAGCCTTGATCAACTGCATGCCAAATTGTTCGATAAAAGTACTTTTTCCTACTCCTGGCACCCCTGTAATACCAATTCTTTTGGCAGTCTGCTTGGGCTCAGGAAGTGAAGAAAGTAACTGCTGAGCTATTTGAATATCTTCTTTCGTGTTGCTTTCAATTAAAGTAATTGCTTGGCTTAATGTACTCACTGAACCTTCTAATAATCCTTTGAGAAGCAACGCATGCGTGCGATTGGAACGTTGTTGTTTTCTTGCAAGCAGCCAGCGGTCGATATGTGATTGGTCGGGCTTCAAAAAAAATGTTGTAGTGCAGCTAAGGCTTTGGCAATATTGGCTTGTAATTGAGGTAAACTTGCTTGGAGCATGTAGCAAGGCGCCGTAATGATTCTATTGGTGTGGTCTATGCAAATCTCGTCTATGGAACATTCCATAGTGCTTACTCCTTTAGCTTGCATTCCTTGCTGAAAATCAGCAATTTGATAAGGAGAAGGGCAAACAGTACTTCCGATCGTGAGTTGAGGAGCCACTTGCATACCTTCAAAAGCCAAGGCGATTAATACCGGGCTTACGCAAAGTGCAACAATTGGCTTACCCACGTTGTACATGTTTACTAGTAGCAATTTTACATCGGGCCTTAAGGTGCCTTTGGGGCCATCAAAAGCCCAAGAAGAGAAATTCTTTGCACTGCCAAAACCACCAGGTATTACAAGGGCATCAAGATCTGCGGGCACCACAGAACCAATTTCAACAATTTGCCCACGTGCTATTCTAGCAGCCTCTTGAAGCATGTTGCGTTTTTGGGCTTGTTCCTTGCCACTGACGTGATCGATGACATGATGTTGTGGTGCGTCAATACCAATACATACCGGCTCAAAACCCAAACGCTCAATTTCGAGAAGCGTCAGTACTGCTTCATGAATTTCCGCGCCATCATAAACGCCTGCACCCGAGAGTAATACACCTATTTTCATGGTTTGTTTGGTACTAATTTACGGTATAATTTTTCGTATTGAGGAAGGATTTTTTCAAGACTGAAATCTGAGGCAATTTGTTGGGCTCCAAGTTTGAATTGAGCATAATTTTCAGGCGCTAAAATTTCGAGTACGAATTGCGCCATTTGGGCCGTTTGGCCCACATCAGCCAAAAATCCAGACCTTCCATGCTTGTTTACCTCCGGTATGCCCCCTGTGTTTGACGATACAACCGGAACGCCAACGGACATAGCTTCTAGCGCTGCAAGTCCAAAACTTTCAGTTTGAGAGGGCAATAGAAATACATCGGCAATTTCCAATACATGGACCGTATCTCTTACCTTGCCTAAAAAAATCACGTCCTGACATAATTTTAATTCTCTACACAAGCGCTCACAGGCATATCGTTCTGGGCCATCACCCACTAAAATCAGTTTGCAATCCTTTTGAGCCCTTACTTCGGCAAAAATTCTAATCACATCTTCGGTGCGTTTGACGGGCCTAAAATTTGAAATATGGCAAAGTATGGCTTGATTTTCAGCGGCATATTTACTGCGAATGTATGCCCTTTGGCCTTCCACGGGCAAGGTGGGTGGCACAAAATTTGGAATGACCTCGATGTGTGAACTCACCTTGAACTGAGCAAGAGTATCTGACCGAAGACTTTCTGAGACTGCAGTAACGGCATCGGAGTGGTTGATACAAAATGTAATCACTGGTTCAAAAGAAGGATCTTTACCCACCAGAGTGATATCAGTACCATGCAAGGTGGTAACAAACGGAATGTGAATCCCTTCCGCTTTTAAAATTTGCTGAGCCATAAAAGCAGCCGAAGCATGTGGTATGGCATAATGAACATGAAGAATATCGAGCTTTTCATATTTGACGACATCCACCATTTTACTTGCCAATTGGGTTTCGTAAGGTTGAAAATCAAAGAGCGGATAATCGGTGATAGAGACCTCGTGATAAAAAATGTTTTCTCGAAACGAGCCCAGTCTGACAGGCTGGGAGTAAGTAATAAAATGCACCTGATGCCCTTTGGAAGCCAAAGCCTTGCCAAGCTCAGTTGCAACAACACCACTGCCCCCAAAGGTGGGATATAAGACAATGCCAATTTTCATTAGTTTTGATCAATTGGGATGAAAAATGTAAGACGATAAATGATTGGTAAGATTCGTACTACCTGACCAAATTCATTCTTTATTTTAAACGTATAGCTACTGCGAAAAGGACTATTATTTGCATTGATGACATCGTAAAATAAAGCTGCATTGAGTCTGACTCTTTCAGTTAGTTTGAGGTAAAAACCACCTCCAACCATCAAATTTGGCGACCACGGCTTGACAGTTTCTAATGGATTGACAAAGCTAAATGGACTCTTGAGGTATTGAAATTCTATGCCCCCAAAGACAAGGTCTTGATAGCGGTAGTGAGCAAAGATGCCGCCTCCCCATGTAGTCATGTTGCTTTGAACGCCTAAATTATTGGACCAATTGCGTTGCAGTCTAAAAGAAGGCCCTACAAGCAACTGCTCTGATAACCTAGCTGCATATTTCAATTCGCCGCCAACAGAACCCCCAAGATTTGAAAAGCCGATATAGGGTTCAATTCCTAATTCTGCCCCTTGGTAATTTAATTGGGCTTGCAAAAGAGTCGTACAAAACAGGCTTAAGGTAAGTAGAATACTTTTCATAAATTCTTGTTTTCACAAAGATACGGCATTTGCAGCCACCGTGCATCTTTGTATCTTTGCAAAAAAAAAGGGATGAAAATACTCGATGGGAAAGCAACGGCAGCCGAAATTCAAGAAGAACTTCGTTTGGCAGTTCAGCAACGCAAAGATGCCGGCAAAAAAATACCACATTTGGCAGCAATATTGGTTGGAAATGATGGTGGTTCAGTATCGTATGTAACTGCTAAGGTAAAAGCCTGTGAAGCCATTGGTTTTGAAAGTACACTTATTCGCTACGACGAGACAGTACCCGAGGACATTCTTTTAGAAAAAGTGGAAAGTTTGAACCAAGACAGAAGTATTGATGGTTTTATTGTACAATTGCCACTACCAAAACATATTGATGAACTAAAAATTACACAAGCCATAGATCCAAGAAAGGACGTTGATGGTTTTCATCCACGCAATATTGGCAATATGATTTTGAATTTGCCCGGATTTTTACCCGCTACCCCCGCTGGAATTCTTGAGCTCATTCGTAGAAATAACATCACTACAGAGGGGAAAAATTGTGTGATCATTGGACGAAGCAACATCGTAGGCACCCCCTTATCTATCATGCTCGGTAGAAATAGCAACCCAGGAAACTGTACGGTGACGCTAGCGCATTCCAAAACTAAAAATCTAAAAACCCTCTGTAAGGAGGCAGACATCATCATTGCTGCCATTGGCAGACCAAATTTTGTAACTGCTGATATGGTTAAAGATGGGGTAGTCATCATTGATGTCGGCACCACCAGAGTTGATGATCCAACACGCGAGCGCGGATGGCGCTTGGTTGGCGATGTTAAATTTGATGAAGTGTCGCCAAAGAGTAGTTATATTTCGCCGGTTCCAGGGGGAGTTGGCCCAATGACCATCGCCTCTTTGATGATGAACACTCTTAAAGCCATGGAGCTTAAAGCCAAATAAATGACGCATAATTTTCAAATCGAAGGCCCCTATATTGAGCTCATTGGCCTGCTCAAGGCCATGGGCATTGCCGAAACTGGCGGTCAAGCCAAGGCCATTGTAGACGAAGGACTTGTGCTGCGTAACGGCCAACAAGAACTGCGCAAAAGAGCCAAATTAGTGCCTGGCGATTTGATTCAAATTGAAGCAATTCAAATAAAACTTCAATAACTATTGAAGTAGGGTTATTTTAAAGTTCTGAAATCTTGATTGGCTTCAAGGCGCAGTAGTGTTTCAAAAATAAGTCTGATACAATTCTCCACATCCTCCTTTTGCACCATTTCTACCGTGGTGTGCATGTAGCGCAGTGGAAGTGAGATCAGTGCGGCAGTGACGCCCTCATTTGAATAGGCAAAGGCATCGGTATCAGTTCCGGTAGAGCGCGAAACAGCGGCGCGTTGAAAGGGGATGTTTGCTGAAGATGCAGCATCTATGATAAAGCGCAATAAGTTATTTTGAACTGCTGGCCCGTAAGTGAGCACCGGTCCTTTTCCACTTTGTTGGTCTCCATTTTCAATTTTATCCACCATCGGTGTGGCTGTATCATGACATACATCCGTAATGATGGCCAAATCAGGCTTAATGCGGTGGGCCATCATTTCAGCACCACGCAAGCCAATTTCTTCTTGTACTGAATTGACGATATATAGTGAAAACGGTAATTTAATTTTTTGTTCTGACAACATTCTAGCCACCTGAGCTATCATAAAACCACCAACACGGTTATCTAAAGCCCGACCAACATACTTATTCTGATTTAAAATCATAAATTCATCTTCAAAAGTAGCCACGCAGCCTACGTGCACACCCATGGCCTCTACCTCTTCCTTAGTACTACAACCGCAGTCAAGAAAAATATTTTTCATGCTTGGTGTTTCTTCCTTTTGTTGGCGCATATGAATGGCAGGCCAACCAAAAACAGCCTTCACCAAGCCCTTATCTGTATGAATGTTTACTCTTTTTGAAGGGGCTATCATGTGGTCTGAGCCACCATTCCTGCGCAGATAAATGAAACCATCTTTGGTGATGTAATGGACAAACCATGAAATTTCATCGGCATGTGCTTCTATAACCACTTTATAGCTTTGGCCCGGGTTAATAATTGCCGCAACCGAGCCATAGGCATCGGTAATGTAGTCGTCCATGTAGGGTTTGATATAATCTAACCACAATTGTTGTCCGGAGGTTTCAAAGCCTGTTGGACTGGCATTGTTGAGGTAGGATGCTAAAAATTTTTCTGCAGCGCTAGTAATAATTTTCTTCATATTTATCTGATAAGAGTTACGTTTCCTTTGATGATATTTTCTAGTCCACCTACACAAGTGGCCTGCAGGTAGTAATCATAGACATCCGGATCAAGCAACTTTCCATTAAAAGTTCCATCCCAGCCTTCAGTCAAGTTAGAGGTTTCCCATACCAATTCGCCCCAACGGTCATAGACCCTGAAAATAAAAGTTTCTATGAACGGGCCACGCACATAGAGTTTATCATTGTGCCCGTCCTTATTTGGCGAAAAGGCATTAGGCACAAAAACAAAAGGCGCACCACAGATGCTATCGGCTACTTTGATGAGGACTGTGTCTGTACCAAAACAGGTTCCATCCGAAACGGTCAGCGTGTAGATCGTGGTTTGATCAAGGGTGGCTTGTGGGGCAGAAATACTTGGGTTCGACAGGCCCAATGTGGGTGTCCAGGAGTAAGAATACGCACCAATGGGCAGCCCTGTAAGTTGTGAACTTTCATTAGGTAAAATAATCGTAGGCGAGGCGCTGGCACTCACAGCAAGTGGATTCAATGAAGAAACATTGATGAATATTGAATCTTGCAAGACACAATTTTGCGAGGTCAAAACCTCGACAAACACATATTGAGGGGTGTTGAGTTGCACGGTGGCATTCTGTAAATTCGATTGACCGACGATAAGACTAATTGGTGACCACTGTATGGACTGTGCGATCGTGGAGCCAGTTAAAAGCAATTCAAACGGTAGCTCACTACAAACCAAATTTGGGCCCGCGATAGACAAGGAATCTGATAAAACAAGGATTTGAATGCTGTCTTGGGTCATACAATAGCCAGAGGAAATTTGAAGGTAATACCATCCTGAAGCAGGATCAATAAGCGATAATTCGGGGCTGTTGGCTGTATTCAACGTGTCGAGAAATTGATTGGAACTTGACCACAATATTTGGCTTGGCACACCACTAATGGCCGGAGAAATGAGGGTGTCTTGAGAAGTACACAAGGTGATTAAATTCTCTAGAGTAATTCCAAGACTAGGGCCCACATTAATTTGAATGCTCTGCTCAGCAGAACCCAAACAGATAGAATCCGAGATGGACAAATTAATGATGTAAGAGCCCGGTTGCGTATAGCTAATGGTTGGATTCAAGGTAGTGCTGTCTTGCTCACCATTGCCAAAATCCCAGAGAAATGAGCTTGTGAGTGTAGAATTATTCTCTAGGGTGATGGTTAGTGGGGCACAACCCGCACTATCAGAGATTGAAAATGAAGCAAGTATGGGGAAATCAAATTGAATAAAAGTTGAGTCTAGAGCACTACAAAAGCCGTTGCTGGCTTGACAATAATACCATCCACCAGTAGAAATAAGAATATTTGATTGCTCGGGTGCATTTAGTGGATTACTGAGGTTGTTCTGTGCTGACCAAACATAGGTGGTTGCAGTGCCTTGGGTATCGGCATTGAGCATAAAAGGTGCGGAATTACACAAATTGATTGTATCTGGCAAATTCAAATAAATAGAATCTAGCACCAAGATTTGAATTTGAGCTGTATCGGTGAGTAAACAAACACTATCCGTCACATATAAAAATACCTCGTAAGTTCCAGGGTTCGTATATGTGACAGTGGGGTTAAAAATAAGGCTTGTAGTATCTCCATTGCCGAAGTCCCAAAGGTAGGCATCACCTTGAGTGGAATTGTTTTGAAAAGTAACAGTTAAATCTTGGCAACCTTGCAAGTTAGAGCTGGTAAATTGAGCGCTAGGAATGAGTTGAAAATCAAATTTAAACACCAAGTTATTACAATTATTACTGTTGTTCGTATTGGACCAAGCCCCTGCAGAAGTTGGAAAATCAGATTGCCCTCCACAACCACCACAAACCGATTGGTATACTACGCCATTTTTATCGAATCGAGAAGTTCCGCCATCAACGTGCTCATGCGCAATTGGGCCGCCTAAATATGATGCATACAACAATCCGGAAAAATTCTGTTGCAGTACCATTAAATAAAAATCAAAACCGGTGGTTGTAGATTGAAAGGCATTGGCGGTGACAGGCATACCGCTCAGGGGTGTAGCCTGTAATATATTGGCCCCCCATCCTGAAATATAAATATTGCCGCAAATATCCACTAAAAAAGCTGCTGGTGAAATATTGATTTGTGAGGAGCCATTGCCTATAACCGTTGAGGCCATATTGGTGGTGAGTGCTGCATTGAGTTTGATGACAAACTGACTGCTGCCTGGATTGCTGTAAATAGCGTTATTCACCGAAAAGCCACCCCCTGTAGCTTGGCCTAGCAAGAAAATATAATTGTTGCGATCAATTTCTACAAAAAAGACTTGATCATAGTTGGAGGTGCCAATATAACTTGCTTTTTGAATTGCATTACCAATGGCATTGAGTTTAACCACAAAACCGTCAGTCTTGCCACCGTTGTAAGTACTTTGAAAAGCAGCTGCAGTGCCTGATAAATTATTGGACCCCGTACCTCCGGCAAATACTATGGCACCCAAGGTGTCTACCTTCAAAGAATAAGCCGCATCGTCCTTATTTCCACCATAGAACGAAGAAAATTGCAAGGCCGAAAAACTTGAATTCAATTTAAATACAACCGCATCTTGACCAAAGCTTTTGTTGGCTTGAAATGGCGACTGTGTTGGGAAATTTGAAGAACGACTGCAGCTTGCTACCAATACGTCTCCGCCTGGATCAATGTATATTTCCCCTCTAAATTGATCTCCGTAGTTGGTAGTTAATGAGTCATAGGCAGCGACGCTGTTGTAAGGCAAGCCAAGCGTTCTATAATTGACGCCGTCATTGGCCGTGCCTCCTAGATAGGTGGAAGCCAATAAATCTTGACCATTGGCACTTAATTTTGAAATGTAAATATCGGTCCCTTGGGCACCGAAATAGACCCCATTGAAATAAAAATTAGTATTGGCCACACCACCTGAATGGGTTGTCTGAAGCGCACCTGCCGTGGTAGGAAAATCTGTACTTGAGGTGGCACCAAATAAGTAGATGTTATTGAGCGAATCACAAACTAAACTATGAGCTGTTTCGGTGCCCTGAAAGTTATCTCCTCCACCCAAGAATGAGGACCAAAGCATGGTAGTACCGTCGGGGGCATATCGGGTTACAAATACATCAGTAATACCGTAGGCTCCAGCAATGGCGTTAAAATTAGAATTCACATCAAAACTAGATAGACTAGGCAGCGGAAAATTATTACCATAGACCATTCCTGCTGCGTATGCAGAACCATCGTTACCGTAAGTGGCTGTCATTCCAAAATTATCAGAGTTGGCACCATTGTAAGTGGCAAATACCAAAACCGGATCAATCCACAAGGGAAGATCCACGTTGTATTCACCGAGCTGATAACCAAAGTTCCCATTGGGCTTCTCAATGTATACACAAGAGACGAGCTTGCGCTCGCCGCCAACAACTTGATATGCCACGGGGCTTTGCTCTAAGATTTGCCCAATTGGGGTGGTAAGACTTAAAGCCCCTTTTTTAATTTGCACTGCTTGTGCGCCTAAATATGACCATTCAATAAGTTCGGGGTTAGCACCAGCCAGAAGTTCAAAGGTATATTTGTATTGCCCATTGTCCACATTCCAGTGCATTGTCATCAAGGGATAATAAGAAGGATATTCCAAAGCTTCATAGGCCCCGACCCCGCTAGCCCATTTAGAATCATCTTTGCCATGAAAAAAATGATAGCTGTATTTTTTCGGATCTTGCTTCTGAGGAGTTGACTTTACATTGGCGCCATGAAATTGTTGACAAATCAAGTAACTCTGGATATTTGGATTTTCAATGACCTCTTGATGGTGGTGCGCGCGCTCAAGATGAGAAAAGTCAGTGAGTTGATAAACAATACGGTCAGCACCCAACCAAATTTTTGCCGCACCATCCTTGGCCATGAATTGAACATCGCTCGGCCACTGCCCTTTGTTTTCGACAAATTCTTGACCCTGAAACTGAGCATATAGCGCTACTTTTGAAAGTAAGCAGATATGTACAAAAAATAATATCCGGTTGATCCAAGAATTCATCTATGCTAAGTTAAGCATTTCAACTAATTTTGTGTGTAGCCCTCCATCATCTATGTTATGAATAATAGAATTTGCCAACTCTTCCAGATAAAATACCCATTGATCCAAGGTGGCATGATTTGGTGTGCCGGTTGGGAACTTGCATCGGCAGTTTCAAATGCCGGTGGGCTTGGGGTTTTGGGTGCCGGTTCCATGTACCCAGAAGTACTAGAGGCACAAATTCTCAAATGCAAAGCTGCAACCACAAAACCTTTTGGGGTGAATTTGCCTCTACTCTATCCAAATATTGAAAAGCATATTCAAACCATCATCAAGCACCAAGTACCTATCGTTTTTACGAGCGCGGGCAATCCCAAAACCTGGACACAAACCTTAAAAAATGTAGGCATTACTGTCGTGCATGTTGTATCGAGTGTAAAGTTTGCCCAAAAGGCCGAAGCCGCAGGTGTTGATGCCATAGTTGCCGAAGGATTTGAGGCCGGAGGACACAATGGCCGCGACGAAACTACCACCCTTTGTTTGATTCCAATGGTGAGAAAGGCCATTGCCATACCGCTTATTGCCGCCGGAGGGATCGGTGATGGCCGTGCTATGTTGGCAGTCATGAACCTCGGTGCTGAAGGCGCTCAAGTTGGCAGTCGCTTTGTGACCTCTGAAGAATCGAGTGCACACCCTTTATTTAAGCAAGCCGTCGTCGACAGCCATGAGGGAGACACCCTGCTTACACTTAAGGAGCTTACTCCAGTGCGCTTATTAAAAAATCCTTTTTTTGAAAAGGTTCAAATGGCCTATCAAAATGGTGCTAGCACAGAAGATCTGGTCAATTTGCTTGGCCGGGGCAGAGCCAAAAAAGGAATGTTTGAAGGTGACCTCATAGAAGGCGAACTAGAGATTGGCCAGGTTTCAGGCCAAATAGATCAAATCCAATCAGCAGATGCCATTGTTAGAGATTTTATTACAGAATTCAACGCAGCACTCAGCGCACAAACCCATTTTAACTTATGATCAAATTTGAGAAATTTACCCTACCTAATGGGCTACGTGTACTTTTTCACAAAGAACCAGCCTCGCCCATGGCTGTAGTGAATGTACTCTATGATGTTGGGGCACGTGATGAAAACCCCGAGCAAACAGGCTTTGCTCACCTTTTTGAACACCTGATGTTTGGAGGTTCTAAGCATATTGAAGATTTCGATGCCCCATTGCAAGCCGCAGGCGGGCAAAGCAATGCATTTACCTCCAATGACATCACCAACTATTACGATGTATTGCCAGCACAAAATATTGATACCGCCCTTTGGCTAGAATCGGACCGCATGCTTTCTTTGGCATTCACCCCAAAAAGCTTGGAGGTACAACGGCAAGTTGTTATTGAGGAATTCAAACAACGTTATTTGAATCAGCCCTATGGTGACGCGTGGCTGCAACTACGCCCACTTTGCTACAAAAAACACCCTTACCAATGGGCCACCATAGGTAAAAAAATTCAGCATATTGAAGATGCGCGCATGGATGATGTTCGGGCTTTTTTCAAAAAATATTACCACCCTGGCAATGCCATCCTTTGTATTGTTGGCAATTTTGAACTAGACTTCATCCAACAAAAAGTGGCCTATTATTTTGGCGATATTCCAAAACAAGATAGGTCAATCAGACAACTTGCTCAAGAACCAGTACAAAAAAAAGCAAGGGTGAAACGAATCGTAAGGCATGTGCCCGCCGATGCTTTTTACTACGCTTTTCCGATGGGTGGCCGCATGGACCAGTCCTTTTTCTATGCCGATCTAATTTCTGACCACCTCAGTAATGAAAAAACCGGAATGCTCTACACTATCTTGCAAAAGAAAAAGAAACTCGTTTCAGAAATTACGGCATATATCACAGGATCCATAGACAATGGTTTGTTTATCATCACTGGAAAAATTAATCCGAGTAAAACCATGGCCGAACTAGATGAAGCTCTTTGGGCCCTTTTGGAGCAATACAAAAACAAAAAGATCGGCAAAACAGCCCTCCAACAACTCATCACTAAAATGCAAACAGCCAAAGCATTTCAAGACCAAGGTCTTTTGAATAGAGCCATGAATTTGAGTTTTTTCGAACTTTTAGGCGATGCAACACTTATCAACACTGAAGCAAATCGTTACACTGAAATTACACCTGAAGTCCTCTGTCAATACACCCAAAAGCTTTTCACCAAAACACAGTGCTCCTTGCTTCATATTCAAGCTAAAAAATCATGACAAATCCAGCCAACATTGAAAGATTAAATCGGAAGATTCCGCCAAATATCAACTCAATTGAGCAGATCAATTTTATTGCCCCCGAGCAATATTCGTTAGTAAATGGCGCTCGTTTATTTTGGCAACATGGTCTTCAAAACAATACGAGTAAAATTGAATTACACTTTGCAGCGGGCGTAGCTATCGGTGACCCTCTCTCAGCCACCTTTTGCGCTGGGTTACTGATCAATGGCAGTGAAAATAGAAATGCGCGCCAAATTCAAAATGCACTTGATCAAGTGGGCGCATATTATGACGTTTCGCTTGGGCAACTCACCGCTGTAGTTACCATTTATGCCTTAAATCAGCATTTATTGGAAGCCTATCAGATTTTTCATCAGGCGCTTTTCTCGGCAATATTTCCGCAAAAGGAGCTTGACCAATTGATCAGAGAACGCCAAGAAAAATTCAAAATCAATGAGCAAAAAGTTAGTTTCTTAGCCCAACGCTTGTTTCAAAAAGAATTACTCGCCAAAACCAATTTTGCCAAACTCCTTGAACTCGAAGACTTCTCCAAAGCCAAAAGAGAAGACATTAAAACTTTTCATGAACAGCACTACTTGAAGGGTCTTAAAAATGTATTCTTAGTCGGTGATTTCACCCCGGAATTAGTGACGCAACTTGAATTGCTTCTTAACGATTACCGATGCGACTCGAAACAAAATATAACCTTTGAATGGCATGCTTCAAAAAGCGCTATTCATTTGGAACAAAATTCGGCACTGCAAAGTGCGATTCGCATTGGCCGGCCGCTATTTAATAAAACGCACCCTGACTACCTTGATTTTTGCATTCTCAATACCATACTTGGTGATTATTTCGGTAGCCGATTAATGAGTAACATCAGAGAAGACAAAGGTTTTACCTACGGAATTGGATCACATATTGTAGAAAATAACACCTTTGGATATTTTGTCATAGGAACGGAAGTTGGGGTCAATAACCGCATAGCCACTTTTGAGGAAATTCAAAAGGAATTCAAACGACTTCAGACGGACTTGGTGAGCGAAGAGGAGCTCGGGTTGGTGAAAAGCTATTTGCTTGGGCAATTACTTAAGAGTGCAGACGGCCCCTATGCCATGCTAGATCTATATGCCAACGTGTATACCTATGGACTAGATCTCAATTTCTATGACCAATACATCAAGGCGATCAAGAAAATTGAACCACAAAGGTTAAGGTCTTTAGCTCAGCAGTATCTCAACTGGGATGAAATGCTGATTATTTCAGCAGGCTAGCAACCTTTCAACCCATTTTGCCGTTATAATAAATATATAAAAACTACGTTTACAAACGGATGTTCAAAGCCCTAATTGCAAGCTTATTCCTACTTTTGGCTCAAACGAGTCTTGCTTCGCATGTCATGGGAGGAGAAATCACCTACAAACATCTAGGCAATAACAACTATCAATTTGAGTTGGTCTTTTATCGGGATTGCAATGGAGCAGACGTCAACGCCGTTTCTGAAATACTTCGCGTTTGGAACCATCCCACGCTGAGCTCTATTGCGGTATTATTTGTTCAACGCCAAGACCTTTCACCAAACTGCAATCAAGTGCCAGGAGGTGCTGGGCCTTTGTTGTGTGGCACGGGTAATAATGGCGGGAATGGTATCGGCGCCATTGAAAAAGTTATTTACCGCAGCGCACCAGTAGCACTAAGCGGTACGCCACCTGCCGAAGGATGGGTCTTTACCTATGAAAATTTTTCTCGCAGCGGCTCATTAACCAACCTGCTCAATCCATCTACTTATGGCATCACGCTGGCAGCCAAAATTTTCAATCTTGATTTGCCCGATGACTCACCTGTATTCAACGAAGATCCAAATTTTGTAAGTTGTGCTGGTCTGCCCTATCAATATAATGGTGCGGTGAGCGATGCCAATTTAGATTCTCTTTTTTTTGAATTTGGTGTACCTTACAATAATTTTCCGACTGGTGTATACAACCCACCCCTCAACCCTGCTCCGGTTCCTTTTGCTATAGGATTCAACAACCTAAGCCCTACCCCAGGCACCGCATTCAATCCCTCAAACATTCCTGCCGTACTCAATCCATTGAATGGAACCCTTACTTTTCAATCCTATAGCATTGGCAATTTTGCAGTTAAGATCAGCATCAAAGCATACCGTCAAGGCGTCTTGATTTCAGAGACCGAACGCGAAATGCAATTGGTCTTACAACCCTGCAACAGCAGTAATTTTCCGCCAATTATTGCACCGCCTTTCTCTGCAGGCACCTCCTATGAGCTGACGGTCAATGCCGGCGACTTGGTTTCTTTCGATTTATTGATCACCGACCCCGATACCCAAATCAATGGCAGTGCTCAACAAATTACACTCGATGCCAATTTGGCTTGTGGAGTTAGCCCTTGCCCAAATCTTGACATCTCGTTGCCCTACACCGCTCCTGGTCAAATTCAGGCACAATTTACTTGGCAAACCACCTGCGACCACATCCTTGATGGTCAAGGGCAGGCTCAAAGCGCTAAAACCTATCATTTTGTTTTCAAGGCCACAGACGATGTTTGCCCCATACCACAAGTACAATATGCTACGGTTACCATCCATGTACTCAATGTAGGCATTGTTCAGGCTCCAGAAATTGCTTGTATTCAAACCAACAATGCCAATGAGCTCAATATCTATTGGCCTACAATAAATAATGGGAGCGTAAGCGGTTTTGCATCCTTTGAGCTCTTCTCTATTCAAAACGGTTTACTCGCTGACACACTCGATGTGAATGCCACCTCCTTTACGCTTTCACCCATTAATACAAGTCATCAATTTTATCTTGCAGTCAATTCAGGATGCGGCGGTACATTCACTAGTTATTCGGATACTGTTCGCAATATTTATTTGACACTCAATAACCCCAACAACGGAACAGCCGTGCTCAATTGGAACAAACCAAAAGCGCAAGCCTCACCCAACTACAATGGTCACTACTACATATACAGGGAATTCCCGACAAATTTCTTTAATTTCCTTGACAGTGTGCCTTATAACCAAACCAGCTATATAGACACCATAGATCTGTGTCATGAATTTTTGCGCTACAGAGTCAATCTCAAAACAACAACTTGCAATTTTAATTCAAACAGGCCCGGAGATTCACTCACCGATATGATGACTCCTTTTATTCCAATCATAAATAGCGTTGGTTTTGATACCGTTACACAACAGATGCAAATTCAATGGAATGAGAATGCAGCACCAGACACTTATGGCTATGTCGTCTATACCTATGATGCCAATGGCTTTTTAGTAGAACTCGATACATTATATGGACTTGCCAACACTACCTATCTATACAGTGTTCCTTTCGATGACGGCCCTTATACTTATACGGTTGCGGCCTTTGACTCTTGTTTTGTTTCTTACAATCCACCGGTTTTTCAAACCTCGGCCAAGGCGAATCTCAATACATCCATTCATGCCAGTTATAGCATTGATATGTGCCCACAGCGTGTAGATATCAAATGGAGTAGATACCAAGGTCTTGGGGTGCAGGATTATGAACTTTGGAAAAAATATAACAATACCTGGACACTTGTTGCCAATACCACCGATACCAACATAAGCATTCAGCTCATTAAAAATGAAAATTATTGCCTTTACATCAAGGCCAATTTACTAAATGGGTTTTCAGCATTTTCCAATCCGCTGTGCTTCACGATGCCACAACCCACACCTCCAAATTTTCACTACTTTAGGTATGCAAGCGTTCTAGAAAAAGACATCAAACTTGCTGCCTGGGTGGATCAGAGCGTCGGCATCACAGAAGTCGTTTTCGAAAGAAAAGATACCAACGGAATTTATGAAATTATTGGGCAAGGAACGGTGCTCAACAATAATGCCTATTTTTTAGATGAAGATGTGGATCCTTCTTGGGGTCCATGGACCTACAGAAGTATCTATTTGGACAGCTGCGGCAATCCAGGAGAATATGCCAATGAAAACACAACAATTCATGTCAGTGGCACTGCCGATCAATACAACATGATCAATGCTCTAAATTGGTCATCGTACACAGACTTTGATGGCGGAATTGAAAACTATCAAGCCTACCGTAACACCTATGGAACCTGGGAAATTGTTCCTTTTCAAATTTTACCTAACGGTAACTTGAACCTCACTGACGACGTCTCACAAATGCGCAACAACGGCGAGGTTTGCTACCAGATCATGGCCCTAGAAAATAACAACCAATACGGATTTGCAGACAGTAGTTTTTCAAATCAATTCTGCTTGCCTTATGACCCACTGATGTTTGTGCCGAACGCATTTACACCAGATGGCCTCAACCCAATTTTCTTGCCGGTGGTTCAAAACGTTGATCCCGATAAATACACCTTTAGCATCATAGACCGCTGGGGAAAAATCGTTTTCGAAACCTCTGACCCTTCCAAAGGTTGGGATGGCATGATCAACAGCTCAGGCCTGCCCGCTACCAACGATGTATTTCAGTACCGCATTGAACTCATTATCAATAAAACCGATTCCATAGTTAAGCAAGGCTACGTGACCCTCATCCGATGATTCTAGAGCGCATTTTAATTATCCAGACAGCTTTTCTTGGCGACGTCGTTTTGGCGTCACCCATATGGGAAAACCTAAACAGAGATTTTCCGGAGTCAAAAATCGATGTTGTGGTAAAAAAAGGCAACGAGAGCCTGCTCAATGAACACCCTTTCATCAACGAAGTATTCATTTTTGACAAAAAGCATAAATTCAAGAATTTATTAGCGCTCGGTAAGACCTTGCGCAAAAATAAATACGATCTAGTTATCAATTTACAGCGCTTTGCTAGTTCTGGAATACTGACGCTTTTAGCTAAGGGAAAAGAAAGCCGTGGATTTAAAAAAAATCCAATATCGTTGTTTTTTACCCAACGATTCGCACATCAAATGAAAGCCAACTGGCATGAGGTGGATAGAAATTTATCCCTAATCTCAGATTTAGTGTCGGTACCAAAACGACGGCCTCAGCTCTACCCCACTTCATTAGACTTCCAAAAAGTAAAACCATTGCAAAGCAAGCCCTATTATTGTTTGGCTCCTACCAGTGTTTGGTTTACCAAACAGGCTCCTCAAAAAATTTGGCAAAATCTAATCGAAAAGCTAGCCAATCCAAATGCCTCTGTTTACCTACTCGGGGCACCTACAGACAAGCCTTACCTGGATGAATTACTTCAAAATACTAGCAATCCTCATGTTTGGAATTTAGCAGGGCAACTCTCGCTTTTACAATCAGCTGCTTTAATGGCTGGTGCCCAGCACAATTATGTCAATGACTCCGGCCCCTTGCACCTAGCCTCTGCAACCAATGCCCCTGTCACAGCATTTTTCTGCTCAACCGTACCAGAATTTGGCTTTGGGCCACTTTCAGAACAATCACAAATCATTGAAGTCAACAACCTAGACTGCCGCCCTTGCGGCATACATGGCCACAAATCTTGCCCCAAAGGGCATTTTAAGTGCGGCAATGAGCTAGAATTGAATTGAAAAAGCCATCCGAAGATGGCTTTGAAAAATAACTATTTAGATGATTCCGCACACATTGAATTGACCAATTCATAAATCATTTCTTCAGATTGGGGCTCACCATCCAAATCCATTGCATTGATCTGCCAATTTTCTCCTTCTGTAAATTCAAATTGCAAAAGTATTTTAGTTGGCTTATCATTATAAAATATTTCTCCAGTAGCATTTAAATGATACTTATCGTCATCTGGAGAAATAAAACTTTCCCATTTTGGATTGTCAAAATAATTTGTAACAAGCGTTTCCACTGTATGATCTGGGCACGCTTCAAATGAACCTTTCTTAATTAAATCATCCATTTCAGATTTACAACCCGAAAGAAAAATTCCAAGACAAAATAGAGCTAAGTAAAATTTCATTTCCTTCAATTATAGGTTTAAATATTTATTGATGTGCGCACTCACAATTTCTCCCTTCGCAACGATGATATTATAAATTTCGTCCTCGTTTGTCGTAATAGAAATTCCGAAATTTGTATTACTCAGCTTGCCTAATTTGGTGTTTGCAACATCCTTTGATTTAATTGGAGTACAACTTTTTATATCAGTATAACTGATTATTTTCTTTTCATCGCTTAAGACATTTTCAAAATTTTTTATTGTATCGTCGGTAATATCCCAATTTCTGAATATTATTTTTTTAGTTGTTACTGTTACAATGGTCGCATTTCCGATTTCTTTATGAACTATTTGTTCATCAACATCTACGTCAGATATATCATCTATCATAGATTTCTCTTTGATCTTATCTCTCCTTCTGAGCCAAAAACCAAGGGCTATCATAATCCAACCCCCATTTCTTGAAATAAAACCAAAACCAAATATGAGATCTATCCAGCCAAATTCAAAATCATTAATGACCCAAAGAATCAAATCAGAAGCACCTAAAACTACGAGTATTAACCAAATATATTTTTTCATGATCTTTTTTTATTAATTCTTTTCGTAGATAACTTCAGCTCCCATGCAATTCCAAATCAATTGATTGCCTTCTATGTGATAAGCTCCACAAGTCTCTGCTCCGCCATCATCTTCGATCGCCTTTAAACATAAATTTTTGCCCTTAGTAGACCAAGTTCTCTTTGATTCACCACCTAATTTACTTGATTCAATGGCTGTATGATCTTTTTTAAGAATAAGAAAGTCTTTACTACTTTGAACTTCGATACCCATCGCTGATTTTAAATTCCATTTGCCCTCTAGTGTTGTAGCCTTATCAGTACAACTTGCAAAATTTAGTATGGCTAAAATTCCAATAATTGTTGTTAAAAATTTCATACGAATAATCTTTAAGGTTAGTAATTGATTTGATCAAATATTGGAATCTTCAATACAATTAGAAATTATTTTATGGGAAAATAGACTATCCACTAATTTATCCTAATTAGTCTCGATGAGTATTTTTATAAATCAACTCATTTAAAATCAGCTTTTTAATTCGCTTATCTTGACTAAATCTTTGCTCTGTGATCACTTCATCTACAGATAACTTATATTGGTACGCCAATTTTTGTTTGAAATCCTTGAGTAATAATTCTCGTCGTTTTTTTAGTGTATCAATATTGGGGCTACCGAAGTTTACTAAATCATTTATTTCAGAAAGTTCTAATCCATCCAGACCTTTATAAACAAATAAATCATAGAGCAATTGCTCATTTTCATTAAAATCAAATTCCGTATTACCCTTTTTTGTCTCAACCCCAGTATCCCGTGACGCATTTTTTCTACGTTTCACAAATAAAGTAGTAATAAAAAGAAGGACCGCTCCCAAAATAATTATAAACCAAGAATTAAAAAATGTATCCCTGCCATTAGTGCTTTTATAGATCCAACCAGAAGATTTTTTAAGTGATTTAAGAAAAGAATTATTCTCAATATTTATGAAGTATTCATTTGAACCTGTATTGCGATACTTGATCAAATACAAGCCATCACTTTCTAAAATCAACTTTAAAGAGTTTTTTGAGTTTAGTCCGTAAGATTCGTACTTATTCAATTCAAAATTGTACCGAATAATTCTATTTTCAAATACAACAAAATCATTTTTAAGAAGATCAAATTGACGTTTCTCATTGGCTTCGAGGGTAGAGAGAAGTATCTTTGGATTTAAATCTCCTAATCTTGACCAACTATTGGTTTTTAAATTTAATGTATATACCCCTCGAAGTTTTTTCATTTTTAGTTCATTGTTCATATTGAATCCATTGAAAATGTACAAGATGTCATTTTCAATTTTTCCGTTTGTCATTTGAACAAGAGGGGGTTTATTGCCTTTGACTTGCAATAAGAACCATTCACTGCTTTGCTTATCAAAATATGTGACGATATTTTTGTAGGTAAAAAGACCATAACCGCCAAATATATGAGGACGACCATTGTACATGAAAAATGTCCCAGCCAATTGATTCAAATGATTAAACGAATTATCAATTCGGATAATTCTATTTTGATGCCATTTTAATACAATACCACAACCAGGAGCGATAAAATAGGGGTCTGTTTTTTCACTCGTCAAAGGAACATATCCAAGGAAATCTTTGAAAGGAATGTCAGCATCATAAATATAATTATGCTTTTCCCACTTTTTTTCTTCTTTATTGTACGCATTATAGGTTGAAGAGTCTTCAATTACGATAAAACTATGATTTTTTTGATCATAAAAAACTACCGCATCTTTACCCTTTAAGGCAAGCTGATTTAAAGCCGATTGCCCAAAAAGTAAACTAGGTGAAAATAGGAGAATAAAAAGTAGGAATCTTAACATGGATTTGTATTTGAGCAAATGTATGATTTCAAAATAAAACCCA
>Ga0102823_1000056_pt1 | contig 48607 bp, 38 predicted proteins | sample ColrivemetaGS743_FD_78459 | JGI IMG/M metagenome (GOLD analysis project Ga0102823, IMG submission 78459) | Estuarine microbial communities from the Columbia River estuary - Ebb tide non-ETM metaG S.743 | ecosystem: Environmental > Aquatic > Marine > Intertidal zone > Estuary | place: USA...
ACTGTGACGCCATCTGCAGGATGGAACTCTGCAGACTGTGACGGTGACGGTGTTACAAACGAAGATGAAATCGCTGACGGAACTGATCCAAACGATCCTTGTAGCCTGGATGTTGCAAGTCAAACTGTGGCGCCATCTGCAGGATGGAACTCTGCAGACTGTGACGGTGACGGTGTTACAAACGAAGATGAGATCAACGACGGAACAGATCCAAACGATCCATGTAGCCTAGATGTTGCAAGTCAAACAGTAACACCTGATGCATCTTGGAGTGCATCCGATTGTGATGGAGATGGAGTTTCCAATGGAGACGAGTTAGCAAACGGTAACAATCCGTTTGATCCATGTGATCCAAAACCATGCAGTTTTGAAATCCCTCAAGCATTTACCCCTGATGGAGATGGAGTTAATGACAATTTTGTAATCACTGGTATTGAGCAATTCCCTATGAACGAACTCATTATCTACAACAGATGGGGCAACATCGTCTATCAAGCTTCTGATTACCAGAACAACTGGGACGGAATTTCAATCAGCAACTTCAATTTCGCTGGCGAAGCCCTTCCAAGTGGTACATACTATTACCTGTTTGATACTAAAACAGAGGAATACAAAACGTTAAAAGGTTTCATTTATCTGCAGAGATAATATTTAAAACATTGAGTTATGAAAAATTGGAAATTAATAATTAGCGCAGTCCTTTGTTTGGTTATTGATCAAATGGCAATTGCGCAACAGGAGCCTCAATTCACACAGTATTTTGATAATACATTGTTTGTGAATCCAGCATATGCTGGTAGTCGTGGAGTAATGAACATGACTGCAATTCATAGAGAACAATGGGCTGGCTTCGATGGACGCCCACGTTCTACGACTTTTAGTTTGCATTCACCACTAAAATATGAATCTGTTGGTATAGGTTTGACAATGGTTAATGATCAGTTAGGGCCAATCACTCAACGAATGGTATACGGTGATTTTTCTTATTCCTTGAAGTTTAAAAACGGGGATCGTAAATTATCGTTCGGACTTAAGGGAGGAGTCAATATGATTTCTGTAGGTACTTCTCAATTAGTAACAACAGTTGATAATGATCCGAAGTTGATCCAAAACATTAGAAATAGTGTCAATCCAAATTTTGGATTTGGAATGTACTATCATTCACCAAGATTTTTTGTTGGATTTAGTTCACCTAGGATTCTGGAACAGAGTTATGGGGGAGTTAGTTCAACTAACATCGAGAGACGTCATTACTTCGGAATCATCGGAGGTGTTATTAAAATGAATCCAGATTGGAAGTTGAGGCCCACGGGGCAGATTAAAATAACCGAAGGAGCTCCAGTGAGTATTGATGCCAGTTTAACAGCAATTTTCAAAGATAAATTTTGGTTTGGTGGAATGTATCGATTAGATGCGGCTTATGGTATTTTCACACAATTCGTGGTGAACGATCAATTTAAGATAGGTATTGCGAGTGATTTTGGAACTCAAGCCTTGAAAAATTATAACTCAGGGACTTTCGAAATGATGCTGTCATACGACTTCAATTTCAAGAAAAAGGGGATTCGTTCTCCTAGATATTTCTAATCTATTAATGCGAAATCCTATGAGAATATCAATCATAACAATAGCACTTCTTGTTCTGGGACAAACGGTAAGTGCTCAGCAATCAAAGATCAATAGAGGCGATCAACTTTACAGCTTATTAGCTTATTCTGAAGCAATTCCGGAATATGAATCAGCCCTTTGGAAGAAAGGTTCAACTCAAGATGTATTATCTCTGAAACTTGCCAAGAGTTATTACTATTACGGTAATCTTGAAAAAGCTAAAAATTATTTTTCCGATGCTGATGGACTGAAGGCTTCATTTTCTGCAGAAGATTGTTTCGTGTATTCTCAGTGTCTGAAACAACTGGGAGATTACTCTGGAGCAGATCTATGGATGAAGAAATACGACTCTATGATGCCTGGATCATTGTCTGTAGGTGATTTCAATAATCATCTTGATTATTTGGAGGCAATACGAAATGCCCAAAAACATTTTATAATCACAACAGTGAATTTCAATTCAAAAATGAATGATTTTGGAGGTTATGAATATAAAAAAGGTCAGGTTGTTTTCATTATTTCAGATCGAAATTCAACACCAGTGAAAAGAATATATGGCTGGAATAGCATGAACTTCCTTGATTTCCTTGTGGTAAGTAACCAAAACGGTTCCAAAACAAAAATCTCCAATCATTCAAGTGGTAATTCAAAATACCATGAAGGTCCACTTTGTTTTACCTCAGATGAGTCACGAGTTTATTACACAAGTAATAACCCTGCTAAAAGTACAGAATCTAGTGGTCAAAAAGGAATACAGAACTTGGTGCTTTATACAGCAAAAGTTTCTTCAAAAGGTAATTGGTATGAACAAAAAGCCTTGAAGATTAATTCGAAAGAATATTCTGTTGGCCACCCAACACTTTCACCGGATGGTCAGTGGTTGTACTTCGTTTCCGATATGCCTGGTGGTTTTGGGGGCTCAGACATCTACAAGGCACAAATCATGGCCGATGGAGAACTTGGAAGCCCTATTAATTTGGGACAAAAAGTAAATACAGAAAAACAAGAAGTGTTCCCATGGATTTCAACCGAAGGTCAACTTTTCTTTTCTTCCAATGGTTTAACAGGACTTGGAGGACTTGACATATTCGTTGCAAATCTGGGTGAAGATGGAATGGTCAAGGCTGTAAAGCACACTGGGCCTGAAATAAACAGCGCAAAAGATGATTTCGGTGTGATTTTCACTTCTGAAGGAAAGAAAGGCTACTTTTCTTCGAATCGTGAAGGTGGAAAAGGGAATGATGATATCTACGGGTTTGAATTAGTTCAGCCTTTCAAATTTAGTATCAACTTGGCAGGAACTGTAACAGATCTTGCTACAGGAGACATCTTGAAAGAAACAGAAGTAAAGTTGATGGATGACAATGGTAATGTTGTACAAACCGTGAAAAGCGACGAAAATGGAAATTATCATTTTGATTTAGAGCCAGGAAAGAATTATTCGATCTCTTTCGCTCAAAATGGTTTTACAGACCTGAAAAAAGAAGTAAATGTTGCTCCTCTAGAACAAGATTTAACTCTAAACGCCGCTCTTGCAAAAGTGCCTTCTTTCGGGTTATTGTGTAAAATAACTGAGGCTGAATCAGGTAAGGTTTTAGATGGAGTTGAGGTTAAAATCTTCGATCCTAAAACTGGAAATACAATAATGGATCAACTGACATCTCTTGAAGGACTGACTGAGACTGGTTTGGAAAATATCAAATTAGGCGATCAGTTGAATTTGAAAGTTACCATCTCTAAAGAAGGATACTTGTCGAAAACAGTAGACCTAAACCTCAAGATCATAAAAGAAGGAATATACAATGTTCACGACATGATCGATGCCACCATCGGTAAAATGGAGGTGGGTGTTGATCTGGCATCATTAATAGATATAAAGCCAATTTATTTCGATTTAGGCAAATACAATATCCGAAAAGATGCTACTATTGAACTAGACAAGATCGTTAAGATCATGAATGAATATCCAACTATGGAAATAGAGCTTGGTTCACATACTGATTGTCGTGGGTCAATAGCTTCTAATGAGAAACTATCCTCTAATCGGGCAAATGCGTCTGCTGATTATATTAAAACAAGAATTAATAATCCTGAAAGGATTTATGGAAAGGGTTATGGTGAATCAAAATTGAAAGTGGATTGCCCTTGTGAAGGAGCAGTAAAATCAGATTGTCCGGAGTTGGAACATCAAAAAAACAGAAGAACTGAATTTGTGATAATTAAAATGTAAATCCATCCAAATAAAAATGGAAGGGTCGAATCAAATAGAAATTGATTCGACCTTTTTGTTTATAAGGGTTTCTTGCTAATTTTACGTCGCAACAAAAAAAAATGAATAGAACCAAGATTGCAGATTTATTAAATGATCCGAAGATCGGTCAGGAATACTTAGTGAAAGGCTGGGTACGTGCCTTCAGAAGTAATCGATTTATTCAACTGAACGATGGGTCTACCATCAAGACACTTCAAGGAGTAGTTGATTTTGAAAAAATGGATGAACATACCTTGAAAAGGATCACTACCGGTTCGGCCATCAGTCTAACAGGGACATTGATAGAATCTCTAGGGTCAGGTCAATCAGTAGAGCTTCAGGTAAATGAAGTTGAGATCATTGGTGATGCAAATCCCGATGACGTTCAGAAGACGGTTATGCAGCCAAAGAAGCACAGTATGGAGTTTCTTCGCGAACAGGCTCACCTTCGATTCAGAACGAATACTTTCAGTTCTGTATTCAGGATCCGTCATGCAGTAGCATATGCGATCCACAAGTTTTTCAATGACAGAGGATTTTATTACATCCATACTCCGATCATCACAGGTTCAGATGCTGAAGGTGCAGGAGAAATGTTCAGAGTTACGACTTTGGATCCTGTTATCCCGCCATTGAATGAGGATGGAACAGTTAATTTCAAAGAAGATTTTTTCGGGAAATCAGTTAACCTGACGGTCTCTGGACAATTAGAAGCTGAGCTTGCTGCTTTAGCTTTAGGACAAGTGTACACATTTGGGCCAACGTTCAGAGCAGAGAATTCAAACACGTCAAGACACCTTGCTGAATTCTGGATGATCGAACCTGAAGTGGCATTCAATGATATTCATGACAACATGGATCTCGCTGAGGACATGTTGAAATATATTTGTAGTTACGTAATGGAAAATTGTGCGGATGATCTTCAGTTCCTGAACGACCGTGAAGCTGCTGAACAACAATCTAAGCCACAAAATGAACGCAATGAGCTTTCTTTGATCGAACGATTGAAATTCGTCACTGAAAACAATTTCGAAAGGATCACATACACGAAAGCGATTGATGTTCTTCGCAACTCCAACCACTACAAAAAGAAAAAATTCCAGTATGAAGTGGAATGGGGAACTGACCTTCAAAGTGAGCACGAAAGATATTTAGTAGAAAAAGAATACAAGCGTCCGGTGATAATTACGGATTATCCAGCTTCATTTAAGGCATTCTACATGCGCAGAAATGATCACAGTGAACCGGGTAAGGAAACCGTTGCAGCGATGGATATTCTATTCCCTGGCATTGGAGAAATGGTAGGAGGATCACAACGTGAAGAGCGATTAGATATATTAAAAGAGAAATGTGCAGCATTCCATATCGAAGAGCAAGAATTGTGGTGGTATCTTGAAACCAGAAAATTCGGAACAGTGCCTCATGCAGGTTTTGGCCTCGGATTTGAAAGGATGATCATGTTCGTAACCGGAATGACCAACATCAGAGATGTGATCCCATTCCCTAGAACTCCATTGAATGCTGAATTCTAGATGGAATTTTTGTATTTTTAACTGAAACCTGAACTATGGCATTGAAACAACATCTGGCACAAAAACTTGAGCAAAGGCTCTCACCTCAGCAGATCCAGCTGATGAAACTTTTGCAGGTGCCTACTATGGAGTTGGATCAACGTGTCAAACAAGAGATCGAGGAAAATCCCGCATTGGAAGAAGGGGCTGATTTTGAAGAGGATGATTTCGGTGATCAGCAAGAGGATGATTATGACGATAACGATGATCTGGAGTTTGATATTTCAGAGTACATCGACGAAGAAGGATCTGACTACAAAACAAGAGCCAACAATACCAGCAAAGATGATGAGGAAAGAGTCATTCCTTTATCCGGAGAACAATCTTTCCAGGATCGTTTAACTGAACAATTACATCTTCTTGATCTGAACGAAACGCAATTCATGATCACTGACACCATCATAGGAAACCTGGATGAGTCTGGCTATCTAAACAGGGAAATTGAAGCGATCGTTGATGACCTTGCGTTTTCAGCAAATATTTCGACAACAGAGGAGGAAGTGCTTGAAATGCTTCAAGTGATACAGGAACTTGACCCGGCAGGTGTTGGAGCAAGAGATCTTCAGGAATGCCTATTGATCCAGATCAACAGAATGCAGGATGGAGACATCACAAAATATACTTCAAAGATCATTCTTGAACAGTGTTTTGAAGAATTTACAAAGAAGCACTACGATAAGATCATAAAGAAGCTGGAGATCGAAGACAATGATCTGAAAGAGGCAATCGACATCATTCTAAGATTGAACCCGAAACCAGGAGGTTCAATGAAGGAAGCCTCTAAGAATCATCAGCAGATCATTCCTGACTTCATGATAACAGAATTTGAGGGCACCTTGGAACTTTCTCTTAACGGAAGAAATGCTCCTGAATTGAAGGTGAGTCGAGAATATGAACAGATGCTTCGTACATATGCAGAAGGAGCAAAAACATCTCGCTCTGATAAAGAAGCTCTAATGTTCGTTAAGCAAAAACTGGACGGAGCAAAGTGGTTCATCGATGCTATCAAACAAAGACAAAATACATTGCTTACAACGATGCATGCGATCATGGAATACCAGAGAGAATATTTCCTGACTGGTGATGAAGTGAATATGAAACCGATGATCCTTAAGGACATTGCTGAGATGGTTGGACTGGATATTTCTACCATCTCTCGGGTGGCGAATAGCAAATATGTACAAACGAATTTTGGGATTTTCGCTTTGAAGTATTTCTTCTCAGAAAGTTTGAGTACTGATTCAGGAGAAGAGGTATCAACAAGAGAAGTGAAGAAGATCCTTACTGATGCGATTGAAGCGGAGAATAAGCGAAAGCCACTGACCGATGAAAAGCTTATGGAATTGCTAAAAGATAAAGGCTACAATATTGCACGTAGAACAGTGGCCAAATATCGCGAGCAATTGAATATCCCTGTTGCTAGATTGAGAAAGGAGCTGTAATGAAACAATTGGCAGAAATAATTTCCTGGATCTTTATACCCTTGTTCATGCCCGTATATGGTTTATTACTGGCGATGTACATCCCAAATAATCAGGATTATTTATTCAACGAAGACAATCTGTTCTTTCTGACCGATACGGCAAAGTATGCCATACTATACATGTTCTTTATCTTCAGTGTGCTTGCTCCATCTCTTTCCTTTATTGTCCTGAGAAGAATGAATGTTATTTCTACAATTGACATGGAAGATAAGAGAGAACGTGCAATACCAATGCTGATCATGTTGGTGTATTGTCTTCTTCTATACTTTTTATTCATCTATAAGGCACAGAACAATATTTTACCCAAATACATCTACGCTTTGCCTCTGAGTGGAGTGTTTGTTACAGTAACATATGCGTTGATCAACCGATGGATCAAGATCAGTTTGCATGCAGGTGGTGCCGGAATATTATGCGGATTCCTACTTGCATACGGCATTGCTCAAGCGGAATTCAATGTTTGGACATTGATATTTGCTGTGATCGCATCCGGTCTTACACTTTCGGCACGATTGTTTCTTCATAAACACAGTCCTTTGGAAGTGTATTCAGGTTGGGGACTGGCAATGATATTGACCTTTATTATTAATTTTCTTTATCCAATTAATTAATATGTTCTCCTTAAGATTCAAATTTTTCTCAGCAGTATCACTCGCCATTTTTTTGGCAGCATGTGGTAACATGAAAGGTGGTTCCGGAAAAGGAATCAATTTGTTTACGATCCAGCAAGACAAGGAGCTTGGTGCTCAAGTTGCCGCTGAGATCGAGAATAATCCTCAACAGTATCCGATCCTGGATTCAGCACAGAACAAGGCAGTTTACCAATATTTATACAAAGTCAGAGATAAGATCCTGAATTCAGGAAATGTTGATTACAAGACTGAGTTCCCATGGAGACTGCGTGTCATAAAAGATGACACAACTCTTAATGCCTTCTGTACTCCTGGAGGATATATCTATATCTACACCGGAATTTTAAAATTCCTGGATAATGAATCTCAGTTTGCTGGTGTTCTAGGACATGAAATGGGACATGCCGATATGAGACACTCAACTCGTCAAATGACCCAGATGTTCGGTGTTCAGATCCTATTAGACGTACTTGCAGGAGATAGAGCAGCATTAAAGCAGGTAACTGGTGGATTGATCGGATTGAAATTCTCAAGGGGGCATGAAACTGAGGCAGATGAGCGTTCAGTACTTTATTTGTGTCCAACCGATTACGATGCGGCTGGTGGTGCAGGATTTTTTGAAAAGATCCAGAATATGGGTGGAGGAAGACCACCAGAATTCCTAAGTACACACCCTGACCCAGGAAACAGAATTGAAGATTTTAAAGCCACCAAAGAACGCCTAGGTTGTAAAGGAGATAAGACCTTTGAAACCGAATACAAAGCAATGGTATCAAAATTACCGAACTGATCTATGAAGGCTAAAAGAGTTTCACTTGACGATATTGCCAAAGCACTTGGAGTTTCCAAAGCCACTGTTTCTGTTGTACTTAACGGACGAGGTGACGAGTTTAATATCAGCAAGAAAAAGCAGGTGCTGATCCATGAGAAAGCAAAGGAATTACAATATGTTCCCAACTTTTTCGCAAAAAGCCTTCGTCAGGGAGAAACAAAAACAATTGGATTAGTGCTTGCAGACATTTCCAATCCATTTTATGCGGAGATGTGTAAGATCATTCAAGAAACATTGTATTCCAAAGGATATAAAACATTTATCGTCAACACGAATGATGATAAAGAATTGGAGAAAACGTTGATGAGAGAGCTTATTCAGCGCTCTATTGATGGGATGATTATTTCGCCTTGTAATACGATAGATGCACTGATCCCAATCCTTCATGAAACACACATTCCTGTAGTTTTTTCCGACAGACCTGGGGATGAAAATGCTGACTTTGTTGGAATTGACAACATGAAGGAAGCTTCATTATTGATCGGCAAATTCAAGAATACACCCAAGAAGATCCTTGCAATCAGTCAGCATGATGCATCCATTCAAACGATCTCTGAGCGATTACAGGGACTAAATGAAGCTTCTAAAAAATCTGGGATTGAGTTAATGCATATCAATCTTTCTTCTGATCGAAAAGAAGCACTGGCACAAGTAAAAAATGAACTCTCCAATCATGTTGATGCGATCATATCATTGAATAATATGGTCGCTTTAGTTACATTGGGAATCCTTCAGGAGTTGAAGATAAATGTCCCTAATGACGTTAAATTGATCTCATTTGATGATCATGAAGTTTTCTCCTTTATGACCCCTTCCGTTACTGCATTGAGACAGCCGGTCAACAAGATTGCGGCTTTTAGTGTAGAACGAATGATGGAGCGTCTTCAAGAATCAGAGGTTCCAGGAAAACATCAGTTACTGGAGTGTGAATTCATAGAAAGGGGAAGCCATTAATTTTTTATACCGGAAAGTTCTGTCGGTTTCATTCCTCCCATTAAAAGCCTAATTTTAAGAAGATACCAAACACCCATAGTTGCATTGCTTCTTTATTTGGTTTATGATTCTGTGATATAGTTTACAACAAATAGAATCATTAACTTTAGCAATATGAGAGTGTTGTTACTCATCCTATTGATCTATTCACAAAGTCAATTACTTTTTGGCCAATACCCTGCCTTTTTCAATTACACGATAGAAAACGGGGCTCCCTCTAATGAAATATACTGTTCCATTCAGGATTCCAAAGGATATATCTGGATCGGTTGCGATGCCGGGATATTCAGATACAATGGTGTAAGGTATGAGCAGTTTCAGTCACAAGATCTATCGGCTCGTTCAGCAACCGGGCTGATTGAAACGTTGGATGGTAAGATTTATGGCTATAATTTCAATAATCAGCTATTCTATATTGAAAATGAAAAACTGATCGTTCATCACACCTGGAATACGTTGATCAATTCAATGGCTTACGATAAAAAAGGTTCCCTCTGGATCTCAACCCAAAAAGGACCATTTATACTGGACGTAAAAAGTGGTAAATGGAAACAAGTTTCAACATCCCATCACACATTGGGTCCATTTGGAGAAACATTCACGAGCGGAATAAGATCCGACCAGGAAGGCACCATTTATTACCACAATTACAACAAGATCATTACATATAAAGGCGACGAATTTAGTGGGTTTCAGATACCGGAAGAATTCTACGACAAACCCATGATCATTTCCAATTCATCAGGAAAACCATGGTTATTTGATAGACATGGAGCCAGTGTTTATCGTGAGGATCTTGACAAATGGACTCCCTATTCAAATGAAGAGCTAATCAAGCTTTTGAAAGGAAGAAAGATCACGAAGGTAAATGAAATAGAACCCGGAATCCTATGGATCTGCACCTATTCGGGAGTTATCCGCTTGAATACCTCCAATGGTCAGGCCGAACTGATCTATGAGAAATTGTCCTTCTCGGATATTCTGAATGACAACGAAGGGAGCTTATGGTTAACTACTCTAAGCAATGGTATTCTAAGAATTCCAAACATAAAAATTCGTGTTTGGGACCAGGAAAACTCTGGCTTGATCAATGACAACTATAAACAAGTTTTAAGTACCACTGAAGGAGTCTTTTTATCAGGATCATCAAGTGAGATCATTCATCTAACAAATCAGAAAGAACTTCGTGTAATTACCAATTCAGCACGATCAGATGTAAATGGATTGTTCTTTGACGGAAAAAATAAGGTCCTTTATTATCACATATCAGGGAAATTATACGCTTTAAAAAATGACGAGATCTTATACTCTGTATCAATGCCTCGTCCAGTCAAATCTATTATTCAGTCAGATAATGGTTATTTTGTTTTGACCTCTCAGGGAATGTTTTTCAGCTCAGACCTTAGAACTGATCTGGAACTAAAAAACAAAGTGCTCAATGATTGGTGCAGACAAGGTGTCAAGATCCCCAATAATGAAAATTTTCTGATCGCAGGAAACAAAGGTATTCATGAGATCCAGAAAAAGAAGAACCGATGGGTCTTTAAAAGGACCTTTCTTCCGGGAAAACAGATCATCTCTTTATGTGCTGACCATATCAACAACAATGTCTATTTCCTGAGCTACGATGGTGCCATCTACCAGAAAAGCGGAACTGGAAAGCCTTATCAGATCACGCGATTGAATGAAGAATGTAAAGGGAGTAAAATCTTTTTTTACCGAGACCAAATTTACATCGCATCAAACAAAGGGATCATCAGCTTCAACCCCGAAAATAAATCATCGATAACGATCAACAAATATTATGGCCTGAATTCAAACAACATCAGTGATCTAAGCTTCAAAGGTGATCGCTGCTGGGCTGCAACAGGAAAAGGGATTCATATGATACCAATCTCTGAATTCAAAAAAAGAAAACCGGTTGGGAGTCTGCAGTTTCGATCAATTATTGTAAATGGCAAAAAGAAAGACTATTCGTCTCCAATGGTGCTTCAACACAACGATGAATTATCGATCATTCTGGATGGATTGATCTACAGTTCTGAAGATAAGTTTCAGTTTTACTATCGATTCAAGAATGGGAGTAACAAATGGATAAGGGCCCCAGGTTCAACACGAAGGATATCTATCTTACAATTGCCTTACGGTGAGGTAGACTTTGAGATCGTACTCCTTGACCATGAAGGAAACAAATGTGGAGTACCTTTAACTTATTCATTTAAGGTAATCCCTCCGTTCTGGTATCGATGGTGGTTCTACCTTGCTTTGGGACTATTTGCTGCGTTAATCACTTTTTTGATCTTCAAATACCGAGAGATCAAAATTCGAAAACAACAACAAGCCGAGCTTGCTAGGGTGAATCTTGAAAATGAGCTTCGACTTAGCCAGCAGAATGCACTGAAATCGCAAATGAATCCTCATTTTCTGTTTAATGTCCTGAATTCGATCAAAGGATACATTTATGAGAATGACAAGTCAAATGCTGTTCGCTATTTAAGTGATTTTTCGAATCTGGTACGAATGATCCTTGAGCAAAGTTCATTATCGAATGTAACACTGGAGAAGGAATTGGAAACCCTCAAGATCTACATAGAGCTGGAGTCCATGCTTCTGGACGGAGAGTTTAAATTAGAACTGGACATTGAAGATCAACTTGACATATCCAGTATTCAAATTCCCGCACTCTTATTACAGCCTTATGTTGAAAATGCTTTTAAACATGGGCTTAGACACCGTAAAGGAGAAAAATGGATCAAAATGAAGATCCGCATGAACGAGGACCTTCAAATGATCGAAGTGAAGATCACGGATAATGGAATTGGAAGAAAGGCATCCATGAAGCTAAACAATGAAACGCACAAGGATCATCAATCTTTTGCTACCAGCGCCAATGAAAAGCGCATAGAATTACTGAATTTTGAAAAGGAAGGTGTTGTTGGAGTGATCTATAACGATAACTTTGACACCGGTGGAAGTCCTAACGGAACAACAGTAACGATTCGCGTCCATGTCTGAAAAAAGCTCGATCAAAGCACTTATAATTGACGATTCAAAGCAAGCAAGGAAATTGCTTCGCTTGATGCTCATTGAACTTGCCAATGATTTTCAAGTGATCGGAGAAGCTGAGGACGCAGAAAAAGGACTTCGTTTGATCAAAAATGAACATCCCGATGTAGCATTTCTGGATATTGAAATGCCGGGGAAATCTGGAATTCAACTCGCCGAGCAGATCTCACAGCTACAATTGAAAACCAAAATTGTGTTCACGACTGCATACAATGAATATGCGATCAAGGCATTTCGTCTTTCTGCCGTTGATTATTTATTGAAACCGATTCAGGAAAACCAACTGATAGAAGCGACGGAAAAGTAAGAAGTGAAGTGAATACAACTGATCAGATCAATCAGTTGATGGCCCTATCTCAGAACTTGCAAGAAGATAAAAATGACGTGCTTGCAATTCCGATACAGGGAGGATTTGAATATATTCCTTTGAATGAGATCGAATACCTGGAAGCGGATGGATCCTATGTACAGATCTATTGCAACAACAACAGTTGTAAGACAGTATCCAAGAATCTCAAGTACTTCGAAAACGCTTTGGCTGATAATTCCAATTTCATTCGTCCTCACCGATCATTTCTGGTAAACCTGGATTATGTCACCAACTACTCCAAATCAGAAGGAGGGTATTTACTGCTTAAGCGCAATGTTCAGATCCCAATTTCAAGAGAGCGAAAACAGGCTATTCAAGAGATCTTAAAATAGACTAAAACAATATCAAAAGGAACCATAATTTTGAAAACGGCGATGGTTTATTGTTGTTTAAAATGCTGTTCACAAACTCAAACCTACCATTCACAAATTCTGTACATACATTTCTTAGTATTCTGCCTACTCTTGAAATGTAGTTTGCGGAGTAGTACTAAACTATAATGGTGTACACCATTGCTAGGTTAAGAAAAAAGGCGGTAAGTGATCACCGCCTTTTGAATTTATTGTTTTCTATTCTTAAGCCAATTCTACTGTAAGCGCAGCATCCGTCTTTACCACTTTCAACGCTCCGTGCTTCGTCAGTGATTTAATACTAACATCCCATTGCTTGTTGCTCAATCCAGCTTTCGTTTTCAAATCATTCAGATCCATGGCTCCTTCCTTCTGAACCATTTCAAAGATCATCTTTTCATTTTCGGTTAGCTCCAGCTTGTGTGATTTTACCTCAGGTCTCATCTGCGGGAAGAAAAGTACTTCCTGTATCGATTGATTATCCGTTAAGAACATGATCAGACGGTCCATACCGATTCCCAAGCCACTTGTTGGTGGCATCCCATATTCAAGTGCACGCAAGAAATCCTGATCGATGAACATCGCTTCATCATCTCCCCTTTCAGAAAGTCTCAACTGATCCTCAAAACGCTCGCGCTGATCGATCGGATCATTTAACTCAGAATATGCATTGGCGATCTCTTTTCCACACACCATTAACTCAAAGCGCTCTGTAAGCTCAGGGTCATTGCGATGTGTTTTACACAATGGAGACATCTCTTTCGGATAATCGGTAATGAATGTTGGTTGGATGTAATTTCCTTCGCACTTTTCACCAAAGATCTCATCGATCAATTTCCCTTTCCCCATTGTATCATTCACATCAATCCCCATTCCTTTAGCAGCTGCAAAGATCTCTTCTTCCGTTTTCCCCTTGATGTCAAATCCGGTAAACTCAAGAATTGCATCGCGCATGGTTACACGCTTGTACGGTGCTTTGAAATCAATATCGTGTTCTCCAAAACGAGCTTTTGTCGTTCCATTCACAGCTAATGCACAGTGCTCCAACAATTGCTCAGTAAAGTCCATCATCCAGTTGTAATCCTTGTAAGCTACATAGATCTCCATAGCTGTGAACTCCGGATTGTGCGTTCTGTCCATCCCTTCATTTCTGAAGTTCTTCGAGAACTCATACACTCCATCAAATCCACCTACGATCAATCTTTTCAGGTACAATTCATTGGCAATACGCATGTACAAAGGAATATCCAGTGCATTGTGCTGAGTAACGAACGGTCTGGCAGATGCTCCACCCGGTATTGGTTGAAGGATCGGTGTTTCAACTTCCATATAACCTGCATCGTTGAAGAACTGACGCATCGCATTGAACAACTTTGTTCGCTTGATGAAAACATCCTTCACGTGCTGATTTACCACAAGATCAGCATAACGCTGACGATATCGCAATTCAGGATCTGTGAATGCATCATGGACTTTCCCTTCAGCATCTGTTTTTGGTAATGGAAGTGGTTTCAAAGACTTGCTCAACAAAGTAAATTCCTTCACATTGATCGAAGGCTCACCTACTTGCGTCGTGAACAATTCTCCCTTTACTCCGATGAAATCACCAAGATCAAGGAAACGTTTGAAAACCTCATTGTAAAGTGTTTTGTCTTCTCCCGAACAGATTTCATCTCTGTTGAAATACACCTGGATTCGTCCAGTTGAATCCTGAAGCTCAGCAAAGGAAGCCTTTCCCATGATTCGCTGACTCATCATTCTACCTGCAATACATACCTCTTTACCCTCAACAAAGTCTTCTCTAATCCCTTGCGTCGTGTGACTTACAGGATATAATGCTGCAGGATAAGGATCGATCCCGAATTCACGGATCTTATTCAACGTTTCTCTTCGCTGGATCTCTTGTTCAGATAGTTCAAAAACACTCATTTTCTTACAATTGAGGTGCAAAGATACAGAAGGATTCGGAAATATACTTTAAGGTGGCTAAACGGTGATGGTAATCATGGTTAAATTCCTAACTTTACCCCATGGACTACCTCGATATTAATGTATTGAAATCCCTCCACATCATCTTCGTTGTAAGTTGGTTTGCAGGCCTTTTCTATATCGTTCGTTTGTTCATTTATCATACGGAGGCGCAGACCAGAACCAAAGAAGAGGCAGCGTTGTTGTCTTCTCAGTTCGAGATCATGGAGTGGAGGCTATGGTATATCATCACCACTCCGGCAATGGTTCTCACCATTCTGTTCGGAACGCTCATGATCCTTAAATATCCCGACCTGTATTTCTTTGGCGAACATGCACGTTGGATGCACATCAAGCTTGGATTTGTGGGTATGCTGCTGGTGTATCATTTCGTTTGTCAGAAGATCATGAACGATCTGAAAAAAGGAAAATTCAACTGGACTTCAGGAAAGCTGCGACTCTGGAACGAAGTAGCTACGCTTGCGCTGGTTGCGATCGTATTTCTGGTCGTGATGAAAAACTCAATGGACTGGATCAAAGGCACAGTAGGTTTCTTTGCAGTTGCCATTTTGCTGATGATCCTCATTAAAATTTATAAACGTTTACGAAAATCATAATAGACATGTACAATAATCTGCTTGTTGAAAGAAAGGGAATGATCGAGATCATTACGATCAACAGACCAAGTCAATTGAATGCCTTGAACAAAGAAACCATCCAGGAATTGAATGCTGCTTTAACAGCTGCAAACGACGATAAAAATGTAGGAGTGATCATCCTTACTGGTAGTGGTGAAAAGGCATTTGTTGCCGGAGCAGATATCAAGGAATTTGCACATTTCTCAATTGCCGAAGGTGGAAAACTGGCAGCAAATGGGCAAGAATTATTGTTCGATTACGTTGAGAATTTAAACACTCCTGTCATCGCAGCAGTAAATGGATTTGCCCTTGGAGGTGGACTCGAATTAGCGATGGCATCCCATATTCGCATTGCATCATCCAATGCAAGAATGGGGCTTCCTGAAGTTTCTTTGGGTGTGATCCCTGGATACGGAGGAACTCAGCGCTTGGCTCAACTTGTTGGTAAAGGAAAAGCCAATGAAATGGTTTTCACAGCAGGGATGATCAAAGCAGAAGAAGCTCTTACCTGGGGATTGGTCAATACAGTTGTTGAACCTGAAAATTTGATGAATGCCGCGGAAGAAATGGCAGCCAAGATCCTGAACAATTCAGGAACGGCAATAGCATCAGCGATCCGTGCGGTCAATGCCGGTTTTAAAGATGGTGTCGATGGTTACCAGGCTGAAATCGAAGAATTCGGAAAGTGTTTTGGAACAGCTGATTTCAAAGAAGGAACAACTGCTTTCATTGAAAAAAGAAAAGCTAACTTCAGAGGTTAATGTCTAATCCTCTAAAGCGGTTATTTGGTCAAACGGCGATTTACGGTCTTTCGAGTATCGTTGGTCGTACTTTGAATTATTTACTTGTTCCGCTTTATACGCACGTCTTTGCAGATCCATCTGATTACGGCGTAGTGTCTGAGCTTTATGCCTGGGTAGCCTTTTTGATCGTCTTTCTGACCTTTGGAATGGAAACTACTTTTTTCAGATTCATTCAAGATCATGAAGGAGACAAGGAAACGGTCTTCCGAAACAGCTTCTTTTCAGTCATCGGGATCAATGCGATCTTCTTTCTGTTGCTGATCTATTTCAATGAGGATATTGCCGACTTGATGCTGTACTCTGGTCATAATGAATACATCATTTTACTGGGAGCAATCGTTTGTATTGATGCCATTTCGGCACTACCATTGGCCAAATTACGCGCTGAAGAAAAGGCACTGAAATTTGCAGGTATACAGTTTGCAGCGATCGGGGTGAACATCCTGATCAACCTCGTTCTAATGCTCGGAGCATTCGATCCAGAACGACCTGAAGAAGGAGTTTTATTCATCCTTTTTGCTAACTTATTCTCTTCGTTGATGAAGCCTTTATTGCTTTACAAGGATTTCATGAACATCTCCTTCAGAGTAGATAAGGAAATGATCAAACGAATGTTATGGTATGCATTACCGCTGGTTGTTGCCGGTTTTGCGGGGATCATCAACGAAACACTTGACAGAATCCTATTGAAGCATATGCTCTATGATGGGATGACTGCCGAATCGCTGAAATATGCAGAAGGACAAGTGGGGATCTATAGTGCTTGCTACAAGCTTGCGATGCTCGTTTCCATCCTGCTACAGGCATATCGATATGCAGCTGAACCCTTCTTTTTTGCACAGCTTAAAAATGAGGACAAGAATAAGATCTATGCGAAGGTGATGAACTTTTTCATCGCCGCCGTTGCCCTTGTATTCCTGGTCGTTTCATTGAACATTGATATCTTCAAATTATTCATAAGAAACGAGTCGTACTATGTCGGATTGGGAGTGGTTCCAATTCTTTTATTAGCGAATGTCTTCCTGGGGATCTACTTCAATCAAAGTATCTGGTATAAGTTAAGCGGTCAAACCAAGTATGGTGCGTATATCGCAATCGTTGGGGCAACCCTTACCATTCTGATCAATGTGATCTTCATACCTTACTTTGGATATTTCGCCAGTGCATGGGCAACCTTGATCGTTTATGCCAGCCAGATGGTCTTGTCATACTACCTTGGTCAAAAGCATTATCCAATCAAATACAACCTAAGAAAATTCGGACTTTACCTTGGTTCGGCATTACTGATCTACCTCATCGCTTCATTGGTTGATCTCGAAAACGGGACACTCAAATTCGTCATCCATAATATCCTTATTCTGGGATATATTGGAATGATCTACTCTTTTGAAAAAAAGAATTTCCATCACGCTTGAGTTATTCGCATTCCTTTGTTCATTAAAGTAGACGTTTTAACCCTCCTCACCCCTCAGTTTTGTTAACTTTGAAGGTTGAAAATTCGATCTGAATGAAAGTTAGAATTATAAACCAGTCAAAAAACCCGCTACCCGCATACGAAACAGGTCTTTCCGCAGGAATGGACGTTCGTGCAAATCTTGACGAACCTGTTATTTTAAAACCCCTCGAAAGAGCATTGATCAAAACCGGATTATTTTTGGAGATTCCGGAGGGATACGAGTGTCAGGTAAGACCGAGAAGTGGTTTAGCCTTCAAAAAGGGGGTCACCGTTTTGAATTCCCCGGGGACCATCGATGCTGACTACAGAGGTGAGGTTGGAGTAATTCTGGTTAATCTTTCATCAGAACCATTTACAGTAGAGCATGGAGAACGCATTGCCCAGCTTGTTTTTGCAAAAGTAAAGCAGGCAAAATGGATCGAAGTTGAGGAACTTTCTGAGACTGAAAGAGGCGCAGGAGGTTTCGGTAGCACAGGTGTTAAATGAGACGATAGACAAGAAAATGAAAGTTATAGTTCCTATGGCGGGACGTGGAAGCCGCCTTCGACCACATACATTAACCATCCCAAAACCATTGGTTCCCGTGGGAGGTAAACCGATTGTTCACCGATTGGTAGAAGATATTGCGTCCGTGTGCAGTGAGAAGATCGATGAAATCGCTTTTGTCGTTGGACAATTTGGAGATGAGGCTGAAAAGGAGCTGATCGAAGTTGCTGCCAGTCTTGGCGCTAAAGGGTCGATCCATTACCAGGATAAACCGCTGGGTACTGCGCATGCAGTGCTTTGCGCAAAAGAAAAATTGGAAGGACCGGTCGTTGTAGCTTTCGCTGACACCCTATTCAAGGCAAACTTTAAGATCGATCCGAATGACGATGGAATTCTCTGGGTCAAGCAGATCGACGATCCAAGTGCATTTGGCGTGATCAAAATGAATGAGCAGGGAGAGATCATCGACTTTGTAGAAAAACCGAAAGAATTTGTTTCTGACCTGGCAATGATCGGAATATACTATTTCAAGGATGGAGCGCGTCTTCGTCAGGAATTAGAATATCTGATCGATAACAACATCATCAAAGGAGGAGAATATCAGCTTCCGGATGGTTTGCGCCGTTTGACTGAGGCTGGCTATAAGTTTAAACCAGGAGAGGTGATCGAATGGCTGGATTGCGGGAACAAAGAAGTTACTGTGCATACCAATAAGCGAGTTCTTGAATACGATGCAGAAAGAAATCGTTCAACGGTATCACCTACTGCAAAAATTATCGACAGTGTAATCATTCAACCTTGCTATATTGGCGAAAACGCTGTGCTCGAAAGGTCAGTGATCGGACCACATGTTTCGGTTGGCGACAACACCAAGATTACCGATTCAAATATTAAAAATTCCATCATTCAGCATAACACGACAATCAAACAACTGGTTGCTAAGGACTCGATGATCGGATCACATGCTGAGTACAAGGGTTTGGCTCGGGATTTGAGTATTAGCGACTATTCACAAATTTCTGAATGAGATTTATTCTAATCATATCATTCTTTTCAATACTTGTTTCATGTGGGACAACAAAGGAGAAGGTAACTAAAGACAGCAAACCGATTGACCCTGCTTACATCACTGCCTTTCATGAGGCGGTGAGATTAAAGACCGTAGGACAGATCAACGAAGCGATTGCTGCTTTTGAAAAATGCCTGACCTTAAAAGAGGATGATGATGCAGTATATTACGCTCTGTCACAACTTTACCTCATCAAGAACGACAGACTAACTTCTGCCAATCATATTCGAAAAGCAGCCGAACTGGATCCAGATAATATCTGGTACACCCAGGAGCTTGCCTACATGTATTTTGAGTCGAGCAATTATAACGAAGCTGTTAAGAATTTTGCAAAACTGATCAAGAAAGAACCAAGGAATGTTGATTGGTTGTACGGCTATGCCGAAGCACTTGTAAAGGCCGGCAAATATGATGAGGCAATCAGTGCCTATAATAAAATGGAAGATCAGCTGGGTGTGTATCCAGAATTAAGTATCCAGAAATTTCAATTGTATGTTCAATTAAAGCAGGATGCGAAAGGGATAGTAGAGATCGAAAACGCCCGTAAGAAATTCCCGCAGGATTCTCAGCTCATTGCAACCTTAGTTGATTATTATTTTCAGCGCGGTAAGGAAACAGAAGCAATCCAAATGCTGGAAGAGTTGTCGATCGCAGATCCAAAAAACGGAAGAGCAAATCTGGCGTTGGCAGATATCTATCGACAAAAAGGAGATCAGAAAAAAGCCTACGTCTTTTTGAAGAAAGCGTTTGAGTGTCCGGATGTAACACTTGACAATAAAATGCAGATCCTGATCAACATTCATGAAACTTCGTACAAAGTCGACCCCGAAGTATATGAATTGGTGGAAATGGTGCTGCGTGATCATCCCACAGATGCAAAATCCTATTCAATTAAAGGTGATTTTCTATTGCGCCAGGAAAAGGAAGATGAAGCACTTGCCGCTTATAAAATGGCATTGAAATATGATAAGACACAGTATCCGATCTGGAATCAGGTTTTAATCATGGAATATCAGGCTTCAGATTTCAATAGCTTGTACAAGGACGCCAATGAATGTCTTGAATATTTTCCGACAATCACTACAGTGTATTTATTAAGTGGAGTTGCTTCAGTTCAGTTAAAACAATACCAGGAGGCGATCACGGTTTTAGAATCAGGCATTGAATTAGTGGTCTCTGATAAGTCAATGGAAGCTGAATTCAATGGTCAACTTGGTGAAGCCTATTTTGGAGTGAAGGATCACATAAAAGGTAAAGCGTTTTACGAGAAAGCCTTGAAGCTTGATCCGAATAGCTCATTGATCAAAAACAATTATGCATTTCGTTTGGCAATGAGCAAAACTGATCTAGAACGGGCGCTTGACATCATCAATGAAGTGGTCGCTCTTAATTCTCAGTCTCCTCATTTCCTTGACACAAAAGGAGTTGTGCTTTTCCAGATGACTCTATTTGAAGAAGCAAAATTATTTTTTGATAAAGCATATAAATTGAATCCCAACGATAAATTAATCGTTGAACATCAGGGCGACGCACTTTACAAAACCGGGCAGAAAACAGAGGCAGTTGAGCTGTGGATCAAAGCGAAGGAGCTTGGCTCAACCAATAAAATGATCGATAAAAAGATCGACAAAAAAGAATTTTATGAACCAGTATATTAAAGGTTTTACTGCTGTTATTTTCGGTCTGGTGCTTCTTAGCTCCTGTGCTAAAAAATTAACGGAAACAGAAAGAGTGAAACTTCCTAAAAAGAAGGCGACTGAATTGGTCAATATTCTTGATAGTATTAGTCATATCAAACCGAAGTACTTCTACACGAAGATCACTACTCACGTTGAGGACACCAATAGAAATGTCAATTTTAAAACGTCCGTAAGAATGACTGCGGACAGTGCGATGAATGCTTTGATCACCTATGCTTCCATTCCCATCGTAAACGCGATGATCACTACGGATAGCGTCATTATCACTAACAAAAGGGAAAAGTGTTACATCCGTCAGTCACTGGATTATATAAAGGAAAACTTCGCTATCGATTTCAATTTTTCAAATCTTGAAGAATTGATCCTGGGAATGCCTCTGGATTTCGATAGCACCCAAAAATACTTTATGGTGCATGATCCGTATAATTATATCATTTCCAGTCACAAGAAAAGAGACTTCAAAAAACTTGACCGCAGCGATAAAGAGGATGTTTTGATCAAATATTACCTGACTGATTCTTTAATGGGATTGAAGGGTATGTACATTGAAAGTCCTTCAGATACAGCAAGCATTAAAGTCGATTATCTTGTTAGAGAGAACGTCGATGGGTATGACGTTCCTCGAGAAGTCTTTATTCAGATCATTTCAGCACGAAATAACATGAGGATCAACATGTCCTACGAAAAGATCGAAGTTGACATTCCAAAAGAAATGATCCTGGTAATTCCTGATACGTATGAGCAGTGTAAATAAGTTCATATTATTTGTTTCAATTCTGATCAGTAGTTCTGTTCTGTACGGGCAGACCAGTGAGAAGCTGAAGAAGGAGCAACAGAAGCTCGAAAAGAAGATCTCCAATACCAAAAGTCTTCTGAGTAAAATGAAGAACAACACTGAAGCTTCGCTTAATGAATTGAAAGTGATCGAAAATCAGATCACCTACCGAGAAGAATTGGTTCGGAATTTCGACAACCAGATCAGAGGCGCCCAGGTCAGGATAGCAGAAAAAGATCAGGAGATCGTTCAGATGAATGAGAAATTGACTCGATTGAAGGATCAATACAAACGTTTACTAATCTATGCTTACAAGCATCGCAACAAATACGGGCAGTTGATGTACATCTTTTCTTCTGATAATTATTACGAAGCTATTAAACGAAATAAGTATCTGGAAAGGGTTTCGGAAATGCAACAGAAACAATTTCTGATCATTCGTCAGCATCAGAAAATGATCAAACAGGAAATTGAAAGTATTGAGAAGGAAAGAACCTTTAAAATGGCACTTCTGAATGAGAAAAAGGTAGAAAAAGAACAGATCTCTCAGGACAAGGTCCGTCAGGAAAAAGTCTATCAAAAATTCAAAAAGGAAGAAGAGAAATTATATGCTCAGCTAAAAGAGGATGAGCGCAAAAAGGAAGTACTCAAAGCTCAGATCTCTGCAGCTATTCAGAAGGAGATCGCTGAGGCTGAAGCGAAAAGAAGAAAAGCTGAGGAAGAAGCGCGAAAAAAGAGTAATTCCGCTTCCACGACAGGAACTTCTACTGCATCAACCAGTAAAACCATCGAGTTTTCAGAAACCAAAGAGAGCATTGCATTGGGCAAGAGTTTTGAAAGTAACAAAGGAAAACTCCCTTGGCCAGTTGAAAAAGGAAGTATTACAGAAGGATTCGGAAAGAACCCACACCCAACATTAGCCAATGTCGTAACGAATAATAACGGGATCGATATCAGTACGTCCAAAAATTCTCAGGTACGTGCTGTGTTTGAAGGTGAAGTGACCAGCGTTCTGAATATTCCGGGTGCAGGTAAAGTGGTGATCATAAAACATGGTAGCTATCGTACTGTTTACAGTAATCTTCAGGACACCTACGTAAAATCAGGCTCCAAGGTAAGTACAAAGCAAGCGATTGGATCTGCTTTGGTGAAGGAAGGGAGTGCTGTATCTGTTGTCCATTTCGAAATACATCAGGTGGTAGGAACCGCGGTTCAATGTCTTAATCCAAGTCTATGGGTAGCCAACTAAAAAGATCAACACTTTTTTGTTTTATCTTGTTCGTTGCATCCTTTTCAATAGCACAGGATACACTGAACATTTGTTCGTTCAACATTCAATTTCTTGGTCATTTTAAGGATAGAAATAATGAATTTCTGGCGGAGGTTCTTTCACCCTTTGACATCGTTGTGATCCAAGAAATGGTAGCTCCACCGATAGATGGAGTTTACCCAAATGGATTAGCCTACAAACAAGATTTGGAGAGTGCTTCTTTCCTTAAGGAAATGACCGAGCAAGGATTCCAGTATTGGCTTTCTGAAGAAGATACAGGTCCTTCCCGAAATCATCTTGCGTCTACTGCCAGTGAATGGTGGATCTCCTTTTATCGACCGGATAAAGTAATTCCGGATTCGAGCAGAGCCTACGGATTTCTAAGTAAAATTAGGGCAGGGAATCCAACTTTCGAGCGTGTTCCTTATGCATTCCCTTTTTCCTCAATTGATGGAAGTTCAAACTTTACGTTGATCTCGACACACTTAAGACCGGGTGATGGTAGTGAGGATATCAAAAAGAGAAATCAGGAGATCAATGGTGTGGTTGACTGGATCAAAAGGCAAACTGAATCAAACCGAGATTACTATTTACTGGGTGATTGCAACATTTATACTCAGAGTGAATTAAAACCCTTTAGTGAAATTGAATTCAATTCATTGAATAGCGATTTTCATAGCACAAATACGAAAATGTACGAGGACATCTCTAAAGGAAAAGCTTATGATCACGTGTTCCATACGAAACACTGTGCCGAAGATATCCTCCCGTCAAGTTTTACTGTGGTCGATCTTTTTGGTTTGGTGCAGAAAGCAGGTATGACATATACTCCCTACAACCATGATCAGTTCAGAACTGCGTTTTCTGATCATGTTCCGATATCTTATCAGATCGTCACCGGGAAGGATTCAGACCTTTGATCTATTTAAACGAAGCTCCAAAGCGATAAATGCCGCACACATTCCCCAAACCGGAATCGCAGCTTTATCCGTATCGAGAAAGTTGTTCAGAAACCCATGCACAAAATAAGTCACCAAAGAAAGGATCATTGACATGATGATTGTCTTGAACTCTATGTCTTCAGAAGGCCATGCATAATAAAGTGAAATTCCTTTGTAAAAGATCATCACCACAATGAGGATCATGGCAAGCATGCCTACCAATCCCATTTCGGCTAATGGTCCAAGATATTCACTGTGAGCATTCCCTAGATCACCGAAGTTGGTGGAGATGATCGTTAAATTCTCGGGTTCTTGAAACGGTGCGTATTCAAAGGCATAGGTTCCAGGACCATACCCAAACACAGGTCTTTCCTGAAACATAGCAATGGCGCAAGACCAGCGATTCAATCGCTCCAGGTTGGAGGCGTCTGTAGTTACATTGGTCGCACTCTGCAAACGCTCGCCAAAATCTTCAGTCGTATGCTCGTACTTGTTTCTGGCAAGCTCCATTTGAATATTATCCCAGGAAAAAAACAGGATCCCTCCTGCAACCATGGCTATTCCTACCACCCAAGAATAGTGAATTCTGATTTTGATCAGCACCCAAACTCCCAATGCAGCCATCACACTTAACCAAGCTGCTCTTGTATAGGAGAAATACAAGCCCAGTAGAATGATTCCTATAAAGGCAATCAGCAGGGCCTGGATCAATGGATTATGCTTTTTCGAGAAATAAAGTCCGAAGACGATCGGTACGATCAAGGCTACAATTGCACCATAGATCGTATGGTCCTTAAAGAATGGCCACATCACCCAGTGCCCCTCTTTTTCTCCAAAACGGTACTGAGCGTGTACGACCAGTGTATAGGTGATCACAATGGTCATTCCAGCCGTGAACAGCCACAAAAAATACTTGATGTGTTCGGCTTTTCTGAAGAAATAAGTCCCCATCACTAAAACAGGAATAAAGAACCACAGACGCGAAACAAAGAACTTTAGAGAAACGACCGGGTGAGAACTCGTTATTAAGGTAACAACCACCCAGAAGAGATAAAAGCCGGCCGCCAATATGATCGGATGATTCCAAACTTGAGGATCAATGATCGGCTTTCGGATCTGCAATAAAATGAACATTAATAGAAACCCAAAAAGGATTGGTTCTGTTGGAATGAATAATCCAAAACTATCCGTAAACTCTTCAATATTGACAGATAGCGGAGTCAATGCTGCGAGGCCCAAAAACGCCCAATCTGTATAGTAAATGGCTAAATACATCGCCAGCAGTGCAATCGGGAAAAGACTCAGATAAGCCTGATCATTCCATGTAAAATAAATGGAAAGAAAAATGTACAAAATGCCCGAAAAGAGCAGAAGGATATTTTCTCTCAGAAAAGTCATCGATTAGGCTACCTGACGTAATTCGTCAATTTTCTCCTTGATCAAAAGACCGAATACCATGAACACCATTGCTCCTATTGTAGATAAAAGAACAATGATCATGCGCTTAGGCTTATCTTTTTTATCTGCAACAACAGCCCTTTCTACGACGAATTTGTGATTGAAGATGGTGTTCGCGTCTGATTCTGCTTGTTCGTAGGACTCCATGAAATCTTCCAGTTTTACGATTTTCTCATTACGAATGTATTCCAGTCCGTCAAACTCTGCTCCGTGTTGCATATTGATATCGATCGCTTTTTTGATCTCTGCTTTTTCCTGTTGATTCTTCGCATCCACATAGGCCTGGTATAGGTTCGCACGACCATCCAAAGGAACTACTCCAAGGCTTGCTAATGAATCCAGTTTTCTCAAGACTTCAGTCCTGTCGATCTCCATTTGCTCTTTCTTTCTCTTATTGATCTCAAACGCAGGAAGAGTTCGCTCTGCAACCATGTTATTCTTCACTGTATCGATCAAATCAACAATCTTATTGGCCATGTCTGCAGCCATAACCGGATCTTCATCCAATACATCGATCTGAATAGAACCATATCGGGTTCTTACAAAGAAGAAGTGGTTTTCATATTCCTTAACCAGCTTATAATGTTTGTTTTTATCGTCTGGAGCGATGTCATAGTGAGCCATCAGATCGAACTGCTCCACGATCTTATCACGGATCCGTGAAGATGAGAGGATCTGCACCAATTGCTCTGCTTGCTCTTCTTCTCCAAAATCCATCGACGCTGCTTTTGCATTTCTTTGCTCAGAAAAGGAAACGGTACTTGTTGCTGCAGGGAATACAACCGCCGTTGAACGATACAACGGGGTTAATAAAAATGATACGATCACTGAGATCACAGCAGCAACACCGGTAACAATTCCAATGATCTTTCTTCTTTTCCAGATAAAAACCAATAGGTTTTGACGTTGCTCATCCAAAGGATTATTCTGTTCAGTCATTCTGTTCTCAATTTAAGCAGTGCGAATTTACGTTTTTTGGGCGGAACCCGTTGCAATAACTGAAAACTGAGTCGTTTATTTTACTTCTGTGAAGAAGAGTGTTAACAGTTTGCAATCGTGTACCTGAAACCAATTCTCAGGAAAGACTTATTTTTGAGAACAAAGTCTTTTTTATGCGCCACTTTCTATTAGCCATTATCTCTGTTATCTCATTTACTGGATTTTCACAACAGGAACCTTTATTTTCTCAGTTCTGGAATGCAAAGACCTACTACAATCCGGCGACAACGGGTATGTACTACAAGCATTTAAGTACGACAATAGGGAGATGGCAGGATGTAGGAGTAGATGGCGCTCCGGTTACCCAATTGTTAGGATACGCTATTAACCTTAAAAAATTACATGGTGGACTAGGATTTACCTACATGCATGATTACATCGGTAATTCAGTATTTAACAAGACTAAATTCAACTACAGCTATCACATTGCATTAAAGAATGGTGGAACTTTAAGCTTAGGTGCTGCTGCCGGATTCAACTCATTTCAATACGATGGAGAAATAATTCCTCCAACGACTTCTACAGATCCCACAATAAACATCGAAGATGGTATTGGTTTCACAGGTGATCTTGGGATCGTTTACAGCTCTAAAAAAATGAATTTCGCGTTGAGCACAACTCAACTTACTTCATCGCGACTAGGTAGTTTTGAGGAATCACCTCATGTTGTTCTAATGACCGATTATATTTTTGGTAAAGAAGATGGACTGCAGTTAAAACCACAAGTCTTCGTTATCTCCGACTTAGTGAAGGTCAATGCAGATATTAATGCTCAACTACTTTGGAAGCAAAAGATAGGGGCAGGAATCACTTACAAAACCACAGAAAATATCAGTTTTTCAGTGAACTGGGATATTCTAAAGAAATTCAGAGTGGGATATGCGTATGATTTCGCAGCAAGTGCTTTGTCTGGCATATCGAAGGGATCGCACACAGGATTTTTTGAACTAGTGTTTAAAGAAGCAAAAGAAAGAGTCCCTAAAAAGAAGTGATCACTTCTCCATTTTAAGCAGACCAATTAAAGATCGAACATCAAAGATCCTCAACAGCATGAGTAGGATCAAGCCTCCAAAGAATTGAATCAGCATAAACCAGTCATTTTCTTTAAAGACAATGATCATCAGGATCATTGCTGCTCCAAAAGTCAGATAAGAAAGTATAGTTTTCCAACTCAGGGTTACGCTGTACTTGAAATGTACAACTATGATCTGTGCAATCGCTACAGAAACCTGGGTAGCTAAAGTAGCAAGAGCTGCACCGTAGGCTCCTTTGGTTGGTATAAGGATCACATTGAGCACAATATTCACGGCAACACCAATACCAGATATTATATTCAAGGATCTCAGTTCACCTGCTGCCGTTAAAAATGTGCCATAGATCAAGCTGATCGTCATTCCTGAAAAGACCCACATCAGGATCTTAAATGACGGGGCAGTCGCCTCAAGATCATTTCGGTAGATCATGGAGAGAATGTTTTCTCCTTGGCTAAAACAGAAGAATCCAATAAATAATGCCCCCCCAAGTAACATTTCGCGGGAAGTAGAGAACAGAGAAGTGATCTCTGATTCCTTCTGCTTCAGCATCCTCGCAAAAATGGGCAACAATAGGTTGGCAAAGATCATCCCGAACATGAACAACGCGTCCAGAAGTCTAAATCCCTGAGCGTAGATCCCAGCCTCATAAGCTCCATTCTCATGGATGCGTTCCAGCATCACTGAATCTGTTCTGGTATACACCATCATCAACAAAACCAAAAGTGCATACGGAAAGCTTTTCTTCAGAATTGCATATGAAAATGAAGGACTGAATGTAAACTTGGGGATACCTGTTCGCAATACCAACAGGATAACAGCAAGTACAAGGGTGAATCCGTAACAAATGGTTTGAATCCATATGTACCATTCGATTTTGAAATCTCCACCTGCCACCTCTGTAAATAAGAGCGACCCGCAAATTATGATGAGCAATAGCCTGTCCAGAACGGAAATCAACGCATCGGTGCGAAACAAGTGTAGTCCTCCGAAATGACTTCTGAAAAAAGCAATGAACGTGACCAATAGCTGGTTGAAAACCAAAATTCCTAGCATCAGAAATACCTGCAAATCGTATCCGGAAAGAGCCGCCACGCCGAACGTAATGATCGCGTAGAGGATAAACAGAATAAATCTCAAACCGACCAGACGACCCCAATAGTGATTAGCAACTTCAGGATTCTGGGCTATGTTTCGGGTCGTATAATTATTGATCCCCAGGTCAAGAACAATGTTGAATAAAAACGAAAGATTCAGCAAAGAAAAATAAAGCCCATAGGCTTCAGCTCCAACCCTGTTCTGCACCGTAGCATCGATCCCAAAGATCGCCACAGGTTTGACCAACAAGTTCAACAGGATGATCAAAAAAAGATTCGACAGGAATTTCTTTTGCATGCGTCAAATTAACGCAATTCTTAAAGATTAATTGGGAATGAAAATAAAATTCTGCTTGCAATGGGTTTCATTCTGATAGGGAACGATCTCATTATTCACCACCACATGCGCTTTGTATCCAATTGATTCAAGCAGATTGAAACAATTCGAACGGTTTTCATTTTCCCACAGTTCGGCGTAGATCAAGGGATGATTGTTTTCAAGAATCCTCTTCCCTCCCTTAAGGGCGAAATATTCAAAATTTTCAACGTCGATCTTAATTCCCTGTACCGCTTGTCCATTGATCAGCTCATCGATTGTGGTAAGAGGCACTTCAAATTCTTCTCCTTCGTTCCATTCTTTGATTGAATCATGCTTCACATGGGTCAGTCCTTGCATTCTTGCACCACTTTCTTTTGGTAGAATCAGGTTTACTTTCCCAGAGTTTTCGCCAACAGCCGTCTCATGAACAGTGATCTTTGACAGCGAATATCTCGAAATCACTTTTTTCAAGACCGAGATATTATCCGGTAAAGGCTCAATCGCATGAATATGGGTATTCGGAAGGTTCTTCGATAAATGTACTGTCATGATTCCCAGGTTTGCACCTACATCCAACACATCACCGTTACCATCTTTTAGGAGGGATAAAAAGTGAAAAAAGTCCTTTTCCTTTTCATCCGATCGCAATGTTCTGATCTTGAAAATTGCAAACACGTACAAGTAAGTCCGGAATCCCAGAATTTTTTGAAGAATGAATTTAAGCCGGCTTTTCATCACTTGTAAAACGCGGCAAAAGTAGGAAAAGTTGACGGATATCCTCCTTATAAATCGATGAGAACCTACAATTAAGGAAACAATTCTTTATCCTTCCAAGAAAAGACTTAGATTTTACTCCTTAACAACAAGCTTGAAGCCCTTTCCGTGGACATTCATGATCTCAATGTTCTCGTCTTCTTTCAACAACTTTCTCAGCTTGGCAATGTACACATCCATGCTGCGTCCGTTGAAATAATTATCGTCTCCCCAAATTGCTCTCAACGTAGCTTGCCTATCAAGGATCTCATTCTCATTTTTAACGAGCAGCTGAAGTAACTGATTCTCTTTGGTCGTCAGTTTTCGTTCACCATCAGTAAGATGAAGAACTCTCAATTCCGGAACATACTTTATTTTTCCGATGCTGAATTCATTCTTCCCTTTTTCGACATTCTCTCCTACTCGTCTCATGATCGCTGTGATACGAGCAAGTAATTCTTCCATAGAAAATGGTTTGGTCAGATAATCATCGGCACCCACCTGAAACCCCATCAGCTTATCATCCTTCATTGACTTCGCTGTCAAAAACAAAATTGGAATCTGTTTGTCCGTTTCTCTGATCTCCTTTGCCAGCGTAAAACCATCCATTTCAGGCATCATTACATCCAGAATACAAAAATCATATTGGCCTGCAATGAATTTTTCAAAAGCGATCTTACCGTTTCTTGCTAGGTCGACATTAAAATTCTTGGATTGAAGAAATTTATTCAAAAGATCTCCAAGGTTCTCGTCATCTTCAGCGAGTAGAATGTTCAGTTTGCTCATGGTTATTCCTTTATTTCAACGGTGAATTCTGAGCCTTCACCATATTTACTTTTCACAATTATGTTCCATCCGTGAGACTCGGCAATGGCCTTTACGTAGCTCAAACCTAAGCCAAATCCTTTCACATTATGCACATTCCCTGTCGGAACACGGTATAATTTATCAAAGATCTTGGAGATATGCTCCTTTTTGATCCCGATTCCCTTGTCTTTAACGGACAACAGTACTTTCTTATTTTCCTTCCTGACAGAAATAGTAATATCCGGAGCTTCATTACTGTACTTGATGGCATTGTCCACCAAATTGGTAATGATATTTGTCAAGTGCATCTTGTCTCCTTTCACCTCGATCAACTCATTCGGTAAATCAAGGTGGATCTTCCCAGATCTGGAGTTGATCCTCAATTGGGCATTATGAGTTACCTCATGGATAAGTTCATTTAAAACCAGCGTTTCTTCATTCAGATTCACCTCTCCTCTATCCAGAACTGCGCTTTGAAGGATCCTTTCCACCAAAAGTCCCAACCGTTTGTTTTCGTCTTCGATCATTTTGATGTACGGACGGGTATCTTCAACACCATTTTTCGTAAGATCTTCATCATTCATGGCTTCACAAGCCAGGGAAATTGTGGATATGGGCGTTTTAAACTCATGCGTCATGTTGGAAATGAAATCATTCTTCATGACTGATAGCTTTTCCTGCGTCAAAATCGTTTTGAACATGTAGATCATGGCGCCAATGATCAGGATCATCAAGGCTAAACTTATTGTTAACGAAGCCCACATTTCACTTAACAAGAAGGTTTTTTCACCCGGGAAATGGATATACAGGAATAAGTCATCATCCAAAACATTACTTGGGAATAAAAGCGAACGACCACTGTCAAGTGTATCCAGTTTCATATTATAATTATCCGGGCTGTTCGCGAATTCGATCGGTAAACCGTATTGATCCATGACTACAAATTCATAGGTTGAAGGAAGATCATCATTCGCTATTTCAGTTTGTATCACTGAATCCAGAAAAACAACATCTACTCTCTTCGAAGGACTTTGATATACGTTGTCTCTGAAGGCCTGTACCATCATGTCGTTGACGAACTTGGCCTTTTTGAAGATCTGCTGCATCACTCGCTGGTCCAATTGAATAGCCAGCTTAACAGAATCGTTTGTTGGGATCTTTTTGTGCTGCTTATCAAACAATTCCCTCAATTGTCGTACATCTCTGGCCAAAACCTTCTGCTCTGTGCTCACGCCTGAAATAGAATCAAAGGCTTTCCCCTTGATCACAAGGTAATTCTGTAATTCTCCTTTTTCAAAGATCGCCGTATCCTGTATCGAGATGGATTCCTGAGCAGATAACAATTGCTTGAATTCTTCCTTGAGAATGTCTTTGTATTGTCCACTAAAATCCCTGTCGACGATGTGCATGTATCGTCTGATATCTTCCGCTTTTTCGTGACGGATGGCGATACGCTCCAGCGAAGTATTCAGATTTGTCTTGAATTGTGTGGACTTACGGTCGTACAGCTGGGCAGTTTGAAATGCCTGGATCACAAGCAATGCGATCATTGCAAGTACTACCATTACCCAGATTAAACTAACGCGTATTTTCAACATATGTCACGAATGTAATTGTCACATGATTCGGTGGTATCGTACTTAACTTTTTTTAACAGCAGAAAACCCTCTGCAGACAACGTACGTCTTATCAATGCGTACTTAATTCTAAAATAAGACGTTATAGAGAAATGAGACGGTCTGTTTTGGTCATATTGATCTTATTGGTCACCCTCTTCCCAAAAGCAGGTAGGACTCAGTCTTTCAGATTATTCAGCCGTGATAAGGAGCCCAAGACCTGGGAAGATATGGCTGTTAAGCTAAGCACTGGATCAACCTCAGATTCACTTAAAGTACTCTCTATTTATAAATGGATCACAGAAAACATTAGTTATGATTACTCCGCCTACATGAGTGGTCAACCTATCCGTTATCAGTCACCTGAGCTGGTTTATGCAAGAAGAAAAACAACTTGTACGGGATACTCTAATCTGATGGTTTCAATGCTTGAAATAGTCGGTATTCCTGCCATGGAAGTCGAGGGATTTACCCACGATTTTACATTAGGGCTCGATAGTACAAAACTTTCGGCTGACCATGCCTGGGTAGCTTTTAAGGCTGACGGAAACTGGCATGTTGCCGACCCTACCTGGGATGCTGGAGTAACCGGTATCTATGCTGATTTCAAATCTACAGAAGAAAAAAAGTCCTTCTGGAAAAGGATAAAGAGCTTCAGATTAAAACACCTTCGAAAAAAATATAGGAATTCAAAAACAGTTAAAAAGACCAAGGTAACCTATCGATATGGATTCATCCATAATCCAGGTTTGGATTACATCTTTCAGGATCCTGATCTTTTTTTAAAATCCCATTTACCCAATACTGCTCATTTTCAAATGCGAGGAACTCCTGTTTCTGTTGAACAATTCTGTGATTCCGTCCATTCGATTGGAGAGTACATATACCACGATGGTCATCGCAAGATGAATTTCAATGCACTCAACGATTTGTATTGTGGGCTTGAAAAACCCGACCGTTATCTCTGGATTGCTGATTCCAGCTTGAACTATCATCAACTCAATCACGGGGATAAAGCCATCAATGCACACAATTATCTCGCTTACTATTATTCCGACAGAACGAAGCAACCAGCTATGCTGGAAAAATTCATTTCGATCTCTGACACTGTAATCCTTCATGCAGCCATAGCAACAAGAATTAATAAATCAGAATTACTTAAAAAGAAAGCTGACTTCGGTAGTTCATTTCAAAGGGAGAAACAGGAGAATTCCATTCAATTGACACATCTGAACTTCATGAAATCGCATATCTCAAGAAACCCTGAAATATTGAGAAAAGCGAAGGAGAGAATCACCCAGAAAGAGATCCCCTATCTCATAAGGGTAAGAGACAGAGGTAATTCAGCCTCTCGAGTCCACGAATTTCATTCTCCTCCGATTAGTACTCGAACCGACATCGATTCAATGATCAACAGGATTGTAGTTCTTTCTGATTCCGTTCGGAAACTTCAGGACGAAGAGCTGAAGATCGGGGTCGGTTACAGAGAAAAATTCACTGCATTGACATACTCTGTCCTTTTGAAACAACAAAAACAATTTGAGGCCATGTATCAGGGAGAATACCTCAACGAATGGGAAGTGCAACACAACGATCGTGAATTGAGCAGAGCGACTAAGATCCTGAATGACTTCGTCCGTGATAGCCTGAATACAATACTTGGGAATAGAAAAAGCTATCGATATCTTGTCCTTCTTGATAAAGAAATTAAAAAGCAACAGGTGTTGCTCGCTGACTGGCAGAAAAAGGACAGCTGTCTGAACATCGATCGATGGAAGGCATTTACTGGAACCATACTTCGAGACGCTGCTGATCATGAGTTTGAGATCATTGAAAACCGAACAAAAAAAATGGAGGGACTGCAATCCTTTTATCGTTATGAGTTAAACGCTCATGTTCAGATGCTTTCGAAGGAAGCAAAATCACTCAATGATCTTCGTAATTTAAGACAAGGGTATCTCTACAAAATGTTGAACAATAAGTTCAACCGATCAATGCTGGTTTATAAGGCCATCTCAACAAATGCGAAAAACTGGAAAAAGAGGTATCGATCCAGATTGAAAGAGATCGAAAAGAACACCGTTTAAAAGAAATTTCTCACTCTTACGTTGTACCTTCGTGAATATGCCGCTTTTTCTTCGGACTGCAATATTAATTCCATTCCTTTTCATAGGGGTGATCGGTTATGGTCAGCATTCCGTGAACAGAGAAAAGCTTATTCCCTCAAACCAATCCGTGCGGATCGATACCCTCAGTATTTATCCCAATTCTTTTCAACTTTATTGCGGACCTGATATATTGGATAAATCGCACTACGAGCTCGATCATGCCTCATCCACCATTCACGTTCATTTTGACTGCTCAGATTCTTTGATCGCGCAATACCAAGTTTTGCCGATGGACCTGTCAAAAGTTTATGCGGTTCGTGATACTTCCATCCTTTATCAGAGTTATAAAGGAGATCGTGAAAAGTTCCTGATCACCAATAATTATGAGATCAATGATGTCTTCGGTGGTAGCTCCTTGAATAAATCAGGAAGTATCTCAAGAGGGATCAGCTTTGGAAACAATCAAGACCTGGGGATCAACTCTTCACTGAACCTGGAGCTTTCAGGAGAGATAAGTCCAAATTTGAAGATCCTTGCCTCGTTATCAGATGATAATCTGCCGATTCAACCCGATGGTAACACAGCGAAACTTCAGGAATTCGATCAGATCTATATTCAGATCTATAACGACCGTTTAAAGCTGGTGGCTGGTGATTTCTGGTTATACAAGCCAAAAGGCTATTTCATGAGCTATAAGAAAAGAGCACAAGGATTAAGTACCGAATATCAATGGTTATCCGATACTGTTCGAACGTTCAAAACTCAGGTTAGCGGGGCCATTTCTAAAGGAAAATTCAATCGACAGATCATTCAGGGAATTGAAGGTAATCAGGGACCCTACCGTTTGAAGGGCGCAGAAAATGAACCATTCATCACCATCCTTGCCGGAACGGAGCGCGTATACATTGATGGTCGTTTGCTTGATAGAGGACAGGAATACGATTATGTGATCAACTACAATTCGTCTGAACTTGTCTTTACATCAAGGAACATGATCACGAAGGATTCCAGAATCGTTGTTGAATTTCAATATTCTGACCTGAATTATGCCCGTTCATTAATTCAGACATCCAATGTATATACCTCTAAAAAACTTGATGCCTGGATCAATATTTACTCAGAACAGGATGCTAAAAATCAAACCATTCAGCAGGAATTGACCTCAGATCAGAAATTACTGCTGTCATCCATCGGTGACAGTCTTGAGCTCGCACGAACAAACAGCATTGATTCTGTAGGATGGTTTGAGAATCAGATCATGTACAGAATAGTAGACACTTTGGGATACGATTCTGTTCTTGTTTTTTCAGTTAATCCGGATATCGCTTATTACCGTGCTGTTTTCACCTACGTAGGAGCGAACAAAGGGGATTATATCCTGGAACAATACTCTGCTCTTGGAAAGGTATACAAATGGATCGAACCTGTGGCAGGAATACCTCAAGGTGATTACGAACCATCAAGGCTCATCATTGCTCCGAAACAAAAACAAATGGTTTCAACGGGAGTCACCTACCGCTTCAATAAAAACCTACGGATCGAAAATGAAGTTGCCATTACAAACAATGACCTGAATACATTTTCCAATTTAGACAACAGCGATGATCAGGGTCTTTCGAACAGATTCAAGCTTACAGGTATTATTCCGTTATCACGAGACAGTATGTCGTCATGGAACCTTGAAACCAGTCTGGAATCAGAGTTCCTGAGCAGGAATTTCAGTACAATTGAGCAATACAGAACAGTTGAGTTTGATCGAGACTGGAATACCAGAAACAAAGGTTTTACCGGAGATCAGCTGAGCACCATTCTGGGAGCCAATTTCAAGCATCGAGAATATGGTAATTTCAATCTGCAGGGACAACAATATGCCATCGGAAATGATTACGAAGGCTACAGGGGCGCAACGGATGGAAGTTGGAATCACAAAGGAGTAAAAGCCATTTGGGATGGTTCCTATTTGCGATCGGAGAGCAACGGGGCCAATGAATATGTGCGTCACCGTGCTGACATTTCAAAAGATCTGAAATGGTTCAGAATAGGGTACAAAGATGATCATGAATTGAACAGTTTCAGAGATACTTCAGGAAGCTTATCGACGACCAGCTATCAGTTCTTTGATTATCAATTTTACCTTCAGAATGGGGATAGTTTAAAGAATGGTTTTAAACTCTTCTACCGCGAACGATATGATGATCTTTCAAACGGACAAGCACTTTCCCGATCAGCAAAAGGAACCACTGCCGGCGGAGAGATCCAGTTCAAAGAGCTAAGAAATCAAAACCTAACCATTCTTTCCAGCTATCGACAATTAAAAGTTCTGGATACCACTTTGATGAAAATTGCACCGGAAAATACGTTGTTGGGTCGAGTTGAACATGATCTGAAAGTTTGGAAAGGTGCGCTGAGCATGAATACCTTCTACGAAGCAGGCTCAGGACTTGAACAGAAAAGGGAATTCCTCTATATCCAGGTAAATGACGGACAAGGTATCTATACCTGGATCGATTACAACGGTGACGGAGTAAAAGATCTGAATGAATTCGAGATTGCTCAGTTTGTTGACCAGGCAAGCTATATCCGGGTATTTACACCAAGTAGTGAATACACAAAAACGTATTCAAATGAATTAAACTATTCCATTTACTGGCGACCTGAACGCATCTGGTCAAATAAAAAAGGAATCTTGAAATTTGCTTCACGCTTTTCAGATCAAGCCAGATTCAGGATACAGCGTAAAACAAGCGAATCCAATGAGGGAGATTCGTTCAATCCTTTCTCGTCGAACATCAGGGATACCAGCTTAATCTCAACTTCATCAAATATCAGAAACAGTATCTTTTTCAATAGAACCTCATCCATCTTCAATGCGGAATACAACTATCAGGATTCCAAAAGCAAGACGCTCTTAGCCACAGGATTTGACTCAAGAGCAACAACCTCACATGAATTGTTCTTTCGATTCAACATCAAGCGAAAATATTCGATCGAGACAAAAGGATTGAGCGGAGTGAAGATCAGCAATGCTGATTACACTTCCGGCCGAAACTATGAAATCCAGTTCGTTTCCATACAAAAGAGTTTCATCTATCAGCCCAATACTGTTTTCAGAATTACACTTGATACCAAATATTCAGAGAAACGAAACGAGGAAACCCTCGGCAATGAATCTGCATTCCTAAGTGAACTAGGCAGTACCTTCAAGTACAATCAATCCGAAAAAGGAAGTTTCCAGGGGGGTATGAAATATGTGAAGATCAACTTTAACGGAAACTTTAATTCTGCGATCGGATTTGAAATGCTTGAAGCACTTCGACCGGGAAACAATATAACCTGGAATTTATCCTATCAACGATCTGTTTCAAGAAATTTACAGTTATCCATTCAATACCTTGGAAGAAGCTCAGAAACTTCACGCACCATTCACTCAGGAGGAATGGAGTTAAGAGCGTTCTTCTGATCAGAGCACTACGCTCAATGATATTTTTGGAATTATGTTCGACTTCCAGTCTGCAGAAGAATAGTACCCATAGTTATAAAATACGCCGATACCGATACCGCTGAATCCTGAGACAAGGATATTATTCAAGATCAATCCTCCTTCAAAATAACCCTTGTCCATGGATCTGAATTGTGCTCCGTGGACGAACTTATTATTCAATTCACCATACCCAATACCATGATGAAGAGAGATCTGTGGTTCATTCCAAGGGGCTTTTGTTTTAAATGCCTTGATATCAAGTCGAGTAAACAATGAAACGAATTGATCATTATAGAACGTGGCTGGCGGCATTGTTTCAAAAGATCCAGAAACCGACAAATTCCAAGGCTTCCCAGTCGGGTTGGCGTTATGCATCAAAAATAGTGGCACATTCCCCCAGGTTTTACCCGCCTGAACATTGTAAGAGAATTTCCCAAAAGCCCTGATCGAGAGTGTTTGATCCAGCTGAAAATTCATTTTTACATAATCCAGTTGAGTGTTGAACATTCCGGGAAGACTCTTTGAGACCCTCAATTTAAGTTTTGGCCCTTTACCTCCCGTGGCTACGAGCTGATCTCCGAGTTTCATCATTTTTTCCCGAATATGCCAGTTGATCTCAATACCAGCTTCTGCATTTTCAGTTCCGTCCATGAAGTAGCTACCCTCATCTCCCCCAGCAACCTCGAAAAGATAACTATCTGTAAATGTCATTCTTGTGTAAGCACCAAAGATGGAATAATTAAAATTGGCCTTTAACCTTCCTTTAAGGGCTACTTCAGCGAGCCTCTCTTTGTCCATTGAAGTAATGTAGAAATCTCGGTAAAGATCACTTCCAAATGAAAACACAGATGGTTGAAATCCGGTTCCGCCTCTTTCTCGAACATCCTCCTGATACCTGAATTGAAGCTTTAACCCTCTGGGTTCGTAAAGATTGATAGAGGAATAACCTCCATATTTCCATGCCTGATCTTTAAATCCATAAGCAAAATATCCACCGATCATGAAGTGTTTTGAAAGTCGATTAGATGTTTCCAACCCGGCTCCCAATCTAACACCTTCATATTGGTTATAATCCAATAACCTGGCAAGGTCAAGGTTCATTTTACCTATTGGAACTTTTCCAGTACCCAACACCTTCAGTAGCTGGAACTTCTTATCTAGATCATTTGCTTTGGAAAGAGAATCGATCATGGTATAGGTTCTGTCCTCTCTCTTGTTTAGCTCATATTTCCGAAGTTTTTCCCACTCTTGATCGTCCTTCAGGTTCGCGTCGGAAGCGGTCGAGACGGTTATGTTGTCGAAGCCTTTAATTTTCAGATCTTTTGGGTCAATCTCTACGTTTTCGATATAGGCAACTCCTTTCCCGATCAGATATCCATCCTTGATCTTTGGAGTAAGTACAATCCCCTTAAATCTCACCTCTGAGCTCAGTTTTTCAGGGAACCACTTTTTACCTTCTATAAAACGATATTCCTGTAGGATCTTGACCGCGACGCCAGCAGTATCTTCGTAAGGCATTGCACTCACCTTCTCAATTGCGTATCCATTCGTGTTAATGTATAGTCTACCGGTTAAACCTTCAAAGTTCTTTCCTTTTCTGGGTCTGTAAAAAATGGTGAACGTGGTATCCTGATTTACTACAGTAGTATCCTCAAGAAGAAAAAGATATCTTCTCGTTCCCCCGAGTGCAATCGGATTTACATATTCTTTACCCATCAATTCCACCTGATTCTCGTAAAAGCTGAAGGATTGCATTTCCCTGACAAAATTCGAGAACATAGGATCTGAAAATCCTGAAACTTTGTAAGCCGTTACCTCTTCTTTATCCCTTGAAGGAGGAATAAAAGTTCTCGTTGATGAGCTCTCCAACATAAACAGGTATTGCTCATTAAAAAATTTCTTGATCTCGATCAAGGTTGAATCTGCCGTGGAATCTGGGATTGCATCGATCGCATCTCTGTTGGCATCCACATAAAACTTACTATAGCTTTTACATCGGAATGCATCATTTTCCATCGGATGATTTTTTTTCCGGTTTTCGATCACGAGGTCCATGATCCGATGAGCAGGATTCTCGCCTGCTATTACTTTCACTTCCTGTATTTGTTGAAAGACAGGACGAAGAAAAATCAAGTTGTCTTGAATGGAAGTCAAGGTGCAAACCGTGTCAACATAACCGTACACCTTCAACTGTGCAGGAAATTTGTCATCCTCTAGAGAAAAGGCTCCATCGATATCTGCTAAAAATGGTTGACCATTTTGAGGATAAACCTTCACGAAGGGAATAACCTCTAATGTTACTGCGTCTTTAATGAAATAGGTCGTTTGCGAATGCCCCAAAAAACTAAGGAAAATAATTCCGGCCAGACAGATGATCCCTTTCATGATCCAAAAATAACGGAATAAACTGTCAAATAGTATCTTTGAGAAATGTCGAAGAACCGAGATACGATTAATATACTTAAGCATCTGAGTTTACCGAGGATGTTTAATTTGATTGGATTAGGTTCGAGTTATAAGCTCAGTAGACTCTCTACAGGGAAATTCCAATTTGGAAAACCTTTTTCACTTTCCATTGAACCAACCACAGCGTGTAATCTGGGTTGCCCGGAGTGTCCAAGCGGATTAAAGCAATTTTCAAGAGCAACGGGGAAATTGAATATTGAATTGAACGCCAAAATTCTGCGTGAAGTGGCAGGACATGTTTTTTATATCAATTATTACTTTCAAGGAGAACCCTTTCTGCATCCTGATTTCCTTGAATTGATCAAACAAGCGAAGAAACATCGGATCTACACAGCCACTTCAACCAATGCTCATTTCATCGACGAGAAAAAAGCAGAAGAGATCGTAAAATCAGGTCTGGACAGACTGATCATTTCAATTGATGGCATCACACAGAAGAACTATGAACAATACAGGGTTCACGGTGATCTTTCGAAAGTGATCTCAGGGACTGAGCATCTGGTAAAAGCGAAAAAGAGACTGAATTCTTCTACTCCTCACTTGATCTTTCAATGCCTTGCCGTTAAACCGAATGAAGATGAAATTCCTGCAATAATTAACCTCGGTCATGAAATCGGTGTTGACGAAGTACGGATTAAGACAGCGCAGCTTTACGACTATAAACATGGTAATCCTTTGATGCCTTCTAACGAAGAATATTCCAGGTATAAACTTCAAAAAGACGGCACGTATTCTTTAAAATACAAAACTGGAAATAATTGCTGGAGAATGTGGTCGGGAAGCGTGATCACTTGGGATGGAAAGGTAGTTCCGTGTTGTTTTGACAAAGATGCTGTTCATCAATTAGGCGACCTTTCCACCTCAACATTCAGTGAGGTCTGGAAAAATAAAAAGTATCAAATATTCAGACAAAATGTTTTCACATCAAGAAACAGCGTAGACATCTGTCAGAATTGTTCCGAAGGTTCCAAAGTGTGGACCTGAACCAAATAGCATCCTACTTGTTCATCTCAAAAACTTACCTGTATGTTAGGCACCATTTTATTACTCATTTTCACATTGATCGTCGTTCCCATTGTCAGCTTTTATATTGGGACACCTTTAAACGAAATCCAGTTGGATTTACTTCAGGACACTTCTTGGATTGTTGGTGGAGTAATCCTTTATTGTTTCATTGTTGGTGAGCTATCCCGAAATAATTCACAGGTAGATAAGCTTTGGAGTGTCGTGCCCATTGTTTATACATGGTTCATGACCATTGAAGGCGGATTGGCACCCAGAATGATTCTGATGAGCACATTGGTGACTATATGGGGGGTACGTTTGACGTATAATTTCGCCAGAAGGGGTGCGTATCAATGGAAATTCTGGGCAGGAGAAGAAGATTACCGCTGGGAGGAATTAAGAAAGCGACCGGGGTTCAATAACAAATTCATTTGGGGACTTTTCAATTTCTTTTTCATTTCTCTCTATCAGAATGGATTGATCTTTCTGTTCACACTTCCAATTCTTACGAGTATAGGAGACAATGCAAACAAATCCATTGGAGCGATCGATATTGTTCTTGGGATTTTATTTGTCTCGGCAGTGGTGATCGAATTTATTGCGGATCAACAACAATATAATTTTCAGACAGAGAAATATAGAAGGATTAATAATAACGAGCCCCTTGATGAATATGCTCACGGTTTTGTGAAATCAGGTCTATGGTCTATGGTTCGTCATCCAAACTATGCAATGGAGCAAACTATCTGGATCATCTTTTATTTGTTTAGTGTCGTGGCCACAGGCGAATGGATCAACTGGTCAATAGCAGGAAGTTTGTTGCTGGTGATCCTTTTCAAAGGAAGCTCAGATTTTTCTGAAGAGCTTTCTGCAAATAAGTATCCTGAGTACAAAGAATATCAGAAAAACGTTCCACGCTTCATTCCATTCCTAAAGTTCAGGAAATAAAAAAAGCCCTCCGAATTGGAAGGCTTCAAATATCTAGGGAACAATTAATGTTCTTCTTTCTCTTCGAAAATTCTTTTCGGACGCATTTGCTCAAATACACCCAATGTAATCCAGTAAGGAAGGATAAAGCCCATTAGAAAAACAAGCATCCAAAATGCCATTCCACCGATCAAAAGAAACAATACGATACCGAAAACACTCATCTTTTCTTCATTTATTACGTTGTAAAAGTAATAAAATATTTAAATGAAAATTCTTTTTTGAACGGTTCAAATAAAAAAGCGGCTGAGCTAATGACTCAACCGCCCTTTTGCTATCGGAACAGATCCGTTATTCCAGAATGAAGTTGATCGGCAAACGAACTCTCGCTCTTACCTTTCCATAGGCCATTTCAGCCGGTTTCCATTCCGGGAACATACGAACCAGTCGCTCCGCTTCGCGATCAATCGATTTGGACACACCACGCTCTACCTGAACACTGGATACTGACCCATCTTTTTCAACGATAAAGGAGATGTATACACGTCCTTGTTCGTTCAATTCGATTGCTTCCTGAGGGTAATTCATGTTTTTCTGAATGAAGTTCATCATTGCAATGTACCCTCCAATGTATTCTGCATCCTTGTCAACGATCTCTAAAACTTCCCCTTTGACATCAACAATGTCTCCATCAGAAATTTTATCATCAAACTTGATCGTCAAGCCGTCTAGACCAACGTCAGAATCCGCTTTTTTCTTCTGATCATCTATTGTTTTGATGTCATCCGAAATTGTTTTCTGAATGTTGATCGTTGGATCAGAGGACTTATCATCTTGAGATTTTTGAGGAAGTTTCACAATAGGTTGTTCCATTTTTGGAATTTCCTTTGGTTCCTCTACTTCAAAACTGATGGATCTTGCGGTGACCTTCTCCTTGTGATACATCATTTCTGTAGGAGAACGATAGGTAAAGGCTGCTAATGTGAAGGAGCCTGCTGTCAGAAGTCCTATCTGAAACAGGACAATTCTCTTGCGCTCGAGGTCGTACCTCGGATTTTTTTTCGCGATCATAATTAAAAATTTAAAAGTTTACAGTTTCTGAATTTTCAAATGCTATGCCAAAATCGTATTTATCTGATTTACTGTTTATTACAGTATTTAAAATTGTTATTTTTTTGTTAATCCAATTTTCATTTGAGATAGGAACATGAAGAAATCGTGAAGTTTTCATTCCATATTCGTTACCACTCATTTTTCCTTAAATTTGTAAGCAAATGGCTAAACCTAAAAAGCACATTCTAACCTTTGAACAAGTCTATGATTTCGAATTGATCGGAATCTGCACTCATCATAGCGATTATCGATTGGCATGGGGTTTAAATGAGTCTTTGCGAACTCAGCTTGTTAAAGCGGACAAAGATTTTGTGGTTCAAGGAAAAAAAGGCCAGGAGGAGACCAGTCATTCGACTTACCATTTTAAAGACGAGGAAAATACGCTTGAATATTATCTCGTCAAAAATAAATCAGCAGGAAAATACTTGATCCCGGAAAAACCGACGATCGATTACTTCCTGTTTTTATACGAAAACCATATCTATGATGTCGCTGACATCGTCGATCGTTTAAGAACAATTCCAAGTGTAATTGGAGCATATCAGTTCGATCCGGAAGAATTCGGTTCAACTGAATACATAATATTTAATTAGAAATGAAAAAAACAAAAATAGTAGCAACGCTTGGGCCTGCATCGACTGACAAAGACACCTTGAGAGAAATGTTCCTTGCGGGATTAAATGTTTGTCGTTTAAATTTCTCGCACGGTGCCTATGAGGATCATCAGGCAGCAATTGAAACTATCCGCGAGCTCAATGAAGAAACAGGGTTGAATGTTGCAATACTTGCTGACCTTCAAGGACCAAAGATCAGAACCGATCTTATGACTGATAATGGAATTGAATTGGTTACTGGAAAAGAAGTTGAAATTGTTACTGAAAAAGTGCTTGGAACCGCAGAACGCTTCTCCATCAATTATTCAAAATTACCACAAGACGTTCAGGCAGGGGAAAGAATTCTACTGGATGATGGGAAAATTGCTTTGGATATTGTTAGTACAAATGGCAAGGATCTCATCAGAGCAAGGGTGGCACATGGCGGAATCCTTTCTTCTAAAAAAGGAGTGAATTTCCCGAACACAAAAATATCTATGCCTTCTCTAACTCCGAAGGATCTGGAAGACTTGAATTTTGCATTGGATCAGAATGTTGACTGGATCGGTCTTTCATTCGTACGTTCAGCAAGAGACATCATTGAACTTCGTCATATTATTGCTTCCAAAAAATGCAAGGCCAAGGTTATCGCCAAGATCGAGAAACCCGAAGCGATTGAAGAAATCGATGAGATCATCAAAGAAAGTGACGGACTTATGGTAGCAAGAGGGGATCTTGGTGTAGAAGTTCCCTACCAGAACGTACCACTAATCCAAAAAATGTTGATCAATAAGTGTATCCTAAATGCCAAACCGATCATTGTGGCTACACAGATGATGGAAAGCATGATCTCTAATATCACTCCGACGAGAGCAGAAGTGAATGACGTTGCAAATGCGGTGCTGGACGGTGCTGATGCAGTAATGCTTTCAGGTGAAACTTCTGTTGGTAAGTTCCCTGTTCAGGTCATTAAAACCATGAGCAATATCGTACATGAAATGGAGAACTTTGAAGGTATCTACAACAAAGAAGAGATCCCGGAAAAAAATCAAAACCGATTCATCACCGATTCCATCTGTTTCAACGCATGTCGTTTATCTCAAAGGGTTCAGTCTGATGCGATCATTACCATGACCTTTTCAGGATATACTGCCTATAAGATTGCATCCCAACGTCCGAAAGCTCCGATCTTCGTGTTTACAAGTAACCGTCAGATCTTAACCCAATTAAATCTTGTTTGGGGAGTAAGAGCATTCTACTACGATAAAAGAGTGAGTACCGATCACACTATCGCCGATATTAAATACCTTCTTAAGAAGGATGGCTTACTGAAATCAGGTGACCTGGTGATCAATATTGCCTCAATTCCATTAGAGGATCTTGGAAATTCGAACATGCTTAAACTTAGTTATGTAGACTAGTGAAGACACTCGTTCAACTGATATCATTTCTTCTTCTATCAGGTTCGATATTAGCTTGTAATGTTGATGTTGTGATCAATGAAGGGACGAGTATCACCATTTGTCAGGGTTCAGGAACAACTATCAATGCATCGGCAGGATATGTCAGCTACAGTTGGTCAGGACCATCGACAGGAACTTCTGCTTCACTAACACCGACTCAATCGGGAACATATACCGTGGATGCAGAGGATGCTTTAGGTTGTATTTCTTCAGCAAGTATCTCTGTAACGATTGCTCTGAATCCAACTCCAACGTTGATCTCCTCTGAAGGAAATGTGATCTGTAACGGTCTGTCAACTGCAATTTCAACCATCCAGGGCTATAATAGCTACTTGTGGTCTACGGGAAGTACTCAAGCTTTGATCACTGTGAATCAAGGAGGCGTATATACTGTCGAAGTAGTCGATGCAAACGGATGTCTGGGAAATGCCGCAATCCTGATCAATGAACCCAATTTTTCTTTAACGACCATCACCACAACGGTTTGCCTTGGTGGAACAGCATTACTCACTGCAGGCGGAGGGGGAACTTACTCTTGGTCTACTGGAGAAACAGGAAGTAGTATTGTTGTAGGACCGACCCAAAATACGACTTATTCAGTAACGATAACCAACGGATCCTGCACTGAAACACTTGATCAATTGATCTATGTGCAACAGATTCCATCAGCTTCAATTCAGGATACATTCTATGTACAACCCGGTGTTTCAATAGCGATCTCGGGGCCAGAAGGCTACGATGAATATTCGTGGTTTCCGTACGACAACTTATCCGCCATCAATATACAGAACACCAGTTTTTCAGGGAATCAATCTACTACTTATGCCGTAGTTTCAAGTCTGTCAGAAGGATGTCAACGGATCGATTCAATCTGGGTATTTGTCATCGATCTTATCATACCAACAGGTTTTTCACCAAATGGTGATCAAACGAATGATCGATTTGTTATCCCTGAACTTGAATTTTATTCGGGTGACATCATAATCTGGAATCGATGGGGAGATAAAGTTTTTGAAAGTGACAATTATCAGAACAACTGGGATGGCACATGTAAAGAACCACTCTGTCTAACACAAGGCACATTACCTGAAGGCACATATTATTATCAGATTACAGTGAAGGACTTGGTGTATAATGGTTTTACAACTTTAAAGCGATAATATGAGGACTCTGATCATCACTTCTTTTATTTCGCTGTTGTCTACGTTAATTCTTGGACAAAATACAATCCGATTCTCGAATTTCAATTTCACGAAATCCATCTATAATCCTTCAGCTGTAGCGACGGATGCTCAAGTGAGTGCAGACCTGGTTTATCGTACCCAATGGGTTGGACTTGAAGGAGCACCGACAACGATTGGATTCAATGGGGGTTACGAGATCAATGAGCTTATGGCCGTTGGTATCAACTTCTACAACGATAGGATAGGATTAAATCAAACAAATTCGATCTCGGCCATGTATGCTTATCGCTTGTTATTTGATGATAAACAATATCTGAGCTTTGGTTTAGGTGTTGGAGTTGACAATATTGCCTGGAATCTGAACGAGGCAACTACCATTCAACCAAATGATGCCGCATTTTCGACTGGGTATTCAACTTGGGCATTCAATTCATCCGTTGGATTGTATTATAAAACCAAAAAATTCTATGCTGGAATTTCTGTTCCTCAGATGTTTCAGAATACGCTATTCGGACAAGACAAAGGAATGAAACTCATTCGATTCCATTACCATGCTTTGGCAGGTTACTATTTTTCAGTGAGTGAACGATTTGTTTTTCATCCTTCGTTACAACTGAAGTATACCTGGAATGCACCGATCCAGGAAGATGTGATCCTGAGAGGAATTTGGTCTGACTTAGGTTTTTCATTAGGATATCGATCCCAAAATTCATTGATCGCCGGATTTGATTATACGTTCAGCCAGAAGATTCGTGTTGGATACATGGCAAACTACGATCTTGGTCCTTTTGCAAGGTCAAAGGGATGGTCGCACGAAGTATACTTGGGCTTGGGATTACCTTATTACAATTCCAATGTTGGAATTGACGGTCGTCTTTACGTGAATAAGAAAGGTGGATACAAGACCAACTACAGAAGATCGGCACGCAGAAAACAGTCAAAAAGACCCTACTAATTCGAAAGCTGTTCATAAGTCTTTTCGTTGTTGAAAATTCAACAATTAAACATATTTTAATTTGATTGGTTTTAGAAAGGAATAGCAAAGGCTAATGTATATTTGTAGCCTAATTTGAACAGAATTAAGAATGAGCGTATTTTCTCAACGTCACATTGGACCAAATCAGACAGAAAAGGCCGCAATGTTAGCAAAAGCGGGAGTCTCATCTATTGATGAACTAATCGACAAAACGATCCCAGCACACATTCGTTTGAACAGAGAACTTGTTATTGATAATGCTTTATCAGAACAAGAGTATTTAAATCATATTCAGGAGCTGGGTAAAAAAAATAAGGTCTTTCGTTCATTCATCGGAATGGGGTATAACGAAACCATTGTACCTTCAGTTATTCTGAGAAATGTTCTTGAAAATCCGGGATGGTATACAGCTTATACTCCTTATCAAGCTGAGATCTCTCAGGGAAGATTAGAGGCATTGTTGAATTTTCAGACGATGATCCTTGAGCTGACTGGCCTTGAAATCGCTAATGCATCTCTTCTTGATGAAGGAACTGCGGCTGCTGAAGCCATGATCATGTTCTGGAATTCACGTTCAAGAAATGATGTGAAGGAAGGGAAAAACAAATTCTTTATTTCAGATTCATGTTTTCCTCAAACCATTGATGTTGTTGTAGGTAGAGCAAAGAATCTCGGAATTGATCTAGTGATCGGAGATGCTCAATCTTTCCAGCCAGGAAATGAGTTTTTTGGAGCTTTGATCCAGTATCCTGATGCCAGAGGAGTTGTCACTGATCTGAAGCCTTTCATTTCAAGAATGAAAGAATCAGGAGTTCAGGTTGCCGTTGCAGCGGATATCCTTTCACTTGTGATCCTTAATTCACCTGGATCTATGGGGGCGGATGTTGTTTTCGGAACTTCTCAGCGCTTCGGTGTACCGATGGGCTATGGTGGACCGCATGCAGCTTA
>Ga0102823_1000075_pt1 | contig 42213 bp, 46 predicted proteins | sample ColrivemetaGS743_FD_78459 | JGI IMG/M metagenome (GOLD analysis project Ga0102823, IMG submission 78459) | Estuarine microbial communities from the Columbia River estuary - Ebb tide non-ETM metaG S.743 | ecosystem: Environmental > Aquatic > Marine > Intertidal zone > Estuary | place: USA...
CCGTCCACATCTTTAAGTGCGGCAATGCTGTCGTTGAGCTCCACATCTTTTAACTCATAGTATGGGGAAATCAGTGCGCGTGCACGCATGGTTTGAGCATAAGTCAATTCGCCATGCCCTTGAAGAAAGGCAATAGTAGGTTTGCTCGTTTGGGTGAGTCTACGCATTGCCGATAGCAAGTTATATTCGAGGTTATTGAGCGCGTTTTCTATAATGTCGCTCATTTGCTCCAAGGCATAGGGCCTTCCAGGTTGGGTGCCTGGTAAGAACTGAACTATTCCCTCTTTGGTAATCCCATTGACGCTATATGAAAGTAGCGCACCCGGAAAAAGTAGCATTTGGGTTTGGGTACCGTCTTTTTGGTAAAGAATTTCAAGAGGCATAATGCCTTTGCCACGGTCATAAAGTTGGGCTCGGAGTGCATTGATTTCGTCTTCGGTCCCGACATTGGGATCGGTAAATAAAAATTCAATGCGGGTTCCGGCTATGCGTCTGAAGTCTTTGAGTTTGTCCTTGAGGGCATTCTGAAAATTCTTGAGCTCAGAGGGCATATTCCCGTCGAGGTAAATTTGAATCGAGATGCGGTTCTCAAAGTTATTTTTGTCACTGAGGTAGTTGATTGTACTCGGGGCCAAAGAATAACGTTGGTCTTTGGTCATGTCGAGTTTGAAATAAAGCATCGAACCAATAAAATTGATCAAGATGAGCACGCCAGCAAGCATCGCCAAGACGGTCCAGTTATAGAGGCCTTTTGAAAAATTGAAACGCATGCTTTATTTTTTTAATGATTTAAGTACAGTCAATGAAGCCACGATGAAAAGCGCATTAAGACTCAAAAAATAGAGTATATCGCTGGTATCGATGACGCCTTTTTTGATGGCCTCGTAATGGAAGGCAATGCCAAGGTATTTGATTAAAAAATCAAGGCCGCCAAATTGACTAAAATTGCCTAATAATTCAAAGCCATCGTAAAAAACCCAACACAAAAACATGGCCAAAATGAAAGCCACTATTTGGCTATTGGTAAGCGCAGAGGCAAACATGCCAATAGCTACAAAAGCAGCCCCAAGCATCAACAAACCAATGTAGGAGGTAAAGGTGGCGCCAAGGTCAATGTTTCCTATGGGCTTACCTAAAAAATACATACTCAATAAATATACCACCGTTGGCAATATGGCAACAAAAACCAAAGCTACACCCGCTAAATATTTGGCAAATATGAGTTGAAAATCGGAAATTGGCCGAGTGAGCAAAAGTTCTATGGTGCCAGTGCGCCGTTCTTCTGCAATTGAGCGCATGGTGATTGCTGGAATCAAAATTAGAAAAATGACCGGTGACATATTGAAGAAGGGGATGAGGTCAGCGGTAGATCCTTCAAGTAGGTTGGTGTTGTAAGATAAAATCCAGTGAAATAATCCTGAGGCAATAAGGTAGATGAGTATGAACACATAACCAATAATTGAACTAAGGAAGCTCGATATTTCTTTTAAAAATAGGGCGCGCATATAAATGGTTGAGTTGTCAAAATTAACAAATATCTATAAACGAAAATTCCCGCCTTGTGGGGCGGGAATTTTAGATACACTCAATCTTTATTATGCTTGTTTTACATTCACGGCATTTAGACCTTTACGGCCTTCTTGCAACTCGAATTCCACTGCGTCATTTTCTTTGATTTTGTCTACCAAACCGGTAACATGAACAAAATATTCTTTGTTCGTGTCTTCTTCAACGATAAATCCAAAACCTTTGGTTTCGTTGAAAAATTTTACATGTCCTTTATTCATTAGAAGTAATTTAATTTCGGTAAAGGTAAGGACCTATTTCAGTTTTACACTACTTTTCTCAAATAATTCCATTAAAAGTTTGATTTAAACTCCAAGCTTGGGCTTTCTGATCAAACCAGGGCTTGATCTTTGGCCATATCCCGTTGAATAGTGCTGATTGCCTATACCGCTCCAAATCAAGCTCAGAATTCCACTTCGAATAGGTAAAAACGATACTTGGGTCTTGGTTGTCTTGTAGTAATTCCATCCCTAAACAACCTTCGAATTGTGCCACTTGCCACTTGACTTCTTCAAAATGCGTTAAAAAAGCGTCGAGATTTTCGGGCTTAAATTTCATTTTGACAATGCGAATCAACATTAGAAAAGAGAATTGAGGTTTGTTTTGGATCCTTGTGGAGTGAATTCTACATGCACTGGATCGCCAATTCGCATTCCAAACAACTTACTTGCTCCGCCAAATCCATTGTTTGCTCCGCGGTTGATCGCAATTTCTAATTTATTTGAGTTGTTAAAGAGTGCAACGCGCTCACCTTGTGAAACTGCATTATAGGTTGAAGAAATGGTGTCAATGAAATATTCCTTTCTTTGGTATTTGATGATGAAAGGAACATCTGTGCCAAATCTTTCAAAGTCCTCTTTGGTGATGTTGGTAATTAGATTGCCAAAGCTGTCAATATGCACCACGATACCTCGTATGAGCAACTGATCAATGGCTGGTTTTTGGTCAAAGGCACGCTTGTATGTTCTTGTTGCGGTGGCAAAACTATCTAGCGCTTCTCCATTTGCTAGGCGCAAAGCCAGATCAATGTAACAATTTTTAGTTGTAAAACGCCAGGCCTGTGGTTGTTGGCGAATTTCGGTATAAAGGAAAAAGGCCTCTGGAAAATCCTCTTCGAGAAAACTACCAAAAAAACCGTTGTCGTTTGAAATAAAGTAGTGCCCTTTGAATTTTAGAATTCCAGGATAGCGCTCTTGGTCCGAGTCAAAAAGCGGTTCGGTATCCACGCCAACGATATGGATGGTGCCACTTGGGAAGTCTTCAAAACAACAGCGCAATTGAAAAGCAGCTTCCGTCACGTTGAAAGGAGCAATGCCATGCGATACATCCACAACGTGAGCCCCAGGCAAGGACTGAAGAAGCCTGCCTTTGATGGCTGCAACGTAATGATCTTGGTAGCCATTGTCGGTAGTAAGCGTAATGATTTGCATTGCTTGGAGACCTGTTTGTGCTCGGAAATTTATAATTTTACCAAAAGTAATTCAAATCGTTTTAAACGCTCCTAAAAAACAACAAATAAATTGAGTACAGGTCAACGTCAGCTCAGTATAGAAGGCCTCAATCCGGCAGAAATATATGGCATCAATAATGCCAATCTCAAGCATATAAAAAGTTTTTTCCCGAAACTCAAGGTGATTGCCCGTGGCAATGAGTTAAGTTTAGCGGGAGACGATGAAATCATGGATGAGTTCGAACGAAAATTTGCGCTCATTTTACAGCATTTTCATACCTATAATGCACTTTCCGAAAACAACATCGACAACCTCATGTTGCAAGACGGTGCAAAGCTACTTTCTACAGACGATGGCTCTGAAACCTTAGTTCATGGCAATGGAGGGGTTAAAATTAAGGCAAGGACTGTCAATCAAAAAAAATTAGTTCAGGCGGTTTTGGCTTCAGACATGGTTTTTGCAGTGGGTCCAGCGGGCACCGGAAAAACATATACAGCAGTTGCCATGGCAGTCAGGGCTTTGAAGGCTAAGGAAGTAAAGCGCATTATTTTAACTCGGCCAGCAGTAGAGGCGGGTGAAAATTTAGGCTTCCTACCTGGTGATCTCAAAGAAAAGCTAGATCCGTACTTAATGCCCCTTTACGATGCCCTTCGAGACATGATTCCTGCGGAAAAATTGGCTGATATGATTGAATTTGGGGTCATTGAAATTGCACCACTCGCTTTCATGCGCGGGCGTACCCTAGACAAGGCATTTGTTATATTGGATGAGGCTCAAAACACCACTCAGATGCAAATGAAAATGTTCTTAACGCGCATGGGAATGACGGCTAAATTTGTCATTACTGGTGATATGTCACAGGTGGACTTGCCCTCCCGTCAGCGCTCAGGTCTGGCATATGCATTGGATGTGCTTGGAGATATTTCCGATATTCAAATAGTTCGTTTAGGTCAATCTGATGTGATTCGCCACCGTTTGGTAAAGCAAATTATTGAAGCCTTCGACGTGGCAGAACAAAAAGAAAAAAACGCCAAATACGAAAAAGCGCTCAAAGAAAATGGCCTTAAATCAGTATAATATTCATAAACCTAAATTTTCATAACACCAAAGAAATGCAAGCACTCACCAAAAATACTTTCGAGTTTAAGGGTCAAAATCAAGTTTATCATGGCAAGGTTCGTGATGTATACACTTTGGACAACGGTTTGCTTGTGATGGTGGCCTCTGACCGTATTTCAGCCTTTGATCATATTCTTCCCAAAGGAATCCCATACAAAGGCCAAGTGCTCAATGAGGTAGCCACGATGTTTTTGAATGCCACAAAGGATATCGTTCCAAATTGGCTCATTGCCACCCCAGACCCTTCTGTGGCAATCGGGAAAGCTTGTGAGCCAATACGCATTGAAATGGTGATCCGTGGTTATCTAGCCGGGCATGCAGCTCGTGAATATAAATTGGGTAAGCGCACTTTGTGTGGCGTTTCTTTACCCGAGGGCTTAAAGGAAAATGATAAACTACCACAACCAATCATTACTCCTGCAACCAAAGCCGAGGAAGGTCATGATGAGGATATTTCCAAAGAAGATATTTTGGCAAGGGGTTTGGTTGAACCAGACATTTATGCGCAAATGGAGCAATATACTTACGCCTTATTTGAACGAGGCACACAAATGGCTGCCGAACGTGGCCTTATATTGGTAGATACGAAATATGAGTTTGGATTACACAATGGTGTGGTTACCCTCATTGATGAAATTCATACTCCAGACTCTTCGAGATATTTTTATGCCGAAGGGTACCAAGAGCGCCAAAATAATGATGAGCCTCAAAAACAGCTCTCCAAAGAATTTGTGCGTCAATGGCTCATTGAAAATGGTTTTCAAGGTCTAGACGGACAACAAATGCCAGTAATGCCGGATGCTTTTGTTCAAACTATTTCTGAAAGATACATAGAACTATTTGAACGCATCACGGGCAAACGCTTTGAAAAAGCAGATACGCAAAATATTGTTTCGCGTATTGAAACAAATGTCAATGCTTACCTTTTAAATGATTAGAAATGTCTGTACATCATAGCACTCCAAAAAAAATAACTACCCACACCTTGCTTGAAATGAAGCAGTCAGGGCAAAAAATTTCTATGCTTACAGCCTATGATTATTCAATGGCACGCATTGTAGATGAGGCTGGAATTGATGTAATTCTCGTCGGAGACTCTGCTTCAAATGTCATGGCTGGTCACCAAACTACTTTACCCATAACCCTTGATCAGATGATTTACCATGCTTCAAGTGTGGTACGTGCTGTTGAGCGTTCACTAGTAGTGGTTGATATGCCCTTTGGTTCTTATCAAGGAAATTCAAAAGAGGCCTTGTCGAGCGCAATTAAAATTATGAAAGAATCTGGTGGCCATGCAGTAAAAATGGAGGGTGGTTCTGAGATATTGGAATCCATACAAAGGATCCTAACTGCGGGAATTCCAGTCATGGGCCATTTAGGCCTTACCCCTCAGTCCATATACAAATTCGGCACCTATGTGGTGAGAGCCAAGGAGGAGCAAGAAGCAGAGCGCCTGATTGCCGATGCCAAAGCACTGGAAAAAGTTGGTTGTTTTGCAATTGTTTTGGAAAAAATTCCTGCTGCCTTAGCCCAAAAAGTGGCGCAAATGGTACAAATCCCTGTGATCGGTATAGGTGCAGGTGGTGGCGTGGACGGTCAAGTGCTTGTCATTCATGATATGCTAGGAATCAATAATGAATTTAATCCACGCTTTTTACGCAAATATAATAACCTGCATGCGCAGATGCTTCAAGCATTCGAAACATACAAAGCTGATGTGCAATCTGGTGACTTTCCAAATGATTCGGAGTCGTACTAGCTTCTTTGGACTCTTTTTTCTACTGCTCTGTGCTGGCTGTGTTCTCGAGCAAGATAAAAAAGTCCCGCCCAAACAGAATCTATGTCATTACAGCAAATATTTGCATATTTCTAAACTGACAAATGGTTTTGACATTCAAATAAGCAATCCGGATTTTCCCATGCAAAAGATTCGAATTGTAGTTACGCGCCCCTATCAACGGATTGCTTTAATGAGTGCCACACATGTGGGCATGATGGCAGCAATCCAACAGCAAGCTAAAATCTGCGCGGTGTCAGATGCCAAATATGTACACGATCCAAAAGTAATTGGATGGGTTAAGAAAAACAAAATTCAAGACCTTAAGGCTGAATTAGGTTTGTCTGCCTTTAAAATGCTTCAGAGCAGGCCCCAGATAGTTGTTTATAGCGGATTTGGCAATGAAAAAGAACAATTAAAAAGATTGCATAGCTCAAAAATAGTGTACATTCCAAACTATGAATGGAGAGAAAAAACGCCTCTTGCGCGCGCTGAGTGGGTCTTGTTTTTTGGTGTATTGAGTGGCGAATTTGAAAAAGCCCAGGGGTATTTCTCTGATGTTGAAAAAAAGTACTTAGGCCTGAAAAAAAGAATACATAATAATGATCAATGTAACCAGCATAAAGTATTGATCAGTGGCAATTTATATGGTGATCAGTGGATAGCGCCGGCAGGTCAGAGTTTTGAAGCACGGCTCTATCGAGATGCTGGATTGGCCTATGTTTTTAGTGCGGAAAAGGGTACGGGAAGCATATTTAAAAGCTTAGCTGAGATCATCAGAAAAGGTACTGTGGCCAATATATGGTTAAATCCTGGGCTCTCTAGTCGCTCAAAGATTTTGCGGCAATATCCTAAAGCCAAATTTTTTCCATTCTTTAAACAGCCCATTTATTGTTATACGTCAAATACAAATAAATACTGGGAATTGGCAGCCGTTCATCCGGATTGGTTGTTGTCGGATTTAAATGAAATAGCTATGGGTAAGCCAAAAAAAATGCATTTTTACTCATTACTTGAATGAAGCACAGAAATTCATACTTAATTGTTTTTTCAATAGTGATTTTTATCGCTTTGCTTTGTATGCACTTATTTTTCATGCAACAAGGTAATTACACTGACGAGGATCTTATCTTTTGGGAATTCAAGGTTCCGCGTTTGCTAAGTGCAATATTGGCAGGTGCCGGACTTTCGTTGAGCGGTTTGTTAATGCAAAATTTATTTCAAAACCCCATGGCAGGGCCCTATGTGTTGGGTATAAATTCAGGAGCTAGTATGTTTATGGCGCTCTTATTGCTTGGCATCACACCGACATTTAATGACCTCAGTTATGTTGGTGGTGCGATGATTGGGGCCTTTGTCTCAGCTATTTTGATGTTTGTGATTTCAAAAAGAGTTCAAAATATGCAATCACTGCTCGTGATTGGACTGATGTTAGCAAGTTTTATGGGTGCTTTTGAGTCGGTTTTGCAAACTTTTGCTGCACCTGAGCAAATTAAACAATTGTATATCTGGAACATGGGTTCATTGCAACAATTGAGTGCGGCCCAAGCCCCATGGTTTGCTCTTATTGTGCTGATAGGGATTGCCCTGAGTTTGTGGGTAGTGAAGGGGCTCAATGCACTGATCGTAGGTGAATTTCATGCCAATCAACTAGGAATTTCGGTACCGAAAGTGCGCATGCTGATTTTATTTGTAACTGCACTGCTTGCTGGAAGTACAACGGCATTTTGTGGCCCTATTGCCTTTGTTGGGTTAGCGATTCCTAATTTAGCACGGGCCTTGCTCAAAACACAAGATCATTTGATCTTGATTCTTTTTACTGTGTTCATTGGGAGTAGTTTTTTATTGGCCATTGATATTCTTATACTTGTATTGGACCCTTGGATGGGCCTACCATTGAATGTTTTGACCGCAGTTTTCGGCGCGCCTTATGTAGCTTATTTGATGTTAAAGAAAAAATGATTGTTTTTGAAAATACCATTATTGGCCATCATCAACCCTTGATTTCAATTGAGAGTTTGAGCTTGCAGACTGGAGCAATCTATGCACTTATTGGGCGCAATGGTGCTGGAAAATCATCTTTACTCCATACAATGACAGGCCATGTAGCAGCACTAGCTGGTCATATTTACATCAATGGCCATGAGGTCCATACTTTTCAAAAGAACAGCAAGTTGCGCGCAGAGCAAATCGCATTTGTTACAAGTATCTTTACTGGTGTCGAGGTGCTTACCTTGAAGGCCTACGTTTCTCTGGGTAGAATTCCATATTTGGGAGCCTTAGGTAGAATGCGAACCTTGGATCATCAAATCGTTGATGCTGCGTTGGAACAATTGAATATAGCCCATTTGGCCTCGAGCTATACCAATCAACTCAGTGATGGTGAAAGACAACTTGCTAGCCTAGCTCGTGCTTTTGTGCAAGACACTCCTTTGCTCATATTAGACGAGCCTACATCCTTTTTGGATATTTTTAATAAGAAGTTACTCGTTGAACAATTGCAGCGTTGGGTCGCTTCCAAGGCCAACAGGACGGTTATCTTGTCTAGCCATGACCTTGACAATTGTCTAGAACAAGGCTGTTTTACCTTGGTTTTAGCCAATAAAAAGATAAAATTAATAGAAGCTCCTAGCAAAGATGAGGTGCTAGAGCAGCTCGAAGAGTGAACTTAGACAGTCATGATGTCTTTCTCTTTGAGCTCTAGGAGTTCATCTACTTTTTTGATGTAGCTATTGGTTATCTTTTGAATTTCTTCTTCTGCATCCTTAGTCATGTCTTCGGATAATCCTTCGTTTTTAAGGTCCTTTATCATGTCCAAAGCATCTTTTCGGTTGTTGCGTATTCCCACTTTTGAATGTTCGGCTTCGGCTTTTGCTCTTTTGACCAAATCTCGTCTGCGCTCCTCTGTAAGAGGTGGAACGGCAATGATCAATTGTTCGCCGTTATTTTGTGGGTTCAATCCTAAATTTGCGTTGATGATTCCTCTTGCAATGTCATTCAAAAGTGGTTTTTCCCAAGGTTGAACGATAATTGTTCTGGCATCCATCGTATTGACATTCGCCACTTGTTGTAATGGTGTCATAGAACCATAGTATTCGATCATTACACCATTTAACATTGCTGGGCTAGCTTTTCCAGCTCGAATTTTTACCAATTCATTTTCTAAATGATTCAAGGATTTTTGATTTGATTCCTTGAATTCGTCATAAATCATTGCTAATTCTTCTGTCATGATAAGCTTACTATGGTTCCAACATTTGCTCCATTCATTAACTTGAATAGATTTCCTGGCGTATCCATGTCAAATACAATGATTGGTAAATTATTTTCTTTACAAAGCGTAAATGCAGTCATGTCCATTACATTTAACCCTTTGGCATATACTTCATCGAAGGAAATGCGGTCGAATTTGACAGCATCTGAATTTTTAAGTGGGTCGGCAGTATAGATGCCGTCTACACGGGTTCCCTTTAAAATAACATCCGCATTGATCTCAATAGCACGCAAAGATGCTGCTGAATCTGTGGTGAAAAAAGGATTACCGGTTCCTGCACCAAATATGACTACGCGCCCTTTTTCAAGGTGCCTTACAGCTCGTCTACGTACAAAAGGCTCTGCAATTTCTTTCATTTCTATGGCTGATTGCAAGCGTGTATGAACACCAGCTGCTTCTAGAGCGGCTTGTAAGGCCATAGAATTGATCATTGTAGCGAGCATGCCCATATAATCACCATGGGTGCGGTCCATTCCGCCTTGTTCGGCCTGCACACCTCTAAAAATATTTCCACCGCCAATAACGATGGCAACTTCAACACCTGCTTGATGTATTTCTTTGATCTGCTGTGCGTACGAGCTAATGCGGGTATTGTCAATTCCAAATTGCTTGTCTCCCATGAGAGATTCGCCGGATAATTTGAGAAGGATTCTTTTGTATTTCATTTCCATGACAAATATACTATGATTCGTTTTGATTTGACTTTTGGGTAAAAAAAAAGCTATCGGTAAGGATAGCTTTTAAGGTATGTTAGTTTGACATTAGCTCAATGAGAAACGTTTGAAGTCTGAGACAGTTAATCCTTTTTCAGTACTGTTAAGGAACTGTTCAACAGTAAGTTTGTTGTCGCGGATAAATGCTTGACTCAACAAAGTGTTTTCTTGGAAGAACTTATTCAAACGACCCATGGCAATTTTCTCGGCCATCTCTGCTGGCTTGCCTTCTTGGATCGCTAATTCTTTACCGATTTCGATTTCGCGTTCAATTGTACGCTCATCTACACCATCTTTATTGATTGCAATCGGAGCCATTGCAGCAACTTGCATTGCTACTTGACGACCTGCTTCAGCAATTTCTGTACTTGAGGCAGTTAATCCAACTAAAGTAGCCAATTGGTTACCAGGGTGATTGTAGGCAACGACATGTTCAGCATTGATCAGGGCATAGGCAGATAAGTCCAATTTTTCACCGATCACACCAACTTGTTCAGTAATTTTTTCTTCTACAGAAAGGCGATCGTCATAGGCCAATGCTTTTAATTCTTCTACGCTGGTAGGTAGTTTGCTCAAGGCAAGATCTACCAAAGACTGAACCAATGAGACATAACCGTCGTTTTTGGCAACGAAGTCGGTTTCGCAATTCAATGTTAAAATCACACCAGCTTTACCATCTGCTGTAGCTTGAGCTAAAACTACACCTTCTTTGGCGTCGTTTCCACCGCGCTTTGCAGCAATTTTTTGTCCTTTCTTGCGAAGGATATCAATGGCCGCTTCGAAATCGCCATTGGCTTCAACCAATGCATTCTTGCAATCCATCATTCCAGCGCCCGTTTGGGTGCGCAATTTGTTTACGTCTGCAGCTGTAATAGCCATTTTTATAAGAGTTTAAGAGTGAATTATTCTGCGCTTTCGGCTTTTTCTTCTGTTTTTGCAGTTGCATCAACAGCTACTTCAGCTTGAGCTTCATCTTTATCAGTTGCTTTCAAATTCTTACGGTCTTCTAAGCCTTCTTTGATAGCTCCACAAATCGCATCTAAAATAAGAGTGATAGATTTTGTAGCATCGTCATTGGCAGGAATAGGAAAATCAACCAATTTTGGATTTGAATTGGTATCAACCATGGCGAAAGTAGGAATATTCAAACGGCGAGCTTCTGCAAGTGCAATGTGCTCTTTGAGAATGTCTACGATGAATATTGCAGCTGGTTGACGTGTCATGTCTGCGATAGAACCAAAGTTCTTTTCTAATTTTTCGCGTTGACGGCTTTTGAAAAGTTTTTCGCGTTTGTTGAGTGTGTCCCAAGTACCATCAGATTTCATTTTGTCAATGAGCGACATTTTTCTAATAGACTTGCGTGTTGTTTGGAAGTTTGTAAGCATACCACCAGACCAACGTTCAGTAACAAATGGCATATTGACAGCAGCTACGCGCTCAGACACGATTTCTTTGGCTTGTTTTTTAGTCGCAACAAAAAGTACTTTTTTACCTGATTTAGCAATTTGCTTCATTGCGGCGCATGCATGATCTAAGTGTAGTAATGTTTTGTTGAGATCAATGATATGGATTCCTTTTTTCTCTTCAAAGATATAAGGAGCCATAGCAGGGTTCCACTTTCGCTTGAGGTGACCAAAATGTACACCAGCGTCGAGTAGGTTTTCGAAAGTTAATTTAGACATATTGTGTTTTTGTTTACGTTCCTAATTAATAAAGCAACAGTGGTGGGGCCATAGGGCAAGTACACCAAAGTTTGGATGCTAAACAGTCCAGAAGGCGAATTAACGCTTGGAGAACTGGAATTTTTTTCTTGCTTTAGGTTGTCCTGGCTTCTTACGCTCAACCATACGTGGGTCACGGGTCATAAGACCTTCTAACTTCAACATAGGTTTGTAATCTGCAGAAACCTCAACTAGTGCACGAGAGATACCCAAACGCACTGCCTCGGCTTGACCATTGATACCACCACCCACAACATTTACTTTAACATCATATTGACCTTCAGTTCCAGTCAATGCAAATGGTTGATGAATTTTCGCTTGAAGAAAGTCAATAGGGAAAAATTCATTCATCTCGCGCTTGTTGATCGAGATTTTACCTTTTCCTTTAGTTAAATAAACGCGGGCTACCGCTGTTTTTCTTCTTCCTAATGCATTAATGACTTCCATAAGATTTATTTGAGGGTATCAAGATTTAATGTTTGTGGTTGTTGCGCGTCATGATTGTGCGCAGCACCTTTATACACCTTTAGGTTGGTATACAATTTACGACCAAGAGCATTTTTAGGTAGCATACCTTTAATTGCCTTTTCAATCAAGCGCTCTGGGTTTTTCTTAAGCATTTCTTCAGCAGAAGTAAAACGCTGACCACCTGGATAACCAGAGAAACGAACGTATTCTTTGTCTTGTAGCTTGGTTCCTGAAAATGCGATTTTCTCAGCATTGATGACAATCACGTTGTCACCGCAATCTGCATGTGGGGTGTAGCAGGTTTTGTATTTTCCACGAATGACTTTAGCAACTTTACTTGCCAAACGCCCTACGGTTTGCCCTTCTGCATCTACAACAAACCACTTTTTATCTGCGGTTTCGGTATTACCAGCTATCGTTCTGTAACTTAATGTGTTCACGGTTCTTTCTGTTAAATAAAAAACTTAATTTCCCTGAATTTAGGGGTGCAAAGATACAACTATTGTATTTATTTACAAACCAAAAGCAGAAAAATTCAAAGATTATTTTGCTTTAAAGCTAGAAATGGCAGATTTAGTGAATTCGCTCAGTACCAAACGACCACTAATCGCCGCCCGTTTGAGGAGTAATTCATCCCAATTTTCGGTGCCTTGCCAAAAAATTTCTTTGAGTGCTTTCATGGCCTCTGGGTTGGAGCTTGCCAATTGGCTTGTGAGCTGTTGTATGGCTTGGTCCATTTGCTGTTCATCTGCAAAAATTTGAGTAAAAAGACCCTTTTCTTTTGCCCATTCTGCACTGCGCCATCCGGTGGCGTCAATGGCAAGTTCACTCATCGCACTCAGACCAATTTTTCTCTGTACAGCCGGCCCTACTACAAATGGCCCAATGCCAACGGCGAGTTCTGAGAGTTTAACTTGCGCTCGAGTGGTTGCAAAACAATAATCGGTAGCTGATGCCAAACCAACCCCACCACCAACTGCACGTCCTTGAACACGACCTATGATCAGTTTTGGTGCTTTTCGGCATGCATTGATCACTTTTGCAAATCCGGAAAAAAACTCTAGCCCACTGGGCTCATCATTAATGGCAACGAGTTCATCAAAACTTGCACCGGCACAAAATGCTTTGCTTCCTTGAGATTGCAAAACAAGCACCTTACAACGATCATCATTGGTGATTTCTGTGATCGTTTGTGCAAGAGATTGAAGAATGTGTCCGGGGAGCGAGTTGCTCATAGGATGGCCAAAAGTAACTAGGCCAATGCCAGTGGTGGTGATTTCGGCTAAAACGAAACCATCTTGATGTTGATTTTCCATTGATTATTTTAGCGTAAAACTATCTGTTCCGATGAGTTGACCTTCGCAGAATATGCGAACTTTATAGGTGCCTTTGGCTGCACTTTCGCCTTTAAGCTCATAATAAATAGTAAGATCTAATGCCTGATTTTGGTAATCTACTTCTTTTTTTTGTGAGTAAGCCGTTGAGCCATTTTCAGTTTCTGTAATAAAGTTGCTACTTCCTTGAAGAATCGTTCCGGATGGGGCAGTGATTTGCATGTAGACTACTTTTCTTCCAGCGCTAGATAAAACATTCTCTGAAAGTGTGAAGCTACTTCTGAACTGAACGGCATTTTTAGCACGGTCAGTAACTTCCATGGCATTGTTAAGTTTTTGCTTGAGCGCTTCAGATACAAAACCGTAGGCCTGAAGTTTGCTTCCTTTTTTAATTTGTTGCTGAGATTCTTCTGCTTGTTTTCTGAAATTATCTCTTTCTGTAGTGGTGGTGGAAAGCTTGACATTGGTTTCTTCCAAGCGTGAGCCAAGATCGATATTGAGTGTATTTAATGAATCTATTGTTCGGGCATAGCTGCGCATGATCGAACGAAGTGTTTCATTTTCTTTTCTAGCTCGAACTAAGTCTCGGGCAGTGAGATTGGCTCGGTCAAGTTTTTTTAGTAATTGGGTAATTTGTGCTTTTTGGGCATTGAGACTGTCTGCTTTAGTGGCATCTTTGGCTATGAGTTTGTTATAATCACTGAGCATCTGATTGAGATTTTGCTTGAGGTCTTGTTTCATGCTGCCCGTGTAGCCAGAAAGCGCTGCTTCCATATCGGCCATATCGGCCAAAAGTGTTGTGTTCTTGTTATTGCATGTATTGAGTGCTGCGCGTTGTCTTGACCAAGCAAGGGTAAGGGCGGCAATACCTGCGAGAAGCAAAAAGATAAAGACAAAATAAAATCGATTTGATTTTTGTGGTATTTCGTTATTTGTATCCATGGCTTATTGTTTTGTAATTCAAAAATACTAAGAAAATTGCTCAAGCAGTTCTCTGCTAATGATGTATCTGCCAACAAATTTCTTTAGTGAAACGCAGCATACTATCTGGACCTACCGCTGTAAAACGTACATCACTACTTGCTGGGTAAGCACCACCATGATGCATTGCCTCTGCCACACTTACACCTGTTGGTACCCCATTGAGAATCACCCGACCTATTTTTTGCTGAGCAAACTGCAATAAGCTAGGATGAAGTGTCTGGGTTTCATTGGTAAATAAACTAAGCGTTAATTGGCCATCCAAGCAGGTAAAAAGATCTTGAAGATCTTCGTTTGTGTCGTAAGGACTCAATAAAGCGAAGGGTCCAAATACTTCTTCACGTAAGGAGGGATGTTCAATGAGTGTTGAAAGGTCGGTTAGGGCCAAGCACCATAGACCTAAAATTCCATTTTGCTGATGCGCAGCATGCTTTGCACTGACTCCTTTAACTTTTAAAACAGCTCTCTTTCTGGCTTCAAATTTTTGAAATATATCTGGATGGAGCATTGGTACGGCCGTTTGTGTAGCTAGATGGGTCAAAAGTGTTTTTTCAAAAAGCTGTTGGTGGCTGCTGTGTACTAAAATTAGCCCTGGTTTGGTACAAAACTGTCCAGCATCATTAGTAATTGAAAAGGCTAACTTTTCGGCAATTTCTGAGATTTTTTCTGGATGAATCGATGCATCAACGACCACCGGGTTGACACTTCCCATTTCGGCAAAAACTGGAATAGGAGCTCGGCGCCCAGCTGCCATATCCATCAATGCGCGCCCCCCTCTGATACTTCCTGTAAATCCGATGGCTTGAATTTTCGGGTGCTGTGCAAAAGTTTGTGCCCATTTGTAAGTGTTGTCAACAATATGGCTAAAAACCGTTGAAGGTAATGCGCACTTTTCAATTGCGCGCAAAATGCATTGGTAAACTAAAGTGCTCGTGCCAAGGTGCATCTCGTGAGCTTTTAGAACAACACAGCAACCTGCGGCCAAGGCTGCTACTGAATCACCACCGATGGTGGAGTAAGCCAAAGGGAAATTTGATGAACCCATCACCAAAACAGGGCCGATAGCAATGCGCTTTTTGAGCAGTGATTTATGCTGTTCTGAGATTTCGGTCCTTTTTTGCCATTGAAAGGCTTCAATATGAGAGGCAAATAATTGAATGGTATGCAACACCCGAGCGAATTCCATTTCGAAACGCGACCTGGCTAAACCAGATTCAGCGCAATACTTCATTTGAATTTGTTTCTCATCTAGTAGGAGCTCCTCTTGGATTGCCAATAAAAACTTAGCCCTTTCTACTGGCTCAAGGGCGCTATAGCTTTGCTGAGTGGCATCAATTTTTTGCTCCCAGTCATTGAGAAAGGAATCTGGAGTAGGGAAATACAGTGTTGTATTCCAAGTATTTTTTTCGGGACAGAAAGTTCTGAAGCCCTTTGACATGTTTAGGCTTCTGAGAGCTCAAAATGATAGCTTTCCATGATTTGATTAGCTAACATTTTTTTACATGCAGTTTCAACTTTTTGCTCAGCTTCGGCACTATTTTCGGCCTCTACGAATAAACGTATGTGCTTGCCAATACGAACTCCTTCAATTTCTGGTAATCCGATGTTTTTCATTGAATTGGTAACCGCTTTTCCTTGTGGATCGAGCAGGGCGTCTAGTGGCATTACGTCGATTTCAGCTTTGAATTTCATGTCTTTGATATTGGATATGTGCAATGATGGATAAAATCAAGTACAAAATTACAATTATTGGAATGGACCAAACTAAAAATATCGGAATACTTATCAACGATGTAAGTATAAGAACGTAGCGCAATTCATTGCCTTTAAATAAATAATTCTTGAATTTGAGGGCAATTAGGGGCAGCTCACTTACCATTAAAATGGAAAAAAGTACGCTCACAATGCTCAAGGTATAACAATCAAAAAGACTGTAAATCAATGCATGTTGATGTGTCCAGTTTGGTAATTCAAACCAGAAATAAAGCGGAAAAAAACAAAAAAAGATGGTGGCTGTAGGTGTTGGCACACCAATGAATTTATCTGTTTGTCTTTCATCAATATTAAATTTGGCTAACCTAAATAAAGCAAAGAAAGGTATGATTAGAGCAACAAAAGGTAAATACTGAATAGATGCATTATAAATATTATTACGCCCGTAAAAAAACGCAGCTTTCCAATCGATAATTTGCGCTACGACATATTCCTGCATTGCACCATTATAAGTTTGAATACCATCAGAATTTTTAAAAAGACCACCCTGATCTATCCCAATCAAAATCATCACAAACATCAGTATTCCTGGTGCAACTCCAAAACTAACTAAGTCAGCTAAAGAGTCAAGTTGCTTGCCCATCAGGCTGTTAGATTTGGTAAGTCTAGCTACAAAACCATCGAGGAAATCAAAAACAGCCGCACAACCAATAAGGTATACTGCCCAATCAAGTCGGCCACTCAAACTAAAAATGATAGCACCTACACCACAAAGCAAATTCAGCGCTGTTAGGATATTGGCAATAGTGAACATAGTTTTCTTTTTTGGTAAATGTACCAATAAACACAATTTTTTATGCAATTTTGAGTTTTTGATGCATGCGTTCACTTAAAAAGATTTCTATTTTATTGCTTTTGTATGCAGAGGTGCTGCAAGCCCAGGATTTATCGCCAAAATACGCCAACGAATTTCTCAATATGGGGGTCGGTGCAACGGCACTTGGTATGGGGTCAGCTGTGGTAGCGGATATTTCGGGCTTAGATGCCGCATATTGGAATCCAGCAGGATTGGCAATACAAAAACAATCAACTGAGGTTGGTCTCATGCATGCTTCCTATTTCGGAGGTTTGGCTGCTTTTGATCATCTTGGTATATCACACAAAATAGCCTCAGAAAATGTAGTAGCGCTAAATGTCATTCGCTTAGGGGTAGATAACATTTACAATACAACACAACTTATTGATAATCAAGGAAATATAGATTACAGTCAGTTAGAAACTTTTAATAGTGCCGATTATGCCCTCATTGGCTCGCTGAGCAGGCCAACCAAAATCCCAAATTTATTTATCGGGGCCAATAGCAAATTAATATTCAGGCATATTGGAAGTTTTGCCAAAGCATTTGGTTTTGGATTTGATTTTTCGGCTCAATACAGACCCAGTAAGTATTGGTCAGCGGGGCTGACGCTGCGCGATGCTACTAGCACCTTTTGCGCTTGGAGTTATCAACTCAGCCCTGAAATGCAACAAACCTTCCTTGAAACAAATAATGAGCTCCCTAAAAATGGTGTCGAACAAATGTTGCCGCGCTTAGTGGGAGGGATTGCTGCACAGAGGCCTTTCAAAGAGGGTAAGTTTTTATTGGGCGGGCAACTCAACTTGGAATTGACCACTGATGGCCAGCGCAATACAATTCTTTCTGGTAATGTTTTTTCTTTGGACCCGCGCGCTGGGCTATTTTTACGCTACGACGAGAAATTATGTCTGCGTACAGGGGTGTCTCAATTGCAGTACTACACTGATTTCAATCAATTGCAAAAACTTAGCTTGCAACCGCATGTAGGCGCAGGTATCGTTCTTCAAAATTGGACTATAGACTACGCTTTTACCCGACTTGGTCTAGGAGGGGAGGGGTATTTTACCCATATATTTTCATTGAAATGGGCTTTTTCAAAAAGTACTAATTAGAAAAACTTACAGCTGAAAATCGCCGTATCGTCTACATAGGGCAGGCTCCCTTTCCAAGCGTCTAATTTGGAAAAAATGATGTCGTTCATGTCTTCCATTTTTAAGGAGGCGAAAGAGCGAACTTGCTTTACAAGTTGATCTACTCCAAACTGCGTGCCTTTTTCATTTTCAAGTTCAACAACACCATCGGTATATAACACCAATGTAGATTTTGCTTGAAGTTGCAATTGCCCAACTTGAACGTAGGGCAATTCATCGAGCATGCCCAGTCCAATGCAGCCCTCGGTGAGTAGGGTAGTGGATTTTCCACTGAGAATAAAGGGCTGGTTATGACCGGCATTGACATATTGCAACTGCCGTGTATAGGCATTGTAGTGTGCAATAAAAAAGGTAATGAATTTTTCACCTTTAGCGTTTTTCATCACTAGCTTATTGAGTTCTTCCATTAAAAATGCCAACTCAAATCTTTGGTATTTAAATAAAGTTCGGATGGTGGCTTGAAAGTTGGCCATCAATAGTGCAGCGGTGATGCTTTTACCACTCACGTCGCCGATGCAAATGATGTATTCTTCGTCTCCGAGAGGAATAAAATCATAGAAGTCTCCGCTGACGGCATGCCTCGGAATGTATCGACCAGAAATGTCCATCTTTTTATTCGATGGTAGGTCCTGAGGAAAAAGAAGTTTTTGCATTTCTGAAGCGAGTTCTAACTCTTTAGAAATGTGTTCTTTGATGTCATTTTTCGCGCTTAGGTTTCGGTTTTCAAGTGCTACACAAATGATATTTGCTAAAGTGCGGGCAAATGAAAAATGATCTGCTGTGAGTGTTTCTGTTTTTTGATTGGTGGAAATAAGTAAAAAAGCTAAGGGCTTGTCTTGATGATGAATTGGTATCACCGCTTGAAAATCTTGCAAAGCAGGGTGGTTTGAAGATGCCACCAAGGTGATCTCTTTAAAGCGCTCTAGTTCTTGGGATAGTTCGTTGGCATCCCATTTATTCTTGAATCCACTTTTAGTGACGATTTCCCACTCATCTTGTTTAGAAAGCAGTGCAAAACGAGTAAAGTAAAGTTGTTCTTTAAGAATGAAAGAAAAAATACGGTAAAGCTGTTCAATGGCTAAATTGGCATTGATTGCATTGGTGAGTTCTAAAATTGAATGGAGCCGATTGTCTTTCATTGATCTGACACTTATCACAAAGTTAATGGATCCAAACAATGGTCTATTTTACTATTTTAAAACTTATGAAAGAGATGATGTTCAAAGCAGCTAATTAAATTTTTGAATTCCTTAAAAAGTTCTTGTTTTTCAAAAGGAAATACCTATCTTTGCATTCCATTTTCTGAAATAATTAAAAATGAAACAAGATATCCACCCTTCAGACTACCGTTTAGTCGTATTCAAAGACATGTCTAACGACTACGCTTTTTTGTGCCCTTCATGCGCAGAAACCAAAGAAACTATTTCTTGGGAAGACGGCAATGAATATCCTCTAGTGAAGCTCGATATCTCACACAAATCACACCCGTTCTTTACAGGTATCGCTCAATTTGTGGATACGGCTGGTCGTATCGATAAATTCAAGAACCGTTACGGTCGTCATATGAAATAATAGCGACGCACCGCTTTAAAATAACACTACAATTAAAAGGCTCCAATTTGGAGCCTTTTTTGTTTGCTTCAATTTCCAAGTGATTTATTTGGCAAACTTTGCTGCCGCTCTAAAAAGTCGGTCGTTCATGGCTTTGCCTAAGCCTGAGTCTATGAAAGGTTGGATGTATATTTTTTGCATCCCAAGGCCATCTGCGTGGTGCAAGGTGGCATAGAGATTACGTGCAGATTCTTCAAGTAAATTGGCATTACTCAAAATCAAATGAGGACCTTCGATTTCCAAATTATTGGTAATCGTTATTTGCACGGCCGTATCTTTTTCATGTATTGGCTTGAATCCAAGGTAAAGGGGTGTTTGTGTGGCGTAATGGTATTTCACCATTCCGCTGGTCAAAATGCCACTCTCTTCTTTGTTTTTGGTTTCGGGTATGTAGCCCAATGCAGTTTGTAGCGCTTCGGCAGTAATGCCACCGTGCCTAAATATCACAACTTTGTTGTCCTGTAATCCAATAATGGTTGATTCCAAGCCATGCTCGCAACTGCCTCCGTCGAGTATATAAGGGATGCGCCCATTGAGTTGTTGGTATACATGCGAAGCATTTGTTGGGCTTACCTGGCCATATAAATTCGCACTTGGTGCTGCTAGAGGTCGATCCAGTTTTACAAGGAGCTTCTGAAGGAAGGGGTGTGCAGAAAATCTGATCGCAACGGTTTGTTGACCCCCCGTAATAAAAGAGCTCACCACGCTGCTCTTCTCCACAATAAAGGTCAATGGGCCAGGACAAAATTCTTTATAAAGAACCTTGAATACCGATGGGAATTCGTTGATATAGGGGAGCGCTTGTGGTAAATCGGCAAAATGCAATATCAAGGGGTTGCTGGTGGGCCTATTTTTGGCAGCAAAAATGCTTAGTACCGCATCTTCATTATTAGCATCGGCAGCTAATCCATAAACTGTTTCAGTTGGTATAGCTACCGTTTGCCCTTGCATTAAATACTGTAGCGCAACAGCAAGATCCTGACCAACCCTTGTTTCCATAGGACAAAGTTAGCCTAAAACTTAAAAAAATGAGGTGAAATGTTTGTACAAATACTTTTTGAAGTTAACTTTGTGTAGAATTATTCTAAATAAGATGCAACTGATCCTCGCCGATAGCAATGAACTGATTTTACTGGGCTTGAGAACTATTTTCAATGCCCAAAAAGACATCCATATTGTTGGCGAAGCTAAAAATCAACAAGAACTACTCGAACAATTACGCACCTTTGGTGCCGATGTGGTGCTCATAGATTTCACAGCAGAAGGCTTCAGTATTGATGTCATCCCTAAGGTGCTCAATCGTTACAAGGACCTCCGCTTTGTGGCCATAACTGAAGCTCAACATGCGTCGATCTTACTGGATGCCCTGAAGTCGGGTATTACTAGCTATGTAAAAAAAGATTGTGAGTTGACAGAAATTATTGATGCTGTGAATGAAACGGCTCGAGGCAAACAATTTTTTTGTGGGCAGTTGCTCGAAACCATACAAAAGGCCAATATAGACTTGACAGAACTCAATGCTGAGGTATTTAGTTGTGAACCTGTTGTATTATCGGAACGTGAAAATGAAATCATCACGCTGATTGCAGAAGGTCAAACCAACGATCAAATTGCAGAAATGATATTTTTAAGCAGGCATACGGTCAATACACATCGCAAAAATATCATGGCTAAATTAGGTGTGAAGAACACCGCGGGAATTGTGATGTATGCCGTTAAAACAGGATTGGTTTCGCCAAATAGATTTTTATTTGCGCCTAGCCTAAACTAAAAAGTCAGAAAGCAAGACTAAATTTCAAATTAAAAAGTCTTTGAGTGAGGTAGTTCGGAACGGAATAAAACTTGCCTTGTACGTCCTGAATCCATTGCTTTGAAAGCACGTTATTGACACCAAGCACATTGAATATCTCCAACGAAATCAGTGCTTGATCAAGCTCTTGCCAACCTTTCTTACCTATTTTTGCTTCTGTTCTATTGTGTAATAAATCATAAGAGAGCCCGAGATCTACGCGAAAATAAGCGCGCATGCGCAGCGTATCCTTGTAGCGAGTAAAATCCGGCGGACCATAAGGCAAACGAGAACCATACTGTAGTCCCATTTGTACTTTAAAAGCTTCGTATCCAGGCATTTGGTCTTGAACCAAAGCACCAAAAGTGAGCCATTGGTCTGTGGGTCTTGGAATAAATCCAGGGAAAATTACCGCTGAATCAACTACAGTTTGATCTTGGCTGTACCCAAAAATAATCCGCTCACCTGCAGCATTGTAATAGTTGGTATATTGGTCTGCTATGATATCTTCTTTGGTCGATAATAACCCGAGCTTAAAGAATGATTGTATGCCTTCAACAAATTCACCGTGTACATTTATATCAAGCCCATAGGCGTATCCCACAGCATTATTAGTGGCGTAATATCGTGTTCTGACGTTTTCTATCTCATAGGGATTGACGTCCCATAGGTATTTGTAATACAATTCAGAATTCAATTTGAATGGAGTTTGTCGTCCCCACATTTGAAATAAGAATTCAGTGCCCGCAACCAAATGAAAGGACTTTTGTGCCTGCACACCAAGCGCCAATTGACCATCAAAAGTTCTGAATTCGCGGTAAAAGGGCGGTTGGTAATATAATCCTGTGGATAGTTTAAAGAGCAGGCTACGGCGTACAGCCGAACCATTCTGCCACATGTAGGCCGCTGGAGCATAAGAGAAACTGAGCCTTGGAGTCAAGTATGGTTCTTGATTGATATGCGTATATCCACCGCGTAGACCCAATTGAAAATTGAATTTTTGGGTCGAAACATCGAGGGTGTCTGCCCAAGAGTGCTTTGTGCCATCTGCTTTAAATTGACCACTTACGGCTTTATGTCTATTGACTTTTGTCCATGAATTGGACCACTGTGCATAGGCATTAGCGCGCCAACTATGGAGCTCAAGATTTCCTTTGATAGTTTCATATAGTATGATTTGATTCGGCTCAGTTTGTGGCAGGCTATATCCGGATGAATCTATGAGCCGCCATTCAGAGAGTATATCATTGAAATGATCTGATTGAAATTGAGCCCCCCATGCCAATTGATTGTAGCGTTTTTTAGTTTTGTTTTCATCCAAATAAGCATCTCGAATCAAATAACTACCGTTATGATAAATCGAATAGATTTGCGCATTTAATCGGTTGCGTGCATGATTTAAAAAACCCCCAACACCAAGCGTAGCAATGGAGTCGCCGTAGGCTTCTTTGGATGGGTCTGTTTCTAGTTCATTGATGTAGTATTGACCGAGAATATCAAAATATTCGCGTTCATCTGATTGAAAAGCCGAGGCATAAAAATCTAATTTGGTTTTGTTTTTGGCATATTTAAGGGAAGTTCCGCCCATCAGGGTCTGAAAATTTGAATTTTCTTGACCTTCAAAATAAATCATCAAACGATAGGCTTCATTGGCCGTACCAAAATCAGATTGTGCTGTTTGTGGTGCAAAGCGATATGCATTGGTTGAAAAATGACCTAAAAAACTCCAGGTCCAATTTTCATTGAGTTGGTAGTTGGTCAGTACTTGGGCATCTGCAAATACTGGATTGTAAGCTCCTTTGGTGGGTAGGGAATTCAAGAAATAGCCATTGGAGCGGTAGCGCGCCCCGACTAAAAAATTAAAACGTTGATTGATAGATTCTTCTACGTGTGCCTCGATACCGAGCAAGGATGCCATCGCAGAAGCATGAAATTCGTCTGGAGTTTTGTAGGTAATATCTAATACTGAGCTGAGCCGATCACCATAATTTGCAGCAAAGCCACCGGCACTAAAACGCACGTCTTCTACCAAGGAGGAGTGTATAAAGCTCATGCCTTCTTGTTGGCCGCTCCGGGTTAAAAAAGGTCTAAAAACTTGAAATCCATTGACATAAACTAAGTTTTCGTCATAGTTCCCGCCTCGGACATTGTAATTAGACGTGAGTTCATTATTCGAGGTAGCAGCAGTGGTTAGGGTGAGGGTCCGCTCTAAGCCAACAATGCCCTTTAGATTGAGTTGAGGAAGTGGTTCTATCTCAAACGGATTTTGGCCTTCCTGACGAACAACTACCCCTTGGTTATCTTGAATTTTAAAAACTTGATCAGGAAGTTCTTGAAGGCTATTGTTGTTATTAATTACAGTACTGATCGAGAGTTCAGTGCCCTGATAGAAATAATGAATTTCGATGATTTGCCCCTTTTGTATATTCGCAAAATCGTAATATCCTTGGGCATCTGTCTGTGTTTGCCTTGAGATATTTATTGACTGGTTATCGTTGACTTTTAGAATTACCTTGGCACCTGCAGCCGGTTGATTACCTCTTAGATAGCAATGTCCAAAAATTGTAATATTCTGAGTCCAGCTGACATAGGTTGTAAGGATCGATAAAAGAAGTAAAATTTGCTTCATTGCCACAAAGTTACAATCCTTAACGACCATTTCCTCGCTTTATTTGGATTTGGATCATTTTCTTGTTCTAGATCTTTGCTTACATTTGTTTTTATGTTACCCCAGCAGAAAGTAACCATAGGCCGAAGAGAGTGGGCCACTTTGCCAGATTTTGGATTGCTGAAGCTCGACGTGAAAGTCGACACTGGGGCTTATACATCGAGTATACATGTGGATTCTTGCTATGAGAAGGATGGAAAATTACATGTGATTTTTCTAGACGATAAACATCCTGCATTCAATGGTAAAGAAATTGTATTTACGCACTACAGAATCAAAAAGGTAAAAAGCAGTAATGGTGAATCCCAAGAGCGATTTTTTGTTAAAGGAAATATTTGCATTGCGGCCTTGTGTTTTGAAACTGAATTCTCATTAACTAGGCGCAAAGGCATGCGCTTTCCCATTTTATTGGGAAGAAAGCTGCTCAACAAACGATTTGTTGTCGACACTAGCCTCAAATATTTGCACCAATTTATTTCAAACACTATATGAAAATCGCCATCCTATCAAGAAACGGCCAATTGTATTCAACCAAAAGGCTTGTAGAAGCTGCTCAAGCGGCCGGGCATGAAGCTCATGTCATAGATCATTTAAAATGTAACATCGAAATTGAACAAACGGGTCCTGCATTGTATTATCAAAACGAATATTTAAAAGGATTTGATGCTGTAATTCCCCGAATCGGTGCTTCTGTTACATTTTATGGTACGGCTGTTGTGCGCCAGTTTGAGATGATGAATGTATTTACTGCCGTTGGGTCAAGAGGGATCATTCATTCTAGAGATAAATTGCGCTGTTTGCAGGTGCTTTCAAAGGAAGGGATTGGCTTGCCAAAAACCGTCTTTACGAATTATTCCAAAGATGTGAAGCATGTGGTGAAAAGCGCTGGTGGTGCTCCGGTTGTCTTGAAGTTATTGGAGGGTACCCAGGGCCTTGGTGTCGTATTGGCTGAAAATTTAAATGCAGCTCAGTCTGTTTTGGAGGCATTCAATGGGCTGAAGGCTCGAGTCATTGTTCAAGAATTCATACGCGAAGCCAAAGGAGCTGATATCCGTGCATTTGTCGTAGATGGAGAAGTGGTTGGCGCCATGAAACGTCAAGGGCTACCAGGCGAATTTCGTTCAAATTTGCATCGTGGTGGGAGCTCTCATGCCATTGAATTAACCACTGAAGAAAAATATACTGCAATTTTAGCCGCCAAAGCAGTTGGTTTGGGAATTGCAGGGGTAGACCTCTTGCAATCAGAACGCGGGCCACTGGTTTTGGAAGTAAATTCATCCCCAGGCCTCGAAGGAATAGAAAAAACAACCCAAACTGATATCGCTGGTAAAATAATTGCTTATATTGAGCGCAATGTCAATCGCTAAAAAGTCCTTACTTCCCAAAATGTGGATTTTAGGTCAGGAAATTATTCCCGGCAAAAGTATTCAACTTAATTTGGAGGTGGCCCACTTGCATACCCGCACTCCCATACAAGTGCCTGTGCTGGTGGAAAGAGCCAAAGAGCCAGGGCCCACCTTGCTTGTCATGGCTGGATTGCACGGCGATGAACTCAATGGCATTGAAATTGTACGTCGCTTTTTGCGTAAGAAACTCAATAAACCTTCATCAGGTACTATTATTTGCTTGCCAATATTAAACATATTTGGCTTTTTAAACCTCAAGCGTGAATTGCCCGATGGCCGAGATCTCAATCGTAGTTTCCCCGGAAGTAACAAAGGATCATTGGCCGCACAGTTTGCTTTTCATTTCATGAAAGAAATCGCCCCACATTGCGATTACATCATCGATTTTCATACCGGAGCAGCCCAGCGCAATAACTTTCCTCAAATACGTTGTGTGTTTTCAGATCAGGAAAGCTTAGAACTAGCTAAAGTTTTCAATCCGCCCTTTATTTTGAATTCGAGCCTCATTGCCAAAACGCTACGAGAAAGCATTGTGAAGCAAAAGAAAAAAATACTGCTCTTTGAAGGAGGAAAAGCCAATAATATTGAAGAGAATGTTGTTGAAGAAGGCCTCAACGGGCTTAAACGCGTAATTACACATTTGGGTATGCGCAATTATAAAATGGATATTTCCAAAGACCGCCAACCTATTTTTGTCGGAGAAAACAAATGGATGCGCGCGCCTTCGAGCGGAATGTTTCAGTGCTTTGTTGCCAACGGCACCGCAGTTCAAAAAGGTGAGATATTGGCCTTGGTAACCGACCCCTATGGTAAATACGAAAAGAAAATAAAGGCCAGTCAGGCAGGTTTTGTGATTTGTATCAATGAAGCGGCCGTTGTATATAAAGGCGATGCCATCATCCATCTGGCTAAGGAAAAGCCACAATCATAAGTTTAAACCAATCACGATGAAGAACTTTATTTTTTTAATTGCGTTTACAGGATTGACACTGTCTCTCTTTGGGCAAAATCCCTTTACACCACAGCAATTTTTAGGCTACCATATTGGTGAGCAATTTACGCGACATCACCGAGTGGTGGATTATTTCTATGCATTAGAAAAAGCATTCCCAGAAAATATCAAGGTCGTTAAAACAGGCCAAACTTATGAAAAGCGTGATCTCTTGTTGGCATATTTTGGTACGGCAGAGAATTTAAAAAAACTGGAAGAAATTCGTCAAAAACACCTGAGCCAAGATACTGATGAAAAACTAGCCATCGTTTGGCTCTCTTATAATGTGCATGGTAATGAGAGTTCGGGAACCGAAGCTGCCATGCAAACAGCCTATCGCTTACTTACAGACAAAAAAGGCTACTTAGAAAATACAGTTGTGATCATGGATCCTTGCCTCAATCCAGACGGCCGAGACCGCTATGTGAATTTCTATTATCAGTATGGTGCCAACCCAATAGATATGGACCGATTTAGTGCAAGCCACAACGAAAGTTGGCCAGGTGGGCGCCCTAATCATTACCTTTTTGACCTCAACAGGGATTGGGCTTGGATGACCCAAATCGAGTCATCAATTCGCGTTCAGCAATACAACCAGTGGTTGCCCCATGTACACGTGGATTTTCACGAGCAAGGGATCAACGAACCTTATTATTTTCCACCTGCAGCCGAGCCATACCATGAAGTGATTACTGACTGGCAGCGTGAATTCCAAAATGAAATTGGCAAGAACCATGCAGGATATTTTGATAAAGCAGGTTGGCTATATTTTTCAAAAGAGATTTTCGATTTGCTTTATCCGAGCTATGGCGATACGTACCCAACCTACAGTGGCAGTATTGGCATGACTTACGAACAGGGTGGAAGTGGCCGAGCGGGCTTAGCTGTCATAACCCAAGTAGGTGATACCCTTCGGTTGGCTGACCGCGTAGCACATCATGTTACGACTGGGCTTTCTACAGTAGAAACCAGTGCACGCAATGCCCAAAAGCTAGTTGCTGAATACCAGAAGTTCCGCAAATCTAAGAACTATGCTTATCAAACTTTTGTGCTGCGGGGTACTTTTGCGCAACTTGAACCTGCCTTGGAGCTATTGCAAAAAAATAACATCCAATGGGAAAAGGTTTCAACGAGTACACAACTGACAAGTGCCAAAGGCTACCACTATCAAACAGGTGCAGTAGAGCCTTTCAAATTACAAATGGGCGATATTTTGGTATCAACCCAACAAGAGAAGGGCACCTTGGTGTCAGTCCTGTTTGAGCCGCGCACCAAACTTTCTGATAGCCTCACCTACGACATCACTGCCTGGACGCTTCCGCACGCCTATGCGCTCGATGGTTATGCGGTTGCCACCGAGCTCAAAGCAACTCAAAATTTATTAGAGCAAGCACCATCAAAATTCTTTGCAACAGAGGGTTTTGTTGCCTATGCAGTGCGTTGGGAGTCGATGCTCACTGCACGTTTTCTCAATGCCATTCAATTGGCAGGAATGAAGGTGTATTTTCATGAAAAAGGTTTTGCTTATCAAGGTAAAACTTATGCACCCGGAACACTGCTGCTCATTACAGGCGAGAACAAACATCTTGATTTTCATGAAGTAGTCAATGATTACGCACGTCGCTATAGCGTTGATATCACAGGGCTTTTAACTGGCATGATGGATAAGGGGCCCGACTTGGGTTCGTCATCGGTAAAAATGGTGCCGAATCCACGCGTTGGTATTCTGGCCGGAGAAAGCTTCTCTTCTTTGAATGTTGGTGAAATCTGGCATTTCTTCGAGCAGCAATTGAACAAAGCAGCTCATCTTATTTTTGAAGACGATCTGAGCGCTGCGCTTACTAGCCTTGACGTTTTGTTTGTGCCAGAAGGCGGTTTTGACATTTCTGGTAATTCAGCGCTCACCAAATGGGTGCGCGAAGGGGGAAAATTAATCGTTACAGGTGGGGCAGTTGACGCCCTCGCTGACGAACAAGGTTTTGGTATTCGAAGAATTGAAACCCCAGACAGTGGATCGCAACCTGTGGCATACACCAACCAAGAGCGCGATCAAATTTCAGACAATATCATTGGTGCGATCTACCCATGCAAGATTGACAATACGCATCCAATGGCCTTTGGCTATGATTTTTACTACACCCTGCGCCAAGGCGCTACGGTATATGAAATGGAGGGCAAGCCCGTATTTGAACTCCAGAAAAACGCCCAGGCAGTCAATGGTTTTGTGGGTTCACGCGTCAAAAAACAACAATCTGAAGCCGATATCGCAGGAGCGGTCCAATATGGCCGCGGCACTATTGTCTATTTGATAGACAACCCACTTTTCCGCGGCTTCTGGGAGAGCGGTAAATTGATGGTGGTGAATTCCATTTATTTTGTGAATGAATAATTTTTTACTTATGCGGAAGCTATTTATTCTTATTCTACTTCCAATAAAATTATTTGCCCAAAACTGGGCTCCAACTGGTGCGCAATGGCATTATTCTTATTATGGCTTCTTCCCAGCTTATATCGATATTTCCTATACTGCAGACACCCTTATTGAGGGCCAAGCATCTAAAATACTGACCAAAACATATCATGGTTTGGGGTGGAATCAGAGTATTACCTCAGAAACTTTTGGTTATGAATACAGCTATGAAGACAATGGGGTGGTTTACTTGCGTTATGAAAACCAATGGGATACACTCTATAATTTCAATGCGCAAGTCGGCGATAGCTGGCGCATGGCTCGGCAACCCCTCACTAATGTCGTTCCTCCAAATAGCCGCATTAAAATTTTAGCAACTGGAATTCTAATTATTAACAATGAAACTAGAAAATATTTAGTTGCAGAAAAATGTGATTCAGCTAATATTTCTTTGGGGTGGTTCAATGACACATTAATAGAAAATATTGGCTTTCTAAATGACTACTTGCTTCCTTATGACCAATTCGACGGTGCTGTAGACGGCAATGAGGGCGGCCCTTTTCGCTGTTATACGGACAACAATTTTACCACCTACAAGCCAAGCTACACTGAGGTTTGTGATTATATCATGGGTACTCCAGAACTCACGGCAAATGTGTCGTTTCAAGTTTATCCGAATCCGGTTTTAGATTGGATCCAAATTCCTTTGAATTATGTGAATGAGTATATGAATTATTCCATTTATTCTAGTGAAGGAAAAAAAGTTCAAAGGGGCCAAACGGCTGAACAAATCGATGTATTCAATCTTCCTGCCGGGAGCTATACACTTTTGATTGAGAACCAGACGCAAGTTCGCTACGCAAAGGTGTTGGTGATGAGGTAGCTCAAAAGAATAGAGTATAGGCCAGCTGACAGGAAACAAAGCGGGTTTTTTTATCGGTGATCTCGGAGAAAGCTTCATTCAAGGCATTGAAGCCGCCATTGTTCGAGAGTGATATCTGCGGATTCAATGAAAATTCGTAAATATTTTCCTTCTTAGATATCAAATACTTTGATAAAGATAACCCACCAATGAGTTGAGTTTTGTGCCATCCGATGTTTTTGTTCATCATATCTGGGAGCGCGGGGGCCCAATCGCGTTCCATGGTGTAGTTGTCTTTGCTTGCCAATAGATAAGAGGGTATAAGTTGTATTCCCAATTCAATGCCGTGACCCAAATTGCGCGCACAAGCAATTTGCAATTGTGCCAAGTGTTGGGTGCTATTGGAATAGTAGATATCGAAATAAAAAGGATTCGGTAGGTTTAGGTTCAGTTGGGGGATCATTGCAACGCCTCTGTAGGCAAAAAACATAAATTGGTAACCCAAACCTGCAGAGAAATTCCATTTTTTATAGGGTTGCATGGCCTTGATACCAAGTTGGGTAGCCTGTCCGTAGTGGTAGTCGTGGGCAAAGCCAATATTGCTAATTGTAGGGTTGTGATACGTTGCAGGTCCTGTACTGAAATTGATGCCAAAGTGCGGTTTGAAAACAAATTGAGCTTGGCTAGAAAAAAGGAACAAGACAAAAAGTGGAAATAAGATAACTTTCATAGGCCCTGAAATTTATTCGATGACGATATTTACATCCTCTTCTGTTGGGACAGTTATTGAATGGACAATGCCTTCAATTTTGAGGTTTTTATAACTTGGTTCAGTAAGCTCGCCATTGAATTGATATAGATCATCGTTGTAAGGGTTTAATGAATGGATCACTGCACTCACCTTTGTGCCATCCACAAAAAATGTATCGGCCCAGCGGCCATTCACCAAGAAAATATATTTTTCTTTATCGTGTTCAACAAGTTTGTAGATCTGAAAAGCTCTTTGGGCATAAGATTCATCTAAACTTGATAACCAATAGGTTACGGAGAATTTTCTAATTGTAGGTTTGTCATATCCATACTGGACACCGCAACCAAAAAGAAAAAATGGCAGCAGGAAACTTAGTCTTTTCATAAGCAATAATTTAGCTTTATTGTAGGTTAATATTACTATAATTATTGCTAAAAAAAAAATAAGTGCAAAAAAATCCTTAGTGCCTTTTGGCTAAGGCTTCATAGACCACATGTTGCAAATTGGTACGAATGTTCAGATCGCGGAGTTTCCAGTTCTCGGCGTTCGGATGCACACGATTGGATAGAAAAATAAACACCACTTTATTTTTTGGATCGGCCCAAGCAAGGGTGCCCGTAAAGCCTGAATGCCCGAATGATTGCTGCGAGGCGAGCACATCGCAGGTGCCCCCACCGCTTGCCGTGGGCCGATCAAATCCAGCGCCTCGGCGATTGCCTCCGTATTGTTGTTTGGTGAATTCTGTGTAGGTGGCTTCAGAGAAAAAGCGCTGGCCCGCCATGTGCCCCTTGTTCAAGAAAAGTTGCATGATATGCGCTAAGCTCCATGCATTGGAGAATAGGCCAGCGTGGCCACCTGCGCCGCCAAGCATCGCCGCCCCTGGATCATGAACATAGCCACACAAGAGTTGGTTGCGAAATGTTTGGTCATTTTCGGTTGGGGCAATTTCTTTTGGGGCATATTGCTTTAATGGATGGTATAAAATCCTTGCAAGGCCAAGCGGCAAATAAATTTGCTGACGTAAATAACTTGCTTGACTTTCTCCAATAATTCCTTCTAATATGGGTTGTGTAAAGTAGTAACAAAGGTCTGAATACACGTATTTCTTGGCCCCAAGTTCGGAGCGCAAAATTTGTGCATACATGCTGTCTTTATAGTCTTTATGGATGTACATGTCCTTGGCTACCTCGGTAGGAAAATCATTTGAGTGATTTTTTTGATAGATACTGCTTTTCCATGATCCGTTGCTAAGCGTGCGTTTGTAAAAGGGTATCCAAGGTGTGAGGCCTGCTTGGTGTGCCATAATTTCTCTGATTTTAAGCGCTGCAAATGGTGTTGTACCCACAATTTGAGGAATATAGCTACCAATGGTTTGGTCTAGATTGAATTTGCCCCTGGTGTGCTGCTGCATAGCTAATAAGGTAGAGGCTGCAATTTTAGTCACTGAAGCAATGTCATACATCGTTTGTAAGTCAATTGGTGCTGCATCAGTCTCATAGCCCTGCTTACCATAGGCTTTGTGCCAAATGACCTTGTCCTCGACAGCCACTAAAAGTTGGCAACCAGGGTAAGCACCTGCATCTATTCCCTTTTGAGCTATCACATCAAGCGCTTTTAGATCCTTGGAATTGATACCCACCTCTTCTGGAGAAGCCAGTCCTAATCTTCCGTTGGCTTCGATACCTGAGGCACTGAGCCCCCCCATGAGGAGTTGAGCAATTTGAGCTTGTGCAATCGGGTGGTTTTCATGTGCTAGAACGATGGCATCAAATAAAGAGGTATCAATATCTCTTAAGATATTTTGCTCGCCAAATACCACAAGAATATTTTGATCTGTACTATCTAATAAAGCAATTTTTTCTAAAGCCCATTTGGCTATGTGGTTGCTTTTTGGAGCACTTGCGTGTAGACTAAAAATACAAATTTCAGGATCACTTAGGTCATAAAATTTATCGGCAGAGGCAGGAGTGGTGAGCGTATCGGCTGTAAAAAATGCCATGCGGTCGGCATAAAGCTGGAGGGTTTCGGTGAATACAGTTGAATTGCCCCCAAGTGCCATACAGGCAATTTTTTTATCAAGCCTACCGAGGGGCAGCGTTCGCCCTGCGTTTTTAGCTATGAGCATATATTTTTGATAGGCGGCGGTTTGTAAATGTTGGGCCTGGTCATTCAATGGGGCCAAGAAAGAACTTAGCCATTTGCTCGGAAGCTCGTATCTAAATTGGGTGTTGGATAATTTTGTTGCCTCTACAGGACGATATTGGATGAAAAGAAAACTTGCAATGGCAATAGCCAGCAGTGAAGAGAAGAGACGCATACGGTTCATTTGTTTCAAAACTAACCAAAAATCAGCGCTTTTCAAAACTCAAAGTGTAGTTCTGACACTTACCTTAATATAGGTAAAAAACTTCAAAAAATCAAATTAATTTCTTCACATTTAACAACAGCTATTGTGTACAAAAACCTAATATAAGTCATGGTTTGAGCCGTTTTTGCATTGTAATTTTGTACCATCAAACAACCTAATTACACACCATGGAATTACACGGTAAATTCGGTAAATATTCAGATCTATCCACAAGCATTGGTTTGTCAGAAACAGGAGATCAATTTTGGAATCTGACACCTGCTGAGCTCATCGAAGACTGTATCATTTTAGGTGAAGGTATGCTTACCGATTCAGGTGCTTTGGCTATCGAAACAGGCGAGTTTACCGGTAGATCACCCCAAGACCGCTTCATTGTACGCGACCAAATCACTGAAAACGCAGTGTGGTGGGGCAAAGTCAATATTGGTTTTGAGCCTGAAAAATTCGATGCGCTCTACGAGCGAATGAAGGCACACCTCGCAGATATGGATGTATATGTACGCGACGTATACGCTTGTGCCGACCCTACATATCGAATGAATATTCGGGTGGTAGCTGAATTGCCGTGGTCTAGTTTATTTGCACACAATATGTTTTTGCGCCTAGAGCCAACTGAGATTGAAGACTTCCTCCCGGAGTGGCATATTGTTTGTGCACCTAGTTTTTTAGCAGACCCTGCAATTGATGGCACGCGCCAGCACAATTTTGCCATCTTGAACTTTACAAAAAAAATGATCCTCATTGGGGGTACAGGTTATACAGGAGAAATTAAAAAGGGAATTTTCTCAGCACTCAACTTTATATTACCACATCAAAAAAATGTGCTATCCATGCACTGCTCTGCCAATATAGGCCATGGAGGTGATACCGCCATATTCTTTGGTCTTTCTGGAACTGGTAAAACAACGCTATCCTCTGATCCAAATCGCCGCTTAATCGGCGACGATGAACACGGCTGGGGCGTAGATAGTGTTTTCAATTTTGAAGGCGGTTGCTATGCCAAAACCATTGATTTATCCAGAGAAAAGGAGCCCCAAATTTATGATGCCATTCGTTTTGGTGCGCTCTTAGAGAATGTTGGTTTCCCTCAAGAATCATCTACTCCTGATTATGCCGATGGCAGCATTACCGAAAATACACGTGTTTCCTATCCGATCAATCATATTGAAAACATTGCTGTTCCTTCAATTGGTGCTGCACCAAAAAACATATTCTTTCTAACCGCCGATGCATTTGGTGTCTTGCCTCCAATTTCAAAACTTACGAACGAACAGGCTATGTATCACTTCATGTCTGGATATACGGCAAAAGTTGCTGGCACAGAGGTGGGAATTACCGAGCCAACCACAACTTTTTCGGCAGGATTTGGAGCAGCGTTCTTGCCCTTGCATCCGGCAAAATATGCAGCCTTACTCGGTGAAAAACTGAAGGGCTCAGGTATTCAGGTGTGGTTAATCAATACAGGTTGGTCTGGCGGATCTTATGGCGTGGGTTCACGTATGAAACTATCCTACACCCGCGCAATGATCACTGCCGCCTTATTAGGGCAACTTAACGAGGTATCGTACGAGAAAATGCCATTTTTTGACCTTGCATTCCCGACTAGTTGTCCGGATGTGCCAACAGAACTATTAAACCCGCGCAATACTTGGGCAGATAAATCAGCCTATGATCAAACAGCAGCGCATTTAGCTACAAAGTTTGTTGAGAATTTTGAGCAATTTGCAGCCCAAACTGATCAAAACATTTTATCTGCGGCACCTCAGGTGCTTGTATAGTTCCTCCTTTCCATCAGTCAACAATTTTGGAAAGTAAATAGGGCCGCTTGCGGCCCTATTTTATTGAATGCGAGTACAAACTCAGCAGTTATTTTTAATTTACAAAAAATAAAAAAGCCCTGACCATCGAGGGCAGGGCTTTAAAAAAGAGTAAACGAATTAACGCTTGTGCATCGGTTCGTCTGATACAGTTAATTTTTTACGGCCTTTGCGACGACGCGCAGCCAATACACGACGACCGTTTTTTGTGGCCATACGGCTACGGAAGCCATGTTTGTTTCTTCTTTTTCTTACCGATGGTTGAAACGTTCTTTTCATATCGTGTCGTTATTTGTAATGTTTTTGGGAATGCAAAGATAGTATATTTTTTAGAATTTCAAATTCTTTCGACAAAAATCATCAAAAAAAGCAACTGCCACAATAAAGCAAGTTAAATTTGTAAAACAAAGCTCCTTTGCCATGATGAGACCCAAAAAAAATAAAGCATCCAAAGTGAAACTGACCAAAGAAAGTTGGCGCAAGGCAGCTAGATTTTTACGCTACTTGAAGCCTTATGCTTTTACCTATTTCATTGGTTGGATTTTTTTGGTTTTGAGCACATCGGCTGGTTTGGTGTTTCCTTACCTCATGGGCAAGTTGTTGGGTAGTTCAAATCCCGTAGGTAATCCAGACCAAGCTGTTCATTTACTTGACCTTTCGAATGTCAATCAAATTGCCTTGGCGCTTTTTATTCTGTTCTTTTTTCAAAGTGTATTTTCTTTTGTTCGGGTAGTGTTGTTTAACAATGTGACTGAAAATGCCCTACGCGACATGCGCAATGATGCCTTTGAGCGTTTGGTTTACATGCCAATGGATTTCTTTAATCGGCAGAAGGTAGGTGAACTGACCTCTAGAGTGGCCTCAGACATCACCCAAATTCAAGAAGTGCTGCGTACTACCATTGCGGAGTTTTTCCGTCAAATCATCATCGTTTTTGGTGGAATTGCATTTTTGTTTTTCATCTCTTGGAAGTTGTCCTTGATCATGTTAGCTACTGTGCCGGTTATGGCTATTATTGCCGTATTTTTTGGTCGCTACATTCGCAAATTAAGTAAAGAAGCACAAGATTATATTGCCACCTCTAATTCACTCTTAGAAGAAGCCTTGAGCGGAATTGCCAATGTAAAGTCTTTTACAAACGAATTATTTTTACTTGGCAAATACAAAAAAAGCACCCAGCAAACCCGAGACCTCAATGTGCGAAGCGGAATTTGGCGCGGATTGTTTGTTTCTTTCATCATATTCTGTTTGTTTGGAGCGATCGTTTTTATTGTTTGGAAAGGCCTACTCATGACCCAAGGGCCCCAACCCGAATTGGCTACAGAGGGTTTTTATCAGTTTGTATTGTTTACCATCATGATGGGTGCTTCAATTGGCTCCTTACCAGACTTATATGCTAGTGTACAAAAAGCCGTCGGTGCCACAGAAAACTTGCTCGATTTGCTTCAAGAAGAAACTGAACTAGCTCAGCGAAGTGCTAACGATGAATTACAAATGACAGGGGCTCTACAATTTAAGGATGTTGTTTTTTCGTATCCTCAGCGCTCGGATATAAGCGTATTGAAAGGTATCAACTTTAGTCTTGCACCCAATCAAACTTTGGCCTTGGTGGGGCAGAGTGGTTCAGGTAAATCAACGATTGCTAATTTAATCTTGCAATTTTACAAGCCCAATGCAGGAGAAATTCTTTTTGGCGAATATGCTGCAGATGCTATGAATCTTCATCATTTGCGCAAGCAAATTGCAGTGGTGCCACAAGAAGTATTGCTTTTTTCAGGCAGCATATTAGAAAACATTCGTTTTGGGCGCCCTGATGCTTCTGAACATGAGGTGATAGATGCAGCCAAAAAAGCCAACGCCTGGGAGTTCATCAGCACTTTTCCAAATCAACTTTTAACTGAGGTTGGTGACCGTGGAATACAGCTCTCTGGTGGGCAAAAACAACGCATTGCCATAGCGCGGGCCATTCTGAAGAATCCGACCATCCTTATTTTGGATGAAGCCACTTCTGCACTTGACTCGAATTCTGAAAAATTAGTTCAAGATGCCCTCGAAGAACTCATGAAAGGTCGTACCTCTGTGGTCATTGCGCACAGGTTGTCCACTGTTCGTCAAGCAGATCAGATTTTGGTGCTACATGAAGGTGAAATTGTAGAACGCGGCGACCACACTTCTTTAATGGCTCAAAACGGCCATTATGCAGGCTATGTAGCCCAACAAAACATTCAAGAATAATACTTGTGCCTTACGGCTCTATTTGAGGGCTGGCTTAGGCATTGAACAAAGACTCTACAAATGCCTTGCGATCAAAGAGCTGTAGGTCTTCCATTTTTTCTCCAACTCCAATGTACTTGACAGGGATTTTCATTTGATCTGAGATTCCAATGATCACCCCTCCCTTGGCTGTACCATCCAATTTAGTGACTGCAAGTGCGTTGATTGCGGTGGCCTGAGCAAATTGCTTGGCCTGTTCAAAGGCGTTCTGCCCCGTCGACCCATCTAAAACCAACAAGATTTCGTGAGGCGCGTTGGGCACTACTTTGTCCATGACGCGCTTGATTTTCGAAAGCTCCTGCATGAGATTAACCTTGTTGTGCAAGCGCCCAGCAGTATCAATGATAACCACATCTGCACCCTGGGCTTTTGCGGATTGCAAGGCATCAAAAGCAACACTGGCAGGATCAGCACCCATACCTTGCTGTACGATAGGCACGCCAACCCGCTCAGACCATATGATGAGTTGGTCTACGGCAGCAGCTCTAAATGTATCTGAGGCGCCCAAGACTACTTTGAGCCCAGCTTGCTTCATTTGGTATGCAAGTTTACCAATGGTGGTTGTTTTACCCACGCCATTTACACCTACAACCATCAACACATATGGATTGCCATCACTTGGTTTATCAACTTTAAGTTGACCTTCAAAATTTGCGGCATTTTCTTCTAAAAGTGCAATGATTTCGTCGCGAAGTATTTGATTGAGCTCATCAGAGTTAATGACCCGATCTTGAGAAACTCTTGTTTCGATGCGCTCGATGATTTTCAAGGTTGTTTCTACCCCAACATCGGCAGTAATTAAAATCTCTTCGAGTTCATCAAGTACATCTTGATCCACTCGACTTTTCCCGACAAGAAGACGTGTCAGTTTGGAGAAAAAAGATTGCTTGGTTTTCTCTAAACCTTGGTTTAAAGTCTCTTTTTGAACGGGGTCAAGCGTTTCCTTTTTAGATTTTGAAAAAAAATCAAATATACCCATGAGCTAAGATAAAAAAAAAGCTCCCAAATTGGAAGCTTAGTTAGGGAATACACTAAAGATTAGCTTTTAGAAAACCACTCTTTTACTTTGTCGTTGTGTACAATTTCTTCTTTAAAGGTGTAAGAGCCAGACTTTTCACTCTTGACCATTTTGATCACCTTTGTATGTTCTTTACCTCCACCTTTTTGGAGCGATGCAACTACTTTCTTTGCCATGACTTACTTATTTAATTTCTTTATGGACAGTCATACGCTTTAGGATGGGATTGTATTTTTTAATCTCCATACGGTCTGGCGTATTTTTACGGTTCTTGGTTGTGATGTAGCGTGATGTACCAGCCATTCCTGATTCTTTATGCTCTGTGCATTCTAGAATTACTTGGATGCGGTTGCCTTTACTCTTCTTAGCCATTTCTTAACTATTAATTCTGTTTCCCAACAGGTTATTTCAAAAATCCTTTTTGACGTGCTTCTTTCAAGCAAGCTGAGATTCCTTTTTTATTGATGGTGCGTAGCGCAGCAGCAGAAATCTTTAAAGTGATAAAATTATCTTCTTCAGGAACGAAAAACTTCTTCGTGATCAAGTTCGGATAAAAACGACGCTTGGTCTTGCGATTTGAGTGTGATACGTTGTTTCCAACCATCACTGACTTTCCTGTTAACTGACAAACTCGTGACATGTCTTAATTATTACGTGTAATTACAAAAGCGGATGCAAAGATAACAACTTTTTACAATACTACAAATGGATTATGAACAAAATAATGCCCTTTTTCAACACAAGGCCTCAATTTGACTTATTTCTTGGGTGGTGCGCTAGTATGGCTCGGCGCAAGAAGCGTTGATCTAAATGTGTGTAAATCTCTGTGGTGGTGATAGATTCGTGCCCGAGCATTTCTTGAACGGCCCTTAAATTGGCACCGCCCTCAATCAAATGGGTGGCAAAACTATGTCTAAAAGTATGAGGTGAAATTTGTTTCTTTAAGCCAATTTTTTGAGCAAGTTGTTTGATGATCGTAAAAATCATCACGCGCGTTAGTGCAGCCCCTCTTCGATTTAAAAAAACATAATGTTCTTGTCCTTTTTGAATTGGGATGAGGCTTCTCACTTCTGCTACATAAGCATTGACTTCTTTTACCACCTGTTCTGAAACGGGCACCAATCTTTCTTTGTTTCCTTTTCCAATGACTCGAATGAAGCCTTCATCGAAATATAGATCTGAAAAGCGGAGCCCAATGAGTTCCGAAACCCTCAGTCCGCAACTATACAAGGTTTCTAACATCGCATGGTTGCGTGGACCCTCCTGGGTTTGGGTGTCAATTGCCAAAAGAAGTGCATCGATTTCTGCCAATTCAAGCACTTCAGGTAATTTACGACCAAGTTTGGGCTGTTCGAGTAGGGAAGAAGGGTCATTTTGGATGTAGCGCTCCAAAATTAGAAAGCCAAAAAATTGCTTGATCCCCGATATGATTCGCGCCTGACTGCGAGCGCTCAGTCCGAGGTCGTAGAGATGCGTCACAAATTGAGTAAGAGTGTTGTAAGTAACACCTTCAGGCTTGATTTTGAGCTCTTCAAAAAATCCGGCCAAGAGCACAACATCTCTCTGATAGGCAACAATAGAATTGTGCGCCAAACCCTTTTCAATTTTTAGGTATGAAACAAAATCCTTAATATAGCGCTCCCAATGCATAGAAAATGAAGTTGCTTATTGTCAATGGCCCAAATTTGAATCTGCTCGGCACCCGCGAGACACAAATATATGGCAATGTCTCATTCGAAGCATTTTTTGAGCAGCTTAAAAATAAAACGCAACACGAGCTCAGTTATTTTCAGTCCAATGTAGAAGGTGAGCTCATCAATTGTTTGCAGCAGGCCAGTGCAGATGGTATTATCATCAATGCAGGTGGATATACGCATAGCAGTGTGGCCCTAAGAGATTGCATTGCTGCTATCGATATTCCAGTCATTGAGGTGCATATCTCAAATATCAGCGCTAGAGAAAGTTTTAGGCATGAGTCTTTGCTTAGTCCGGTGTGCAAGGGTTGTATCTTTGGTTTTGGTTTGGAGGGCTACTTGTTGGCGATCCGAGCTTTCGAAATGTAAGTTTTTGGCATCATTTTGGCTACATTAATGAAAACTAAAACGATGAAATCAATTTGCCTTGCATTATTTTTCTTTTTCACCCCTCTCATTTTTGCTCAGAGAAAGGTTCAATTGGTGATTTTATTTGACACTTCAAACAGTATGGATGGCTTACTCAATCAGGCAAAAGCCCGCATTTGGGAAATAGTCAATGAAGCATCTACCATTACTTTTCAGGGTGCGCCGATCAGCTTAGAAATTGCCATGTATGACTATGGAAACACTTCAATACCTGCCTCCCAAAACTATGTCCGCAAGCAACTCGATTTTTCTACAGATCTTGATTTGGTTTCTGAGAAACTCTTTGGTCTTCGTACAAGTGGAGGCGATGAATATTGCGCAGCGGTAATCGTTTCAGCCCTCAATGATTTGGCTTGGTCTACAGACCCTCAAGATCTTAAATTAATTTACATTGCTGGCAATGAATCTTTTAAGCAAGGGCCTATTGCTACTGGGCTTGCCTGTGAGTTGGCCACCGATAAAAAAGTATTGGTAAGCACTATTTTTTGTGGAGACCGCGCTCAAGGAATTGCCCTAGGGTGGAAAAACGGTGCCGACTGTGCCAAGGGTGATTTTTTCAATATTTATTCCAATGAGTCTGTACAACAAATTGATACACCATTTGACGATGCGATTATAGAGCAAAATCGCAAATTAAACGAGACCTATTTGGGTTTCGGTGCCAATGCTTCGGTATCAAAAGAATTGCAAATTCGACAAGATCAAAACGCTTTAGGGATGTCCAAGTCAGTAGAAACCGAACGCTACTTAGCCAAATCAAAGTCAACTTACAAAAATGATAAATGGGATATTGTTGACGCTAACAAAGCGGATTCGACGAAAATTCTTCAACTCTCCGATGAGGAGCTACCAGACCCAATGAAGGGCATGAATGCCGAAGAGCGCAAGGCCTATGTGCAGCAAAAAACCGAGGAGCGTGCTGCAATTCAAAAAGAAATGGAACGTCTCGAAGCCGAACGACGCAATTACATTGCAACTCAAAAAGCCAATTCAGAAACTACCAAAACTGATGATTTTGGAACTGCCGTTGCAACTTCATTGCGCAAAAATGCCAAAACATTAGGTTTTGACTAAATTTGTGCATGATGCATCAACTCGAACATTATTTTACTCACATTGACCCGGTATTTGCTGCATTTATAGCCACTACTTTCACTTGGTTGGTAACGGCAGCCGGCGCAGCTTTGGTGTTTTTCTTTAAATCAATGCACCGCGGGGTTCTTGATGGAATGCTGGGTTTTACTGGTGGGGTTATGGTTGCGGCGAGTTTTTGGTCCTTACTTATGCCTTCCATTGAGCTTTCGGAGCGTTTGTATCCCAGTGCGCCATGGATGCCGGCAGCCATTGGATTTTTAGTGGGTGCGCTCTTTTTGTTTTTCTTGGATAAAAAGATGCCACACTTGCACCTCAATTTCAATGAGAACGAAAAAGAAGGGATCAAGACCCAATTGCATAAAACTACGCTGCTGGTATTGGCAATTACCCTCCATAACATTCCAGAAGGTTTGGCAGTCGGGGTTTTATTTGGTGCTGCTGCCAACGGCATGGAAGGGGCAACTATTGCTGGTGCCATTGCTTTGGCCATAGGAATTGGTATTCAAAATTTTCCTGAAGGTTTTGCAGTTGCGATGCCTCTCAGACGCGCCGGAGCTAGCCGAATGAAGAGTTTTATGTATGGTCAGCTTTCGGCCATTGTTGAGCCCATTGCAGGCGTTATAGGCGCTGTGGCTGTCATTTACATGGAGCCTATTTTGCCGTTTGCACTTTCTTTTGCAGCTGGGGCCATGATTTTTGTGGTAGTGGAAGAAGTCATACCCGAAACCCAACGCGACAAATACACCGATGTGGCCGTACTTGGCTTCATCGGCGGTTTTTTAGTCATGATAGTCTTAGATTTGGCCTTGGGTTAATTGCAAATTTCTTTTGCGGTCGCCTCTAAAATAACCCTCACCTCCTCGAGTGTCGGAGCCTCCGCATACGTTCTGAGTACAGGCTCGGTAC
>Ga0102823_1000172_pt1 | contig 28039 bp, 20 predicted proteins | sample ColrivemetaGS743_FD_78459 | JGI IMG/M metagenome (GOLD analysis project Ga0102823, IMG submission 78459) | Estuarine microbial communities from the Columbia River estuary - Ebb tide non-ETM metaG S.743 | ecosystem: Environmental > Aquatic > Marine > Intertidal zone > Estuary | place: USA...
GTGAATATCCGACAAAATCATTGCCTTTCATGATCTCAGTTAGACGCAAAGGTTCCTGAGCATTTAGTTGATTTGAACCAAAGATTGAATAGGCAAGCGTAAGGAGGAAAACCGTTAAATTTTTCATAGCGCTAAAATTACTATTTCTTGATTCAATATTAAATTTGCCGAAAGGAATTGTATTTCAAAAATATAGCTATCTTTGCACCCCAATTAAATTTTTATAAACCGGGGTTTCGCACCCCATATTGTAAAGTAAATTATGGCAACTCGAATCAGATTGCAAAGACACGGAAAGAAAGGAAAAGCTTTCTTCCATTTAGTGGCTGCAGACAGCAGAGCTAAGAGAGATGGTAAATTCATCGAAAAATTAGGGGTTTATAATCCCAACACAAATCCAGCGACAATCGACATTAATTTTGAGAACACACTTAAGTGGGTTCAGAATGGTGCTGAAATGTCTGACACGGCACGTGCTATCCTTTCATATAAGGGTGTTCTTTATAAGAACCACTTGTTGAATGGTGTAAAGAAGGGTGCTTTAACTGCAGAGCAAGTTGAGGCTAAGTTCAATGCATGGTTAGCTGAGAAGGATACTAAGATCACTGGTAAAAAAGATGGTTTGGCAAAGAATGCAGCAGCAGATAAAGCAGCTCGTTTGAAAGCTGAAGCAGATGCTAAGGATGCGAAAGCAGCGGCAGTAGAAGCGAAAAATAATCCAGTAGTGGAGGAAGAAGTAGCTCCGGAAGTTGAAGCAGCGACTGAAGAAACAGTTGAGGCGGCAGCAGAGGAAGCAACTGAAGCTCATGCAGAAGAGGCAGCATCAGAAGAGGCTCCTGCAGTTGAAGGAGAGGAGGAAACTTCTGCAGAATAATTTTACTTGAATGAATAAAGCAGATTGCTTTCATTTAGGATATGTAGCGAAACTTCACGGATATAAAGGTGAAGTTTCGCTGTTTTTAGACGTTACGAATCCGGAGGATTATGCCGGACTCGATGCCGTCTTTATCGAATTAGGTGGTCAGCTAACCCCATTTTTTGTTGAGACTTTTAAATTGAAGAATCGCGGATATGCTGCGGTTAAATTTGAAGGGGTAGATAGTGAAAATGACGCCAGATTATTATTAAGAAAAAGTCTCTTTCTTCCTAGTGAAGTCCTTCCGGAACTAAAGGGTACAGAATTTTACGATCATGAAGTATTGGGCTATAGCGTAGTTGATGTCAATTACGGTGAAGTTGGGGAAATCGTTGAGGTCATTGATCTTCAAGCAAATCCACTATTACAGATCATGAAAGACCAGAAAGAGGTTCTGATTCCACTGATTGATGGACTTGTTCAGGATCTTGATCGAAAAGGGAAAAAGATGACGATCAAAGCACCAGAAGGTTTGATCGAAATGTACCTCGGATAATGTCCGTTTTTAAATTCAAAGAATTTATTGTTAGACAGGATCGCTCAGCTCTGAAGGTTGGGACGGACGCAATGATCCTTGGTTCGTTGATCACTCGAAATGTAAAAGGGAAAGCCCTCGATATTGGTGCAGGAACAGGAGTACTTTCTCTAATGGTTGCTCAGATGTCTCCAACAATTCATATGACTGGTGTCGAAATTGATGCGGATAGCTACGCGGACTGTAAAGAGAATTTTGAAAGGTCACCATTCAATGATCGTTTAAAGTCAATACAAGGAGATTATAAGGAGGTACAGGGTGAATACGATCTCATCTTTTGTAATCCACCTTTTTATCTGAATGGTCTGATTTCAGATAACGATAAAATCAACCAGGCCAAGCATAGTGATGTTGCGTTTGTAGCTGAGCTATTTTCTTATGTTAAATACCATTTGTGTCAGGACGGAGAATTTTGGTGCATTTATCCTTTCGAAAACCGTCAGGAGATCCTGAAAGTAGCCGTTAATCAGGATTTTAGCCTTTCGATTGACTACTCAGTCAATTCAAAAAAAAACATTAAGAGCAGGTCTGTGATGTGCTTTAAAAAAGAAGGATCAACTATTCAGGAAAGTATAATTACGTTAAGGAATTCCGACGGTACGTATACGGAAGATTATAAAACACTCACGAAAGAGTTTCATGGAAAGGCTTTATAAGCCTGAAAGAATGCCTTCAACGATCTCCTTGACGATGCTATCGCCTTTGTCCTCATTATACCATTGCTGCTCCTTGATCTTTAGTTCTTGAGCATCGATCCCAGATTCTAATAGTGATTTTCGATAGTCTTCGAGCTTTTGTGGTCGAGCTCCCCAGATGAAGATATCTTTATTATTCTCATTTCTGATGATCAATTTAGGAATTGAAAGATTTCCATTGGTAGGATATTTTTCGATCTCAGAATTAGAATCTCTCAATTGGATTTCCAAAGTAAACCTTGAATTTAATTTACTCATCAAATAAATGAACGGTGACGCCTGTGCAGCGTCTCCACACCAGGGTTCAGTAATCAAAATCCAATTCAGCTTTTCATTCACCTGCTCAAGTCGATCCTTCATTTCAGGATGAATTTGGCCCTTTTTCAGCCATCTGTTCATTCTTGAATGGTTAATTGGAACAAAGGCCAATCGATGCTCTGGATAGTCCAGATCAGTTGAGTTAAAGAGTTCCAGATAAGTTTCAAAAGTCATACAAAAGGATGTAAAAAAAGCCCGATTACGGGCTTTCTATTAATAGATTGACGGATAGCTGTCCGGATCTGCTTCATGCATGATAGAGTAGATCTTTTCGACAATATCATCCGTGTTTGGTTTTGAGAAATAATCACCATCACTACCATATGCCGGACGATGATCCTTTGCGCTTAAAGTTTCTGGAGCAGAATCAAGGAAATAATACCCTTTCTGTTCCACAAGTACTTTATCCAGAATGAATGCAGTTGCACCACTGCTCACATCTTCATCAATGATCAATAATCTATTGGTCTTCTCAATAGATTTACGGATCGCATGATGAATATCAAAAGGAAGCAATGTTTGCACATCGATCAACTCGATATCAATTTCGAGTTCATTTAATTGTGGGATTGCCGCCTGGATCATGTTAAATGTTGATCCGTATGAAACAACCGTAATGTCCTTTCCTTCTTTTACGATTTCAGGAATTCCAAGTGGTTCACAAAACTCTCCGGTATTCGTTGGAACAAGCTCCTTTGATCTGTAACCATTTAATGGCTCAATGACCAACGCGGGGTCATCTGATTTTAAAAGCGTATTGTAGAATCCTGCAGCTTTGGTCATATTTCGTGGCACACATACGTGAATACCTCTCAATGAATTGATGATCATCCCCATTGGAGAACCACTGTGCCAGATGCCCTCAAGTCGGTGTCCTCTTGTACTAACGATCAATGGAGCCTTCTGTCCTCCTTTAGTTCGATACTGAACTGTTGCAAGATCATCAGACATGACCTGAATTGCATAAAGTAAATAATCGAGGTACTGAATTTCGGCTATTGGACGAAGTCCGCGCATTGCCATTCCAATACCCTGACCAACGATAGTACATTCACGGATTCCCGTATCAGAAACACGTAGTTCACCGAATTCAGCCTGCAACCCTTCAAGTGTCTGATTTACACCTCCGATCTTACCCGCATCTTCTCCAAACACCAATGCGTTTGGATATTTTTCAAGGATGCTTCTGTAATTATCTCGAAGAATGATCCTTCCATCATCCATTTTTCCCGTACCATCGTACTCCGGAGCTACGGGTGCAATGTTCAATGCAGATCTTTCTGATTCGGAATATAGGTAAGAGCTATATCGATCAAAGTTGTTATTTATTTGTTTTTTGATCCATGCAGATAGCGCAGCTTTCGAAGCAGAATTCTCTTCTCTCACCATTCGAAGAACTTTTCGTGCAGCTCCTAGGATGTCTTTGCGAATAGGTTCAAACGCCTTCTCAAGTGCTTCTGCCTCTTTATCAATGAAGACACCATTAGGACTATCCTTGGCAACTGCCTTCATGAGAGCAATAGCTTCAGACAATTCTGTGCTCAGGTTATCAGTGAATGACTTCCAAGCAGCATTTTTCTGATCTCTTACGAATGTTTTGGCATCCTTCTGAATTTTGTCTAATTCGTCTTGCGTAGCGATTACATTTCCGTCTGCGTTGAAGTTGAGGATCCATTCTTTGAACTTGTTGATACAATCATAGTCTGTTTCCCATTGTATACGCTCCACTGATTTATATCTTTCGTGTGATCCTGAGGTAGAGTGACCTTGCGGCTGATTCACTTCTTTAACGTGAACCAGTACAGGGACATGTTCTTCTCTGGCAACTTTAACTGCTTTCTCGAATGTTTCGCACAAATGAGCATAATCCCATCCCTTCGTTACGAATATTTCGTATCCAGGCTTGTCCTTGGTGCGTTGCATCCCTGCAAGCGCTTCTGATATACTTCCTTTTGTTGTCTGGAATTCTCTTGGAACAGAAATCCCGTATCCATCATCCCAAACAGACATTACCATAGGAACCTGAAGTACTCCAGCAGCATTGATCGTTTCCCAGAAAGGTCCTTCAGAGGTTGACGCATCTCCAATCGTACCAAATGCTACTTCATTTCCTTTATTCGAGAATTTTTTAAATTCTTCTATTTCCTGTATGGCTTTGTTGTTTCTATAATATTTGGAGGCCTGAGCGAGTCCAAGTAAACGAGGCATCTGTCCTGCAGTAGGAGAGATGTCTGCTGAACTATTCTTTTGAGCCATCAAATTCTTCCATTCACCTTTTTCATCAAGGTTACGAGTAGAATAGTGTCCGCCCATTTGTCTACCGGCTGACTGAGGTTCAACTTCAACATCCGTATGAGCATACAATCCAGCAAAATATTGTTGAACATTGAGTTGGTCGATAGCCATCATGATCGTTTGATCACGGTAATAACCTGATCTGAAATCTCCATCACGAAACTGTTTTGCTAACGCGATCTGTGCAAGCTCTTTACCATCGCCGAAAATTCCAAACTTTGCTTTACCGGTTAAAACTTCTTTTCTTCCCAGTAAAGAGGCCTCCCTTGAAATGTTTGCCAATCGAAAATCTTCAAGAACTTCATTTCTGAATGTTTCAAAATCAAGAACTTGAGTTGATTCCGCTACTTGCTCTTTTGCCATGCCTGTAAATTAGATGTGTGCAAAGATAATAATAAAAAGCTCTCAAATTGAGCCATATCACCCAACCTGAAGCTATTTAAAAACGATTATTAATTGTACATTTGAGCTATGAGCATGAAGGAAATTTACAAGAGGTACTATCCCTATTTTGTGGATGTATGGCAGTATCTTGCCCTCATTCTGATTTTTATTCTCGCAGCTCTATTCATTTTGTAAATTATTTTGACATGCTAAAGAAGCTGTTACCCCTTATAATATTCGCTCTTAATCTTGGATTGAGTTATGCTCAGTTGAATATGCAGCAGGTTGGATACCTTGATTATGGTGCTCTGCATGGGGTGGAAAATAATGACGTCTGGGGTTACGTCGATGAGCTTGGAAATGAGTATGGACTTGTCGGAACGTCAAAAGGAACTTCGGTTGTCGATCTGACTGATCCTTCAGCGCCTGTTGAGGTGTTTTGGGAGCCAGGAATGGAATCGATATGGAGAGATCTGAAAACATTCGGTGATTATGCATATGTTACGACAGAGGCCGAAAACGGACTTTTAATTATCGATCTTTCGCCTCTTCCGTCTTCAACTGCTCTTTCAACCTATTACTACACCGGTCCGACAGGACAAGAATGGCAAAGTGCTCATAATCTTTGGATCGACGAAAACGGTTATGTCTATATTTTTGGTGCAAACAGAGGGAATGGAGGAGTGATCATCCTTGATGTAGCTTCCAGCCCTACTGCTCCGATTGAAGTGGGTGTTTTTGACAATTGGTATGTACATGATGGTTTTGTAAGAAATGATACCATGTATCTGGCACATATCGAAGCAGGATTTTTGTCTGTAGTCGATGTTGCAGATAAAGCCAATCCGGTTCTTTTAGGAACCAAGACAACACCAAATAACTTTACCCATAACATTTGGCCTTCGGATAATGGTCAGTTCGTATATACTACGGATGAAGTTTCAGGTGCTTTTTTAGCAGCCTACGATATTTCGGACCCTCTAAATATCGTTGAGGTTGATCGCATTCAAAGTTCGCCTGGACAAGGTGTAATACCTCATAATGCTCATGTTTATGGGAACTATCTAATTACAAGTTATTATTCTGATGGTGTAACCGTACATGACATTACCCATCCGCACAATATTATTGAAGTAGGATCATATGATACATATCCTCTCCAGACAACGAGCTATGATGGTTGTTGGGGTGCTTATCCTTTTCTTCCTTCAGGATTGATATTGGCGACAGATATATCGGAAGGTTTTTTTGTACTTCAGCCTACTTATGTTCAAGCGGCATACCTTGAAGGAAATATCACTGAAGTGGGGTCAGGAACCGCAATAAATGCAGTAAATGTGCAGATTTCAGGAAATAATCAGATCGATCTTTCCAATTCTATCGGCGATTATGCTACAGGATATGTCAATGGTGGTAATTACAATGTAACATACTCTAAAGTTGGATATTACCCTCAAACAATTCCGGTGACCCTAACAAACGGTAACATCGTGATCCAGGATGTTCAAATGACACCCATTCCGCCATTCAATTTCACAGTGAACGTTGTCGATGCCGGGACTCTAACGCCTATAAGTGATGCGCAAATTTTAGTGCAAGCTGATCTCCTTGATCATAATGGTGTAACGAATGGAATTGGCGTCGAAGATTTCATCCTTTACTATCAGGAAGATTATAAGGTATTGATTGGTAAATGGGGGTATGTAACGTCTTGTTTTACTCAAAACATTGATAATACTTCAGGTTCAATCACAGTTGAACTAACGAAAGGGTATTATGATGATTTCGAATTTGATTTTTCATGGATATCAACAGGGAGTGCCAATACAGGTAATTGGGAGCGTGGAATTCCAAATGCGAGCTCCAGTGGTTCGGCTCCTGGATGGGATGCGGCATATGATTGTGGAGAAAATGCCTACGTTACTGGAAACGACCCAAACCCAAATCCGGATGCAGATGATGTAGATGGAGGATATGTATCACTGATCTCACCAGCGATGGATCTTACCGGATATTCAGATCCCTATCTGAATTTTGCACGATGGTTTTATTGTTTTCATGGGACACCTTCGATGGATTCATTAAAAGTCATTGTTACGAATGGTTTTGTAGCAGCACCCATTCTAATCCTTGGGAATAATATGGATGAATGGGGTCAGTGGATCACGCATAGTATTCGACTAAGTGATTATTTGCCTATCACTTCCAGCATGCAAGTGATTTTCAGAACATCTGATTTGGATCCTGATGTGAATATAACAGAGGCTGGAATTGATCACTTCTTCATTTCCAATGCTTCAGTGCTTGATCTTACAGATGATGCGAAGGAGGAGATTAAGTTGTACCCCAATCCGTTCGGTAATTCACTGTACATAGAAAATGTCCAAAGCAATCAAGGGATACTGATGGATCTCAATGGAAAGATCCTCAATAATTATCTGTTTGAGTCCAGTTCAATTAAGCTAGATCTAGGTCATCTTAATGCAGGTATTTATCTCTTGAAAATAGGGGAAGAGGTGTTTAAGATCATCCGAGAGTAACTCTTTCTTGAATCAGCCGTAATCAGTTTTGTTCAATGATTATCTTTGTTCAATGAGTATTTCAAAAAAAGTAGACATATCTGTTGTTGTCCCTTTGTTTAATGAAGTGGAGTCACTTCCTGAACTTCATGCATGGATCAAAAGGGTTATGGATGAAAACTCATTTTCTTATGAAGTTGTGTTCATTGATGACGGAAGTAAGGATGGATCTTGGGGAGTGATCCAAGAGCTACATGAGGGTGATCATAATGTGAAAGGGATCAAATTCCAACGCAATTACGGGAAATCAGCTGCTTTGCAAAAAGGATTCGAGATAGCAAATGGAGACGTGGTGATCACGATGGACGCTGACTTGCAAGATTCGCCTGATGAAATACCTGAATTGTATCGAATGATCATGGAAAAGGATTACGATGTGGTTTCCGGATGGAAAAAGAAACGTTATGATCCGATCACTAAGACAATTCCAACAAAACTATACAATTGGGCGGCGAGAAGGCTGACAGGGATTCATCTGCATGATTTTAATTGCGGATTGAAGGCCTATAAAAACGTGGTGGTCAAGAGTATTGAGATTTATGGAGATATGCATAGATATATTCCACCTCTTGCCAAGTTTGCAGGGTTCAACAAGATCGGAGAGAAGGTGGTAATCCATCAGGCGAGAAAATATGGAAAGACCAAATTTGGTCTGAACAGATTTTTAAATGGCCCTCTTGATCTTTTGACAGTTGTTTTTATGGGGAAATTTGGGAAGAAACCTATGCATCTATTTGGTGCCATTGGAACTTTAATGTTCATTGTAGGTTTCGGATTCAGTTTCTACATTGGGATCGATAAGCTCTTTTTTGATCGTTCGGCAAAATTGATCGCTCAGCGCACAGAATTTTACATTGCATTATCTGCAATGATCATGGGGGTTCAGTTTTTTCTGGCTGGTTTCATTGCCGAATTGATAGGCAGAAATTCTTCGACCAGAAACGTTTATCTTATTGAGAAAACATTGGATTAATGCTTTGGGGTATAGATCATTCCTGGACCTTATTTCTGGATCGTGACGGCGTCATCAATGTAAGGTTGATGGGGGATTATGTGAAGAACCGTGAAGAATTCAGCTTTATCTCGGGTGTTCCCGAGGCAATTGTACAGTTCAATAATATCTTTTCAAGAATATTTGTTGTGACCAATCAGCAAGGAATTGGGAAAGGGGTTATGACTGAGAGTAACCTATTGGATGTACATAGTTATATGCTCGATGGCGTTCGGATGGTGGGTGGAAAAATTGATCATTGTTATTTTGCTCCGCAGCTTGCGATTGAGAATTCTAACATGAGAAAGCCAGGATCAGGTATGGCCCTGAAGGCGAAACTAGATTTTCCGGAAATTGATTTCTCAAGATCAGTGATGGTGGGTGATTCTGATTCTGATATCGAATTTGGCAAGAATCTTGGAATGAGGACGGTCAAGGTTACAAATGAAGAATCGGATACAAGCAATGCCGACTTGTATGTAAAGAGTTTAAAGGAATTTTCAGATTTATTGATATGATAAGGTTTTTAATTGGTTTTCTGTTGTTGTCATTCGTTGCGTCCGGACAGGAGGTGAATCAGGTTGATGCCAAAGGCAGAAAACAGGGTGCGTGGGCAAAAACCTATCCGAATAGCAGGGTTTATCAATATAAAGGACAATTCAAAGATGATAAACCGGTTGGAACATTTACCTATTTCTATGAGTCAACCAAAGTAAAAGCGGTTATAAAACACGATGCGAATTCGACTAGATCCGTCGCTTACTATTACCATGAGAACGGAAACTTGATGAGTCACGGTATTTATCGAGACATGAAAAAGGATTCTATTTGGCTGAATTTTCTTCCTTCAGGGAGGTTGAGTAATACAGAAACGTACAAGAATGATCTGCTCGATGGAAAAAAAGTAGTTTATTATGTTCCAGATGATATAAACGATAAATCCAGAATGATCGCTACCATTTTTAATTATTCTGAAGGAAAGCTACATGGCGAAACGATAGACTATTTTGATATTGGTGGAGTAAAAATGAAGGGGACCTATCAAAATGACAAGAAAGTTGGGGTTTGGGAATACTATCATCTGAGTGGAAAGAAAATGATGCTTGAACGATATAAGAATGGAGTTCGACATGGCTGGTGTTTCGCCTATGATGAAACGGGAAAAGAAACCGGCAAAGCCTACTATTATTACGGACGTAAACTTGAAGGAAAAGAACTCGAAGAAAAGATGAAACAGATGAAAGAAAAAGGAATTAATCCGAATGAGTGATTTTCCGTATCTTAGTCTTGTGAAAATCAGGTTCATCTACATATTATCGCTTCTTACAATTCTATTTCTTCCTTCTTGCAAGAAGGAAACACCTGTAGTTGATTTCAATTATGATTACTTTGATCTAACTCCTGGTCGTTATATTACCTATAAGGTCATGGAGGTAAGACATGATGCTGGAGGTAGTATTTTGCACGATACGCTGCGATACGAATTAAAAGCTGTTATCGGAGACACTGTAATTGACAATGAGGGAAGGATAGCACGGAAATATCTCCGGTATGTCAGAGATAATTCATTTTTACCATGGACCTTAAAAGATATTTGGACGACGATCATTACAGATCGCAGAGCAGAGCTTGTAGAGGAGAATCAAAGAAAGATCAAATTGGTGTTGTCGCCAACCATTTATAAGGAGTGGGATATCAATGCGTTCAATACTGAAGATCCGATCATGTGCTATTATGGATGGATAGATGAACCATACTCCATTCAAGGAATGTCGTTTGATTCAACAGTTCGAGTTGAACAAGATTATGAATTGAATCTTGTGAGGTTTAAGTCGAAACATGAAACTTATGCGAAAGGTGTTGGTTTGATCTGGAAATATCAGAAAGACCTTTACATTAATGGTTTTGATACAATAAATGTGTCGAATGGCGACGAATTGATGATGGAAGCGATTGACTATGGCTTCGAATAATTCTGACAACAATTCGCTCATGAAAATTGCCATTTTTTCTTCTTTTTACCCTTTCAGAGGAGGAATTGCACAATTCAGTTCAAGATTATTTCGAGCACTGCAGTCAACGGCTGAGGTTAAAGCGTTTACTTTTAGAAATCAATATCCAAAGCTTTTATTTCCGGGTAAAACCCAGATGGTAGAGGATGGCGATGCCGTCGAAGATGTTAAAGCCGATAGAATATTGGATGGATTGAATGCTTTTACATATACCAACGGGGTTCGGAAAATAAAAAAGTTTCAACCTGAAGTGTTGATCGTAAATCATTGGATGAGCTTCTTTGGATGGTTGAACAGATCTCTTGCGAAAGCAGCAGGGAAGCATACGAAAAAGGTTCTTTTGGTGCATAATCTCTTTCCGCATGAAAAGCGATTCTTTGACAAGTGGATGATCAATAAATTCATAGGTCAATATGATGGTTATGTGGTGATGTCAGAGAAGATCAGTGAGGAGATCAAACAGTTTATTCCTGAGGCCAAGATCCTGCAGCTCGAACATCCATGGTATGATCATTTTGGAACATTGAAAGATCAGGAAGAGGCACGAATTGAATTGGGTCTGGATAAAAACAAGAAAACACTTCTTTTTTTTGGATTGATCAGGAATTATAAAGGTTTGGACTTACTAATTGATGCCTTTGAACTTTTAGGAGAAGATTATCAATTGGTTATTGCGGTGAAGTATATGGTAACGAAAATGAGCTTATAAATAAAATCACCGCTTGCAAAAGAAAGGAGGATATTCATTTTTTCAACAGATACATCAAGGACAGTGAAGTATCGCTGTACTTTTCAGCTACGGATATTTGTGTCTTGCCTTATCGCTCTGCAACGCAAAGCGGCGTAACCGCAGTCTCATTTTTTCTTAACGTTCCAGTTGTTGTTACTCCAGTTGGAGCAATCCCGAAAATAGTACAGGAATCAGGCGGAGGGATTGTTGCTGACAATATTTCGCCCGAAGGGATTAGTCAAGCCATTGATCAGCTTTTTTCAAAAGGAACGACTCATTTCAAAAAGAATATCGAAGCTACGAAAGCGAACTATTCCTGGGATCATTTTGCCGCTCAGTTGACTGATTTTATTGAACTTTTATAGATTCCTATGTACACTTTCGAATCAGATTCTACAGTCGAGGGAAGATATTCGTCCAAATTGATATCAACTTAGTTGACTTTAACGAAGGTAAATTCTATATTTGCGGGCTTAATTCATAAACTAACTTTTGTAACCAAATGCGTAATAAAGGATTTTTTTGGTTTTTAACGATCTTACTGACGGTAGTATGTATTTATCAGTTGTCGTTCACGTGGTTCTCTAGCTCTGTAGAAGACAAGGCTTCCAAGGAGGCGAATGAAAGAGTAGCCGAGTTGAAAAAAGAAGCTGAGGCTAATGATAATATTGGTTATTTGCCAAATAACACAACTGTAGATTTCTCTCAACCTGAGGCGGAAGAATTGGCGAAGGCTGCTTTCGTTAATCAGATCTTAAAGGAGAAATCAGAAACAAAGGTTTACCCAATCTTCGGTTCGACATTCTCTGAAGTGAAAAAGAGAAGTTTGGCGTTTGGTCTTGACCTTGTTGGAGGGATGAGTGTAACATTGGAAATCTCTATTCCTGAATTGGTGAAGAGTTTTGCAAGAAATCCGAGAGATCTTCAATTCAAGAAGCCATTTGAAAGCGCATATAGCATTTATACTTCGAAGGGAGGAGACTTCATTACATTGTTCAGAGAAGAGAACAAGAAAATGAACAATGGGGAGCCATTGGTGAGATTGTTGTCAACAACAGAAATCGAAGGACTTGGAATGAAGTCATCAGATGACGATGTAGAAGATTTCTTGAGAAAGATCGCTTCTTCATCAATGGATGGTGTTGAACAGATCATGAATCGTCGTATCAACCAGTTCGGTGTTGCTCAGCCTAATATTCAGAAAGACCCTGCGAATAACAGACTTTATATTGAACTTCCTGGTGTTCAGGATGAGGCAACGGTTGCTGCTAAATTGCAGTCGACTGCGAATCTTCAGTTCTTTGAAACGTATTTCCCAACTGAGATCGCTAATCAGTGGCAACAAGCTACAATGACTTCAAGACAAAAAGAGGTTAAATCAGAAGATTTGGCTCCTGCAGACTCTACTGATACTTTGAAGCCGGCTTCTCTTTCTGCTTTATCTGACCTTGGAGGTTCTCAAAAAGGATTAGCTGATTACGTGAAGAGTGCTGGTAATTATGCTTTAGGATTTGTTTCTCCTGAGGACAAAAGTGCTGTTGATGCAATTCTGAACAGATCTGATATTATACCAATTTTCCCAGAAGACCTTAAGTTTATGTGGTCTGCTGACCTAGAGAATATCGATACGAAATCGAAGGAAAAAGCGTACATGCTGTATGCGGTAAGAGTTCCTGAAACTGGTAAAGCAAAAGTAGGAGGTAAGGACATTAAAACTGCTTCTACAGGTTATGATCAGACTAATGGAAAGATCACTGTTGATCTTTCAATGACTGAAGAAGGTGCTGATAAATGGGCAATGATGACTTCTGATAATGTTGATCGTATCGTTGCAATTACAATGGATGATGTTGTATATAGTGCTCCAAGAGTGATCAATGCCATAACAGGAGGAAACACTCAAATCTCAGGTTCATTCACGATCGATGATGCAAAAGACCTTGCAGGTCTATTGAACGGTGGAGCACTTCCTGCACCGTGTGTGATCAAAGAGCAGACTAAAGTTGGTCCTACCATCGGAGCGGAGAATATCCGTGCTGGATTAATCTCATTTGCTATTGCATTTATTGTAGTTTTCCTTTACATGTTCTTTTATTATGGGAAGGCAGGTATCATTGCGGATATTGCTCTTTTTGCAAACATTCTATTCATTTTTGGATCACTTGCTTCTTTCGGAGCGGTTCTTACTTTGGCAGGTATTGCGGGTATCGTGTTAACGATCGGTATGGCGGTTGATGCGAACGTACTTGTTTTTGAAAGGATTCGTGAAGAACAGGCTGCTGGGAAGGATGTTGCATCTGCAGTTTCTGAAGGATTCAGTAAGGCCCTATCTTCCATCATCGATGCGAACGTTACCACTTTATTAACGGCGATCGTACTTAAGATTTTTGGTTCTGGGCCAATCGAGTCATTCGCTACCACATTGATCATTGGTATTTTTACATCAGTTTTCGCTGCTCTTGTGATCTCTAGATTGATCATGGAATGGATGTTGTCAAAAGGGATGAACATTGACTTCGGAAACAAAATGACTCAAAATGCATTCAAAGGTTTCACCTTTGATTGGGTTGGAAAAAGAAAGTTGTACTATGTAATTTCAGGTGTGCTTGTAGCTGGAGGATTGATCTCATTGTTGACAAAAGGACTTAATCCAAGTGTTGAATTCTCTGGTGGTCGTACATTCGGAGTTAAATTCGAAAATGCTGCGGGTAGTGAATTGAATTATTTGAAAGACCAATTGTCAACAGTTTTTGTTGAGAATGGTAAAATTGCTTCGATCGATGCTAAAACGAAATCAAATAATTACTTCGTTGAGATCATTACAAACTACAAATTGGCTGATGAAACAGCAGGTAATGAAGTTACTGAGAAGTTGAAGGAAGGGTTGAATAAGGCTAAAGATAAGCTTGGGGCCTATGAAATCCAGGAATCAAGAAGTGTATCTGCTTCTGTTTCTGATGAGTTGATCTCGGGGTCGATGATCGCGATCATCTTATCATTGATCATCATCTTTGCATATATCTTGATGAGATTCGGTAAGTGGCAGTATTCAATGGGAGCGATTCTTGCGATGATGCACGACGTAATCTTGGTGCTATCTGCTTTTGCAATTTTCCATGGTATCTTACCGTTCAATATGGACGTTGATCAGGCATTTATCGCTGCTATCCTTACCGTGATAGGATATTCGATCAACGATACGGTGATCGTGTATGACCGTATTCGTGAGAACTTGAATCTACATAAGCATTTGTCTCACGGTGAGCAGATCAACAACTCGTTGAACTCAACACTTTCAAGAACGATCAATACATCGATGACGACATTTATCGTATTGTTGATCATCTTTATTCTTGGTGGAGCTGCGATCAAAGGATTTATTTTTGCTTTGATGATCGGTGTTGGAGTTGGAACATACTCATCACTATGTATTGCAACACCGTTGTTAATAGATCTATCAAGAAAGATCAAAGCATAATTAAAACGTTCAAAATAAAAAGGGGAAGATTTATCTTCCCCTTTTTTTATGCCAACCGTTTTCGCTTTGGCTACGTCATATTTTTAAACGTGAGTTATGATCGTCTTTTTCGGACTAATAATTACGATGCTAGTATTGCATAAAGTGGTGGACGGTGTGATCCATTAACAGCTGATCAAATTCAATTCTGGATTTTTCCTGAGGTAAGTATTAAGTATCATTTTGGAGTCCTTATTCTCTTCGTGCAATTCTATAAAGTGTTTCCACCTATACATTGGCATTGAGTTGAAATGATAAGGCGCGTAACCATAGCCACATAAGATTCCCCTTTCGACGAGTACTAGACTTTTTTCAGAACGATGTCTGCCTTTGTCCATGATGTAAAAACTACGTTCATTTAATAAAAGTTCATTAATGAATTCATCAACTCTCGGATTGTAATCCTCCCGGCTTTCTTGTTGTATACAAGCACCCTTACATTTTTTGATGGAATGGTGAAAGCATGCTGATTTGGTAGGGTAGAGGTCGCAAAGTTTTTGGCATAACTCCAGCCTTTCACATGTATGCTCCAGGTATTTTTGACCTTCTGCTTTTGTGGTAAAGCTGGTTAATGGAATTTGATTGGCTCCTTGTTGTTTGCCGACGAACAATCTGCGATAACCATTATCATCGGTGTAATCATAGAGACCGTATGGGAATCTATTTTTTCGCAATGAGCGATTATAAATAGGTTGATGCTGTTTGATCAGATCTGATTCTAATAAAAGTGCAATTAGCTCTGATCCGGTTAAGACATATTCAATCCTAGCAATCTCAGATCTCATCTGAATTCCTTTTTTTGTTTGTGTATTCCTAAGATGTTGTTCAACCCTTTTTTTGATCTGATTACTTTTGCCAATATAAATGAGTTGGTTGAATTCGTTAAAAAACTTGTAGACTCCTGTTTTCAATGGGAGTTCTTCGAGAATTTCGAGATCAAGATTTGGATGTAGGATCTTTGGGTTCACCTCTTTTTGAATGAAGGTTTCAAGATTCGATGGGTCTTTTTCAATCAATAGAGTGAAAAGATGCGCTGTTGCAAGTGCATCTCCACCTGCTCTATGGCGTCCTTTTATTTTAATTCCGAGCTCTGCAGTCAGTTTCCCGAGGCTGTAAGATGCCATTCCTGGGATTACAAACCTCGATGCCCTTACCGTACATAAATGTGGTCTTCGGTAGTCAAAGCCAAGTGTTTTGTATTCGTTTCGAAGAATGTTGTAGTCAAAACCAACATTGTGTGCCACAAAAATGCAGTTCTCCGTTATCTCAATTACCTTTTTCGCTATCTCATAGAATTTAGGTGCTTCGGATACCATTTGATCACTGATACCAGTCAATTTCGTGATAAATTCAGGAATCTTCATTTCCGGATTGACCAAAGAAACAAACTCGTCCACAATTTCTTTTCCATCATGAACATACACAGCAATTTCCGTGATCTTGGAATTTTTTGGGCTCCCTCCTGTTGTTTCTATGTCTACAATTGCAAAACGCATGAAAGGTAAATTTAATCCGAAAGATTGTAATTTAATCATGGTACTGACAAAATGTTAAACGAAGACGATATGAATAACAAGAAATCAGTAACTTGGCATGTTGATAATTACAAGGTAAAAAAGTTAAAAAATGAAATTTATTCTTACCCTTTCGCAATTGATCCTAGTCTCAGTTGTTTTTTCGCAAAGCACAATTACTGTTTTTAATAATGGTGGTCAACAGTTTTATGTGATACTTAACGGAATCAAACAGAATTCTGTACCTCAGACGAATGTTGCAGTGTCCGGAATTACAAATGGATCATACAGTATGAAATTGATTTTCCCTGATGGAAAAACAATGGATATTGATAAGAATTTCTTTATTGAAGAGCCGTCATACATTACTACTCGAGTGGTATTCAAGAAAGGGAAAGGAAAGTTACAATTGATTGGAATGGAGCCTGCATCCGGACAGCAGAATGAGAATAATGTTGTTTATCGACCAAATAATTCAGCAATTTATTCTGATGCTGTGGTTACAAGGACAGAGACTTTAACAACCAATGCCTCCGTTACACAGTCTAGCCAAAATAATTCTAACGAAAATGCTCAGGTTAATCAGTCCACGGAAATTGGAAATGGGAATTCGTCTGAAAATGTCAATTTTAACATGAATGTGAATGCCTCTGGAGAGAATACTGAAAATTCCGCTTCAGAAACTGTTAATATGTCTGTAAATATCAATGGTTCTGAAAATGGAGAAAACATGGGAATGAATGTGTCGATCAATGTAACTGAAAATAGTATGCCAAGTGGATCTGAGAATATTGACATGAACGTTAATATGTCAGGATCAGAACTGCAAAATCAGCAAACAACCCAGACTACTCAAACGACAATAACTCAGACGAATGTAGTTTCGGTTAATGGACAAGGACAGGTAGTTAAGCCGAATTCGAATCAAACGAATAATTCTGTTGTAACATGTTTTGACATTTTGGGAGATTCCAAAAGCTATATAGCTGACCTGAATGAATTCACATTTGACGAGGACAAAAAGGAGTTAGTTATTAAAGATTTCAAAGGAAAATGTCTAACAGCATCTCAAGCTTACGAAATTATTGAAGTGTTTACTTTTGAAGTCGATCGATTGGAGCTTTCTAAATATATGCATCAACGTATAATCGATAAAGAGAACTCGAAAAGTCTAATGAAACTTTTCACATTTGATTCTACAAAACTCGAATTCAGAGAATATCTTGAATCACCTGAATGAGCCTAAAATATTAAAAACATATCCCAAAATAGGAATCAAGAATTAATCATAGTCAAGATACTAAAGGGCTTGACTCCTTTGGCTCGGTTATTGAAGTTTTAGTAATTTATACTAATACTACATAAATATTTAAACTGATGCTATCATTTTATTTCAATTCAATCAACAGAAAATTAACAATACTTTTGTTGGGAATAGTTCTGCTAATCCAAAATTCGCTTAAGGCCCAATGCAACTCAAGCAATCCTATATCGAATCCTGAAGCTTTCAATTGGACTTATCATCCAGTATCTGATAATAACCCTGAAGCATACTATTCGGGAACAATAGAGGTGGGTCAGGAAACTTTTATTTTTAATGGGAACACGTTTACAACTCGTGCATACCGTCAAGAAGGAGGAAACTATTCCATTCCCGGACCAACAATTCATTTAATTCCGGGAAATAAGTACATCATGAGATTTCACAATTTACTTCCTTACGAACCATTAAGTACCAGTCACAATGTGTTCAAAGATCCCAATGCAAGCAATATACATACGCATGGTCTTCATATTAGCGGGGAGTCACCAGGGGATGATGTAGAACGAACTTTCGAAGGTGGTACTGGTGGAGATTTTGTTTGGGATATCCCCGCCGATCACATGGGAGGGACATATTGGTACCATGCACATCATCATGGATCGTCTTTTTTACAGGTTTCCGGAGGATTGTTCGGGATGATAGTTGTCGATGATAGTCAAGACAATATTCCTGCTTCTGTAGCGTCAATGGAAGAAAAAGAGTTGGTAATAGGATTTTTGGATAGAGGTGCTAGCGGCACTGGAGGTGATGTTTTAATGGGGGGAACATTAAATCCAACATGGACAGTTAATGGTAAAATTGGAGGTGACATTTGCATTCCTTCTGGTACTTGGCAACATTGGCGAGTATTATTAGCAGACAGAGATGCAATGATGAAAGATTTGTCCTTCGGTCCAGAATGTGAAGTTATGCTTTTAGCTAGAGACGGTGTTTGGAGAACAATGGCTCCAATGGATTTAGCGTCAAATATGATTGGATTAACAGGAGCTTCCAGAGCGGATTTTGCCATTCGAACCAATTCTAATTCTTGGATCAAAGTTGACGGTGCAATTGTGGCAAATATTACAGTCGGTGGAACTCAGAATGCATCTCCTCATCCTTTTGCTTCCGACGGAATTTCTATGTGGTCAGCAACTCGTCCCTCTTATTTGCGTGATTTGAGAAATGAAGTGAATGTTCATACTGAAACAATAAATATGGGTGCAAGAACAATAAATGGCACTAAATACGACCACATGATGGCAAATATAACTTTGCCTCCGAACCAAGTTCAGCAATGGAGTCTGTCTGGAGCTACAATGCATCCTTTTCATTTACACGTTTATCATGTACAAGCTCAATCAACAAATGGAATGTTTGAAGAAGGTGAGTACTATGATGTGGTTTCTACAAATGTTCCAATTCGGTTTGATCTAAATCAAAACACATCCTCTGTTTACGCTGGAAGGACTATTATGCATTGCCACATTTTAGGTCATGAAGATAGAGGTGCAATGGGATGGATGAATGTGACAGGTGGTATTAGCGCTCCTACCTATCCATCAGATGGAAATCTCACGTCTCCTTATACAGAGTATTATGTCTTGGATGCACCACCGCCACCACCTCCAACACTTCCTGCAGCGCCATCTTCATTAAATGCTACTTCACTTTCTACATCAAGTATTGATTTAACATGGATCGATAATTCAGACAACGAAGATGGCTTTACCATTGAGAGTTCCTTGGATGGACTAAATTTCAGTTTTGAAGCAAATCTTTCTGCTAATACCACTTCATATTCAGATCAAGGTCTTTCTCCAGCAACGACCTATTATTATCGTATTTATTCATATAATGCTGTAGGTACGTCATCATATTCGCAAGGTTCTGCAACAACTAATCCTGACAATCCTGGAGGTTCTCCAGCCGCTCATGTGGAAGAAATTATTGTTTCCAGAGAGAATTTGAATGCAGGCAGAGCACGAGGAGTCGCATCGATTCTTGTAACGGATCAATTCGGAAATGCAATACCTAATGCCACCGTTACGTGCAGTTATTCTGGACCTAATTCAGGTAGCACAAATTCAACTACTGGATCAGATGGTTTTGCAGTTCTAGGAACTAGTCCAAAGAAAAACCCTTCCGGTGATTGGTGTTTTCAAGTTACAAATGTTTCAGTCACTGGAATGACCTATAATTCTAATGATAACACAGTGAATGTTGGCTGTGAAGGAGGCTATAGTGCAAAAAATTTAATCGAAACAGAATCGATCAACTCGGATCTTTTGCTAGGAATATTCCCTAACCCTTTCGATAATATAGCTACTATTGAATTTGTTTTAAATTCAGACGCTAACGTTGAGATTAAATTATTTGATTTGTTGGGCGCAGAAGTTCTCGATGTGTCCATTGGATATTGTAAAGCTGGAAAAAATTCTTATACATGGAACGTTCCGACCCTAAGCAATGGGCCATACATTCTTAAATTCATTACGCCAAATTTCAACGAGATTAGGAGAGTGATGATATCGAAATAATTATCAAAACAATGAGCCCTGATTTTACGGGGCTCATTTTTTATAATTTTCAATGACTTTTCTCACTGAACCAATTTCAGTCAGTAATTTTTCGGCAGATTTGTAATCTAATCCAAGAGCCTCTTGAATCATTTTTACGCCTCTGTCAACAAGTTTGTTATTGGAAAGCTGCATATCGACCATTTTATTTCCTTTCACTCTACCCAACTTGATCATTAGAGAGGTTGAAATCATATTCAGCACAAGTTTTTGAGCTGTACCGGATTTCATGCGCGTGCTGCCTGTTACGAATTCTGGACCAACTTCAGGGACCATCGAGAAGTCACTTTCAACTGCTAAAGGGGATCCGGGATTACAGGTAATACCACCGGTTAGAATTCCATTCTCTTTACAAGTTCTGAGTGCTCCCATGACATATGGCGTGGTGCCGGAAGCTGCTATTCCGACCACTGTGTCATTGATGTTGATGTCATATTCGGTAAGATCTTTCCAGCCTTGCTCGGTGTCGTCTTCTGCAAATTCAACTGCCTTACGGATGGCTTTGTCTCCACCCGCAATAAGTCCGACAACAATTCCATGATCTACACCAAAGGTAGGGGGACACTCGCTGGCATCAACTACACCGAGTCTACCGCTGGTTCCTGCTCCCATATAGAATAATCGCCCACCTTTCTTCATTCGTTCAAAACAAGCATCTACAAAGGCTGATATAGCAGGAAGTTCCTTTTCGACAGCAAAGGCTACAGTTTTGTCTTCGTTGTTGATATTGACCAAAAGCTCGCTGGTCAACATTTTTTCAAGATGATCGTACTTAGAGCTTGATTCTGTTACCTTTTTCATAAAAGATAAGCTTCAGAATTAGTGTCATTAAGGTTAATCTCCACCCTTTCTTTTAAAGTTGTAGAAAGACTGAGTCCAACAAAATCTGCTTTAATAGGATATCGGCGATGTGTACGATCTACAAGTGCTACAGTTTTAATTGCTTTTGTTGGTTCTTCAAGGATCTTCACAAGGCTGTATTGCATTGTTTTTCCAGAGTTCAATACGTCATCGATAAGAATTATATATCCGTGTTTCAGATCGGATTGAGGAATAGAGAGTTGAACAGGATCCTTCCATGGTTCATCTTTGTTCACCTTGATCTCAAATAAAACGACATTTTGATCTGACTCTTGCTGAATTACTTTTTTCAGTTTTTCGGCAAGAACAATCCCATTTCCACAAATACCCCCCAAAAAAATAGTGGGTTCTTCAAAACAATTTTCGAGGACTTCGTATCCTAAACGAGTGATCTTTTGTTGAATTTCCTGATGTGAAAGAATGCTTTGCATAGACGTCGTTGTTTGAACAAATATAGAATTAATGAAGGAACGGTAATAGGTGAATAAACTTATTTATCGATGATTCTTTGAAGAAATTGTGTCCGTTGGGAATTTCTCTGACAACGTCTTTCAATCCACATTTTTCTTCGAAACGATATGCTTGTTTTGGTCGGATCACTTGATCGTAGGATCCCATAATGATCACAAAAGGGATTTTATTTTTCCGTATTACATTACCGATATTTATTGGATCGGGCTTAAGCATTCTAAATCCTCTCCAGGTTCTTGATGCTCTTAAAAAATCCTTTTTACTGGATGTGAATTGGTTGACAAAAGTTCGGACCTTGGGTCTCATGATGCCGAACTTGTGAGCAAGTGTACTTATGTGTCGTAATCTAGAAGGATCCTTTTCCCATCTCCTGAAAAGTGCACGTGCCCAGCCTTGTCTGGATGACCAGTTGTAAAAACTGTTGTTGTCCATTCCATCAGGCGAGATAAGTGTAAGTGTTTTTACTCTTTTCGCAATATAGGGAAGGGTACAGAGGGTAAATCTGCCTCCCTGACTGAAAGCGAATAAATGAAAGTCGGAAATATTTTCAATTCGTAGTAATTCCAGAAATAGACCCTTGAATTCTTTTGATGTTATTGGATCGTTTTCTATTCTGTCTTCTGGGTATTCTGATTTTCCGTGAAAGAAAAGATTCAGTGCGATAACTTTTAACCCTTTCTTTTTGATAAAATCGAAGTCTTGAGCTGAACGACCATGGCCGTGCAAGCAGATTACGATCTCGTGTCCTTCACCATGGATAAAGTATTGCAAGGTGAAGTTTCGGTATTCAAGGATTTTTTCGTTCGTCAATTTTGTACGGATAAAAAGTTTATCAACATTTTGAGATGGTATCTAATTACCTTAAAACGATGATCAAACAATTCGCTAATGCAAAAATAATCATAGCTAAGCGAATATTACGGACGTAAATTAGCATGATGAACATTTAAGTTATTCACGAACTATGTTCAAAAGAAGACCCTAAAAGGTTTTATTGCTCCGTTGATTTAATTAAATTTGCGCTCAATTTGTTGAATACATTTTGAACCCCATAAGCGCATAAAAAAATGCCAAAAGACAACTCTATTAAGTCTGTCCTCATCATCGGAAGTGGACCCATCGTAATCGGACAGGCATGTGAATTTGATTATTCAGGATCCCAAGCAGCCAGATCGTTAAGAGAAGAAGGAATTGAGGTAACCCTCATTAACAGCAATCCAGCGACTATCATGACGGATAAGGTGGTGGCAGATAATGTTTATCTAAGGCCTCTTGAGCCTGAGAGTATTGTAGATATCCTGAAAGAACACAAGATTGACGCTGTATTACCTACAATGGGTGGACAGACAGCATTGAACCTTTGCATCAAGTGTGATGAAATGGGGATCTGGGAAGAATATAGTGTTAGAATCATTGGAGTTGATATCAATGCAATCGAAATTACTGAGAATCGTGAGGCTTTCAGAGATCTAATGGAACAGATCGATATTCCAATGGCACCTCAGAAAACTGCCAAGTCTTTCCTTGAAGGAAAAGAAATCGCTCAGGAGTTTGGGTTCCCTCTTTGTATTCGACCGTCTTATACGCTGGGAGGATCAGGAGCATCGATCCTGTATGAGCCAAAAGAGTTCGATAATTTATTGGAGAGAGGGCTTCAGCTTTCACCGATCCATGAAGTGATGATCGACAAGGCATTGTTGGGATGGAAAGAATTTGAGCTTGAGTTATTGAGAGATGCCAACGATAATGTAGTGATCATCTGTTCGATCGAAAATTTCGATCCTATGGGAGTACATACTGGTGATTCAATTACTGTGGCTCCGGCAATGACACTTTCTGATACTACATTCCAGAAGATGAGAGATATGGCCATCAAAATGATGCGTTCTATCGGAAATTTTGCTGGAGGTTGTAATGTTCAGTTTGCTGTATCTCCGGATAACAATGAGGATATTATCGCGATCGAAATTAATCCTAGAGTTTCAAGATCATCTGCACTTGCTTCAAAAGCAACGGGCTATCCGATCGCTAAGATCGCTTCGAAACTTGCCATTGGATACCATTTGGATGAATTGAGTAACCAGATCACTAAGACGACTTCGGCATTATTTGAGCCGACGCTTGACTATGTGATCGTTAAGATCCCACGTTGGAACTTCAATAAATTCCCTGGAACAAACAGACAACTTGGGCTTCAGATGAAGTCTGTTGGAGAAGTAATGGGGATTGGTCGTTCTTTCCAGGAAGCTTTGCAAAAGGCATGTCAGTCATTGGAGATCAATCGAAACGGTCTTGGAGCGGATGGTAAAGAGTTAACGAATCAAGTCGATATTCTTTACAGTCTTGAGCATCCTAGCTGGAACAGATTATTCCATATTTACGATGCGATCAAATTAGGTATTCCGTTTAAGACGATCGTTGAAAAAACAAAGATCGATATTTGGTTCTTGAAGCAAATCGAAGACTTGATCAAGCTGGAAAGAAAGATCGAGAAATATCATTTGGAGAATTTGCCAAAAGAATTATTGTTTGAGGCAAAGCAGAAAGGCTACGCTGATAGACAGATCGCTCATTTGTTGCGTTGTCTTGAATCAGAGGTTCACAAAAAACGAGAAGAGTTTAATATCAATAGGGTCTATAAATTGGTAGATACCTGTGCCGCAGAATTCGAAGCTCAGACACCATATTATTACTCGACATTTGAATATGAAAATGAAAGTAAAGTAAGCGACAAGAAAAAGATCGTTGTACTTGGATCAGGTCCTAACCGTATTGGTCAGGGAATTGAATTCGACTACAGCTGTGTTCATGGTGTACTTGCTGCAAAAGAATGTGGTTATGAGACGATCATGATCAACTGTAATCCCGAGACTGTATCTACGGATTTCGATACTGCAGACAAACTTTATTTTGAACCAGTTTTCTGGGAACATATCTACGATATCATTCGTCACGAAAATCCAGTGGGTGTGATCGTTCAGCTGGGTGGTCAGACTGCGCTTAAGTTAGCGGAGAAGCTGGATCGTTACGGAATTCGTATCATGGGAACAAGTTATGAGGCCTTGGATCTTGCAGAAGACAGAGGAAGATTCTCAAAACTCCTTGAAAAGAACAATATTCCTTTCCCTAAGTACGGCGTTGTGGAAAGTGCAGAACAAGCACTTGAGCTTTCTGACGAATTAGGTTTCCCATTGTTGGTTAGGCCTTCATACGTTCTTGGTGGACAAAAGATGAAGATCGTGATCAATAAAGAAGAGCTGGAGCATCATGTGGTTGACATCATCAATGAGATGGGCAATAATCAGATCCTTTTGGATCACTTCCTGGGAGGTGCCATTGAAGCTGAAGCGGATGCGATCTGTGATGGTGAAAATGTTTACATCATTGGAATAATGCAGCACATTGAACCTGCTGGAATTCACTCCGGTGATTCGTATGCATTGTTACCTCCTTATAACTTGGGTGATTTCGTGATGACTCAGATCGAAGACATCACTAAAAAAGTTGCTATCGAGTTGAAGACTGTAGGTTTGATTAACATCCAGTTTGCGATCAAAGATGACAAGGTGTATGTGATCGAGGCTAACCCTAGAGCATCCAGAACAGTTCCTTTTATAGCAAAAGCTTACGACGAGCCATATGTCAACTATGCGACTAAAGTGATGTTGGGAGAAAAGAAAGTGACAGATTTCAAATTCAATCCGAAGAAGGAAGGATATGCAATCAAGATCCCTGTCTTCTCTTACGAGAAATTCCCTGATGTTAAGAAGGAATTGGGACCTGAGATGAAATCAACAGGAGAGGCGATCAGATTTATTAAAGATCTGAAGGACCCATTCTTTACAAAGATCTATTCTGAACGTAACATGCACTTATCAAGATAAAGTGATCGTATACGGCAGTATAACCGGTTTATTTAAGACCCTGTTCATTTTGATCGGGGTCTTTGTCGTTTTACGATTTGTTGGTCAGTTAATGATCGCGAAACGAAACATTGAAGAAGAAAGGAAGTTGAATCGTCAGCAGAAAGAGGCTGATCGACAGCGGAACGAGAAACTTAAAAACTTTGGAAAGGTTAACATTCTTGGAAAGACTAAACAAGGTTCTTCTGCAAATTATAATGCAGAGGAAGTGGATTTTGAAGAGATCGATTAACCCATAATATTCTTACTTTTATTCCAATATCGTTATTTATGAAAGAGATACTTAAGAACAACTGGCAACACTTTGCTGCATTAGGAATTTTCATTGCAGTGGTGATGATCTATTTTTCACCTCAATTCAATGGGATGGCCATCAAACAGCACGATGTTGAGCAGTACATTGGAATGTCACATGAGGCTTATCATTTCAAGGATAAGACAGGTGAAGAGCAATTATGGACCAACTCTATGTTCGGAGGTATGCCGACTACTCAAATCTCTTTGATCCATCCCGGAAACTTCCTTGGTAGAGCGATCATGAACTTTGTGAATTGGTTCCCATCTCCCGGGGGAATGGTACTGTTGCATTTGATCTGTTTTTATATCATGGCGCTGTTCTTGAGAGTAAATCGATGGGTGGCAGTAATTGGAGCTTTTGCCTTCGCTTTTGCATCTTACGAGATCATTATTTTACAGGCTGGTCATAATTCAAAGTCATTAGCAGTTGCCTTTATGGCGCCTGTGGTGGGAGCACTTTACATGGCTTATCGACATAAACCCTGGCTTGGAGTGGGACTTTCCGCCTTTTTTATGGTGTTGGAAATATCCTGTAATCACCTTCAGGTAACCTATTATCTGGCATTCCTATTAGGAGCAATGGGAGTCGCTGAATTTGTTCGTTCGATCATGAACAAGGAGGTGAAGAAGTTCATTTTTGTTTCAGCTGGTTTGGTCGTCGCCTATGGGTTGGCGGTTGCGGTCAATTATGGAAATGTTTCCATGACCAATGAATATGCAAAGTCGACTATACGAGGAGGTAATGACCTTACCCTTGATCTTAAAGGAGAACCCAACGTGGTGAATACGGATGGAGGTCTGGATAAAGATTATATCACGCAGTGGTCATATGGCATAGGAGAGTCATTCACGCTTGTTTCTCCTTATGTAAAGGGTGGAGGAACAGTCGTGTTCGCCGATAGTCCGAATGCCGATGTTTTGGATAATATGGATATTTCCGGTGAAGAGAGAAGGATGTTGGAAGGATATCCTGTTTACTGGGGTGAACAACCATTTACGTCAGGTCCTGTTTACATTGGGATAATCATGATCTTCCTTGCGTTATTAGGAATGGTGTATTTGAAAGAACCTTCCAAATGGGCATTGCTGGCAGTAGGAGTGCTTGCGCTTGCACTATCATGGGGTAAGAACTACATGGGATTAACCGAATTTTTTATTGAGAATGTTCCAGGCTATAACAAATTCAGAACAGTAACGATCATCCTGGTGTTGATCGAATTGATCGTGCCTGTCATAGCGATGTTGTTCTTGAACAAGCTGATCGAGGAACGCGAAACGATCAAAGAGAACAGTAGAAAATTGTATATCACTTCTGGAGTGTTTTTCCTGTTCATGCTTATCGTGAAATTCTCCGGATTGGGAGATAATTATACGTCTCAATCATTTGATCAGGCACAGCTCGACAGAATCGAAGTTCAGATCAATCAGCAATTGGATGGAATTGATCCAGCTCAAATTCAGCAACAGTACGGAGTTGACCTGAGAGACCCGAAACAAAGAGAGATGTTCGTTACAGAGCAAATGAAAGGATATGAGGAGAATCTGGAAAATGTGAAGGAAGCAAGAGCAATTGTTTATGATTCAAGTATGAATCGATCATTGATCTTTTTATTCCTGGGAATAGGATTGGTGGTGCTTTTGATTCAGACAACTATTCCATCAGCAGCGATCATTGCTGGTTTTGGGTTATTGACTTTGATCGATCTTATGGGAGTATCAGTCAATTATCTTGATTCAGATGATAAGTATTGGGAGGACGCCCTTCTTAAAAAATATCCATACGTTGCCGATGAAGCGGATGAGCAGATCCTGCAAATGGAACTTGCAGCAAATCCAAAACTTGCAGGGATCATTAATCAGGCAGAGTCAGAAGGTAAAAGAAAAGTAGAAGATCTGGGAGCTGAGGGCGAAGCGAAAAGAAGGATCATTACAGCTCAGAAATTCATGGCATTGAATGAGAATTCAAACTATAAAGTATTTGATCTTTCGGGAGGTTTCTCAAGTGCAAAAGCTTCTTATTTCCATAAATCTCTGGGAGGTTATCACGGTGCCAAATTGAGAACGATTCAGAATCTGTATGATTTCCATCTTTCCAGAACCAACAACAAAGTGTACAATA
>Ga0102823_1000203_pt1 | contig 26263 bp, 14 predicted proteins | sample ColrivemetaGS743_FD_78459 | JGI IMG/M metagenome (GOLD analysis project Ga0102823, IMG submission 78459) | Estuarine microbial communities from the Columbia River estuary - Ebb tide non-ETM metaG S.743 | ecosystem: Environmental > Aquatic > Marine > Intertidal zone > Estuary | place: USA...
ACATCCTGCACATAGATACGCCACGACGTACCACTACTAATGGAACCCCTCAGGATACGGACGGCATGTGGTATGATAACTTTCTGATTGCCAAGAACTTATACGTTGACTTGCTTGAGATGTTAATCGGAATCGCGGACGTTCACTTCATGTACAACCCATCCAACCACGACTACACGAATGGCTTCTTCTTAGCTGACGTAATTCAGAGTTGGTTTCGCAAGAGCGAGAACATTACGTTCGACTGCTCTATTGCGCACCGCAAGTACTTTAAGTATCACAGCAATCTCATTGGCACAACTCACGGCGATGGCGCGAAGACTCAGGATCTTCCCCTGCTCATGGCTCAGGAGGCATCAGCAAGCTGGTCCGAGACAAAGCACCGGTACGTTTATACGCACCACGTTCACCACAAGAACGCCAAGGATTTTATTGGAGTGACGGTTGAGAGCCTTCGCAGCCCAAGCGCCGCCGACTCTTGGCACCACCGTAATGGGTATCAGCATAACCCAAAGGCAGTGGAAGGATTTATCCATCACCCAGACCACGGGCAGATTGCGCGACTAACTCACATCTTCTAAACGATGACCGAGCCAAGGCGTCACTGGAAAGAAAAAGAAAAAAAGAAATGAAAAAATATCTGAATCTACTATTGATTATTGGAATTAATATTTTATTTTGGATAGCTCTAATCCAACTGTTTTCAACTGCAATCAAATGAAAGACCTAATTATTGAGTACTACTCCGGACACGAGGACGGGGCGCCACTCTTTGCAGATGGCTTTGATGACGCGATCATCGGCATCTGCCCTACAAGCTTCCGAGTTATATACTCCCGAAACAAGTGCATAAATATAATGGCACAAGACATGAGCATCGAGGAGGCCATGGACTACCTTGAATACAACACGTTCAACGCCTACGTTGGCGAGTTTACGCCGATATGGGCCGAGGACTTTTATTGGGGGGGCTTCGATGAAGAAGAATAACGACGAGGGGTGGCGGTTCCTGTACTGGGACGACCCGGGAGATAGCCAAGATAGTGTAGACAACCAAAAACCAAAAGAAGATGGAGAATCCGATTGATGAATTGTACCGACGATACCTATCCAATGGGTACATCACTCCCGAAGACGTCGAGGAGCTAAAAAAGGTATATGTAGAGGGGTACAACTGGATCCAGACAACGACATGAAGTACCGAGTCAACTACACCTACTTTGACCAAAGTAAAATGAGAGCTGCCAAATGGGAGCAACGAGAGAAGGACTTCGACACAAAGGAAGAAGCTCGAGACTTTGTTGGAAAGATTGAATGGAACGTGGCGGTAAGGAATGTAAACATTCAGCCCGTATTATAAAAGAAGAAGGGGGGCTTAGCCCCCCTTTCTTATTCTAAAGACGCCTCCATTTCCTTGACCATACTCTGAAGCTCTTTCACTTCGGCATTGACGTCCATTTCTTTTTCAAGAGACTTCATCTCTTCATACATTTCAGGGAACATCTCTTTCATCTCTTTGTCGGTCATTGAAGATCTTTTTGTCTTAGACTTGCCCATGCCTTTATACATGTCGTCCATCAGAAGTCTTCGAACATCCTTGTAGAACGGAACAAATCCAGCATGTCCAAGAATTTCTAGCGGCAGTCGCTGGCTGAGGGCCCTCTTCTTGCGAATGATTGCGTCAACCTGCTTCTTCTCGCCGTCGGTTAGCTTGTCGTATGCAAACTTTGCCGTCTTAAATGCTGGGCTGTATGGACCACTCAAGCCTATTACAATGTCAATAAACTCCTGCTTTCGACTCTTGTCTCTGGAGATAAGGCTGAACTGTAAAGAGTCCTCGTACTGATTGTATTCTCCCTTGCGAAGGAAGTCAAAGTACTCTTCGTTTACAACCTCAATGGCATAGTTAATGGGCGCCTTGATAATGTTCCCGAAGTCACGTCCAAGAAGCAAGCCGCTGAACGCCGACATCATTGACTGCATAAGGCTTTGAAGGAAGGTCTTCTCTTCATCCTCGTCGTCTCCAACGATAAGCTTACTAAGCAAACTTCCAAGAATCTGGGACAGCATGGTGTACATAACCATTCGGCTTGTTACCGCGGCCATTAACGCCACTCCCTGCTTGCGCGTGAGCGAGCCCTTTCCGACGGCAGCGTACAGTCCGGTACGAGCTGCTGCAAATTCATAGATAAGGAATCGCTGCATGAAGCCATTAAACTGATTGTATGCGGTCGCCAGCCCGGACTGGTTTGCCTTTCTTGACCCCTTCAAGATTCCCATGAATGCATTGTCAGATGCGCCAGCTTGAATAGAACGATTGTCTGCCAATTCTTTTGACGCCTCGATGGCCTCAGCGTGCTCATTCATGTACGCCTCGTCATTAGCTGCGATCTTGTCGAAGTCGACATCAAGTCCGGTGATTCTCTTGAACTCATTTGCAAATGCACCAAACCAAAGGGGGCGCATTACAATCTTATCGGGGGTTGAAATCAAAGTGTCTGCTCCAAGCTCTACAAGATTCTTATACTTCTTGCCAGTGCGAGACCATCCTTGCTCAAGCAGGTTGATGAGTTTTGCCTTCGGAGCTTGTGTCTTGACGGCACTTGATTGACCCAGCAATGATGTGTCAACAAATCGCCCATTGATGGTGTCCCCAGAGAACAGACGCGCGGACTGCTTGCTTCCTACATTGTTAAGAACCTCTACTGCGTCTGGAGACGTTATAATGCCGAACAAGGAGGTGCCAGTACTCAAGGCCTTGGGGTCATTGAACAGCGCAAACGAAAGGTTGGAGGTGAATTCGGAAGTTGCACGAGGCACACCCGCAAGCATTGCCCGGTATCCCTGCTTTGCTATCCACTTCATGGCGTCTTCAACAAACGTATTCTCTACGTAGTTATTTACCAATAGATTCGTTACTGCTTCATCAAAGGCGTACTCAATAGCATTTAGAATTTCTTGCTGTTGCTTTGTGATGCCACCCTCTTCGAGGTTCTTTTGCGCTTGAATAAATGTAGAGCGCGCAGTGCGGATGGGAGACGTTAGGTGGTAGTCCGTCAAGACAAACTTGGCGCCTCTCTTTGCTGAAGCAAACGCATCAAAGTTTAATGGAGTAATCTTTCCGGTACGCTCAATTAAAGACTTGGCCTTTGTTGATGGGCGCATCGACGTGTTGTACGCATCGACAAGAGACATACCCTCATTACTGTCGCTTTTGAAGTCATATAAGACATTGTGGTGAACGTAATTGTTCACGGGAGTAATCTTATCGCCTCGGATAATTGCGGCCGTGAAAACTGAAGTTTCAGTAAGTGATGAATTGATGTCCTGAATAGTCTTGATGGCCTTCTTCTCTGCCTCATTAAATGATTGGTCAAGCTTTTCAAGATTGATGTTGCCATCGGCGTCAGCATAAGAGTCGAGTATGCTCTGAAGCATGTCAATGTCCCCCATCTCAGCTGGCGTCTTGCCCTTCTTGATCTCTCTAATCGTAGCAGCCAAGTAATCAGCAGCAGAATGAACCTGCTTATTGTCTGGGTTGCTGTTATATTCAAGCTCCAGCAGGTAGGTCATTATCTTGTACTTAGACATGAGGGTCCTGTTCCCGTCATACTTAAATGACTTAGCAATAGCCTCAGCAGACCGGTCAAGGCGAGACTGAATGTCTCCGAACGCCGACTCAAATGCTGACTGCGCTTCGGCAGCAGCCTTAAGGACCGAATTAAATATGGACTTAGTATTAAAGTCTCCAAACAATTGGTCAATGTAAGCCAATGGGTTTCGTCGAATCATTTCGGCAATGCCTCCTCGCTTGGTCATGAAAGACTTAACTCGCCCAATAGCCTTACTAAACGGCAGCGGCTTAGACTTGGCAATAGCACTTGAAAGCAAGGCGCCGTTTTCAATAGAAACCATTGACTCCTTAATAAGTTCGGCGTAATGGGGTAGGTATCCGTTGTTGATGTTGTTGATCACCTTGTAAAGGTTGACAAGCTGTTCGATAGTCAAGCCCTTGACGGCATCACTCTTGGCGAGTCGTGCAATCTCCTTGGCTAATTTTCGCTCGTCTCGAGTGGGAAGTCGCTCAGTATCAACATCAAGCTCATTGATGGCATCAATGGCCTCGTCTCGCTGCTCTTGCTTTTCCTCCTCAGAAAGTCCCTCAGTAATCGGGCGCTCTAAAATCTGAGACTTGTACTTGCGCATGAGGTCAGCCTCTTCTTGAGTGATTGTTTGATCCTCAATCATCTGCTTTATGGTAGCAGCATAGTCAAGCTTCCCATTATCGCCATACACCTTGTACTCGTATGCAATAAATCTATTATTCAACTCCTCAACCTTTGAGTACTCTTCGTCAATAGCGTCAAGTATTTTGGTTGAAAGATCAATAGCGCTAGTGAGTTCGGGCAGTGACAAGACTGCGGCTCGTTGTCCAAAAATCTCAACAAGAGTCAAGTAGCTATCAAACATGGCACTTGGAATCATGTTGGGGTCAATGCTAAACAAACGCATCAGGGCCGGAGCCAGCTGGCTTGAGATGCCAATCTTTTTCTGGACGTTCTTCTTTGCCACCGGCAACATCTTGCGTGCGTCATTCACTCGCTTAGCATAGTCAGCATCAGCAAACACCTTCGCCATGTAGTCAACATAATTGGCTACCGACTTTTCATTGAAAACATTTACAGAGCTAAACTTCTTGATGGCAACGGCTGCTTGAGTTGCGCTGATTTTGCCAGACATCTTTAGCGCATCAATGACATTCGCCAACTCAACGCTTGCTGAGCGCCATGCCCCAATGGCGTCCTTGGCGCCCTTAGCTTGGTCAAGGATTTGCTTCTTTAGCATATCCTTTTCCTTTACCGTAATGCTGACTACGTCCTTGATGGTTGCAAACAATCGAGCGACAGACGGAGCTGACCTCTGCTTCTTGCCGAACATCTTATTTACATCGCGCACTAGCTTCTCTCGCTTGACGTCCGTAGCGCGCTCGTAGACGGCAGACCCCATGACGTAATTCATTACGTTTTCAATGGTCTTTGATCTTGACACTCTGCGGTCGTTAGACTTCTTTATAATGCCATCAACTTCTTTCCATAGGCGTTCTTCGGCATTGTCAATAGTATCAAATGCAGCAGCGATCTGATCATCGCTAAATCCATTACGGGTTAAGAAGTCCCGGATAACCTTGTCGGTAATCTTCGCATCTCTCGACTGCTGGATATAATCTTCGGCAAGTCTTTGCGCACGACCCACTGGTTTTTTTTCTGACAAATCAATACCCTTGAGGTCCTTGCGTAAGAATAAAATAATCTGGTCCTCGGCCGCCACGTCCTCAGTTTCAAAAAGCATGGGGCGTTCTGATACTGGAACTTCAGATAATTTTTTAAGTCTTTCCTGCACGTTCCGAGCCTCAACCTCTCCTGCTGCACGCTTGTAGAATGCAATTGGCTCAAGTGATTCTTCCTTTCTTTTTAACTCATTAATTAAGGGGTCGGCAAAAAACAAAATGTCTGAGTATATAGGTCCGGGGTACTCATCCTTTATGATGCCCTGCTGTTCTTCTTTCCACCATTCGTCAAAAGCCGCTTGTGTCGTCATAGACAAGTCGGCATAAGAACGATACAGCTTATTGGCCAGCACCTTTGCAGATCGATCATCATCTTCTGTGATCTTTTTAAATGTGCCAGAATAAATTGTCTTGATTAAATCATAGATACGCTCAGGCTTATAGAAATCTTTTGGAGATTCATTTAACCCGAATGCGTCAGCAATATGTAACGAGCCCCAATCCTGATTATCTACTACTTTTCTATGGAGGTCATCATACATCTCAGACAACGACTGTGAAAGCATCATAAAGTCTTTAAGTTTTTTAATCTCAAGCTTTATGGCTCGCTCCTTAACGTCGGCCTTATTTAATTTGGCCAACCTTTCTCCGATCTTTTCATTTGCCCCGAATGCAAAGCCCTCTATATCTTGAATGGCATGCTGAATCTCATGCGTCAAATAACTCAGTAATAAAAAAGACTCAGGGTTTGGGCTAGAGTTAATTGTTATACTGTCTTTCCCCGGAGAATAGTAAGCCCCAGACCCCGACATGGCCGCGGCTGGATCAAAATTAATTGTGAAATCTTTCAGCTTTGGGTATGCCTCATATAATTCCGGAGAATCGTAGAGGTCCTCAAGCCGCTTATATTTAGTAGTCCACTTTGACGGGGAAATCATGAAGCCGGCGTCCGTCTCAACGGTTTTCCCCTCTACAAATTCAAAGCTTGACTTGATCATCTTGCCATCTGGAATCTCATACCGCCACTTGTCGTCGACGCCTTTCTGCCATCCGGTTGCTGCAAATATTTGCTTGCCGCTTTTGCCGGTCGCTGCCATAATAGTTGCCGTCAAGAAATTTTCTCTCGCCTGTTTTGATAGGACGGCGTTTTCGCCAATGATCTGCTTACGGCCCTGCGCGGTAAGCTTCAGCATCTCCTCTCCCTTAACAATTATAACCCCCTTGTTTCCAAAAGAATTATCCTTTTTAACAACAGCCTTTCCCTTGAGTAGCTCGCTTATGTAGTCGACAAGCTCATTGCCGTCAAATCCCTTTTGAAAAACATCAACCGTCTTGCCGTCCTTGGCTCTCTTTATAATGTAGCTTTTTGGCTCTGGTCCGAGTTCAAATTTCTTTGCGCTATCAATGTCGCCTTTGAACCCTCTTGTGCTAATGACGGCAATGCCTCCATCCTTAAGGGAGTTAAAAATGTCAAGAACGATAAAGTCTCGGATATCCTTGGGTACAACATTCAATACATTAAGAGACACAATGCCATCGTACTTCTTGTCGATCTGCTCTGCGCTAGTATAGGTTACGGGACGCTTGCCTTTCCAGCGTTCTGGATTGACTTCAAGAGAGTCTACATCCTTGTTCATAACGCCACCCATGGCGTCGGTACCTTTGCCAAGGCCGGCCCCGTAGTCGAGGACGTCGCCATAGATGCCAAGGTCCTTTAGGATGGTTGCCGCCTTTACGTAGCTGCCCGTGGTGGTTGACACCTGCGTGGTGCCCGATGCTTTCTGGAATTCGCTAAGAATCTGAGCTCGCCCACGTGGCTTGGCTACTTTTCTTACAATGCCCCCTGGCTCCAAGGGCTCCCTGCGCATTTGCTGGAAGTCGTTATATTTTGTCCGGCCATAGGGCGAAAATCCAAAACGCTGATAGAATTTAACAAGCCTTCTGGCTGTTTTCCTAAGGACAGATTGGCTTATCTTCTTCTTGGTTACGGGGTCTTCCTGATACCGCTTTGTTGGGAATGCTTCAAGCCTAAGCTTTGCGCCAACATTATCGGCAGAGTCTACCAATCTATTCATCAAGCGCGTTCCTGCACCACTACCTCTATCCCCTGGGTTAAGCGCCTCAATCGCCTGGACATCAACATAATTACCCTGCATTCCATCAGGGCCCTCCAAGAATCCGGGAGATAGCATGATATTCATATCAATGGTCTCTCCTCCATTAGCAAGGTCGGCAAACATAAACGCGCCTCTGAGGCTAAAGCTTGGGAATAAGTATACGCCCTCCTGACTAGCCATGTCCATAAGTACTTTAGTAGTCTGTTCGTATGAGCCCATACCACCTTCACCTTTGAAATACTCAAAGTTCTGGTCCATGAAGAACACGCGTAGCTCGTCTGGAGTTAGTGCATCATCCGTGTCTTTCGGAAATATTTTCTGCAACTTCTTCTTAAGGCTTTCCCGCGCCTCCTCATTGCTTACCGCCTTCTGCTTTCTTACCGCAGGCTTTTTCTTGGCGTCAAATTCATCGAGTGCCGCCTTCTGGTTGTCAGTAAGCTCTGCTACAGGAAGCGAGTCTTCGTCTGTTTCTTTTTTCTCTAATGTTTCAACACGTCTAACAATTCCAGTATCTCCAGCAATAGTCTTCATTTGCTGAGCATTGCTAAGTGCCTTGTTATACTTGGCCTTTAATTCCTCTGGCATAATCGTCCAAGAGTCAAGAACAATGTCGGGGACACCAACAACCTCACCTAATATTTCAGTATGATAGGTTGAGTGATTTGCCTTACCCCCAACGCCGGTGGGCTTTCCAACAAGTAAGATGTCTTTCATGCCGAAGCCATTCTCCGCATAGAAGCTATCTCTGAATTCGTTAGGGTCGAAGAAAGCGTCGTACTTTTTCAGCACATCAACCAGCGGAGTCTTTTTGGATTGCTGCTCCAAGATTAGGTTCAAAAACGCCTTGCGCTTTGGAGACTCTCTAAGTTCCTCAACAGAGTTAACTGAATTAAGGATGGCGTTAAGTGCTCCAACCTTAGATGTCGCAAGGGCCTCTTCTTTAAATGCAGCAAAACCACCGTTGCCTTCTATTCTCGTTCCAATGATGCTAATAATATTTTTATTAAATAGCTTGGCTTTCTCGGGAGAACCGCTAATGAAGAAAATATAATCTGCCTCAGCCGCATTTCTTTCGAGAGTCTGCTTGGCTAGTCCGCTAGCCCACAGCACTCCGGCTTTCCTGTTTTCTGGGTCTAGAGCAAAGCTGGGCCCAGCATCCAAATAATGCATGATTCCAGATGTAACGTCGTAGTATTCGCCGCGACCAAGCTGGTCAGCCATCCAGAACCATACCTTCAGGTTGTTTTCTGCGATTTCATTAATCAAAGCCATGAGGTCTATCTTGTCTGCCTTCGTCACAAATGACAAGGGCAATGGCTTATCTGGGAAGCTTACTCGCTTGCGTCCCTTTGGCTTTGGCTTGTTGATTGTCGTTGGTTCGCCAATGTTTATAGAGCCTCCCTCTTCAAGAACCGCTAGGTCTTCTTGGGTTATCTCGGCACCCTCTCTAATCTTAACAGATAGGGTATTTAAAAGGTCAACGACATCCTGGTCCGTCTTGGTAAACTTGCCAATATTAAAGCCAGCGGAGTCCGCAATCTTAACGATGAAGTTCATGATAGAGCTTCTACCGGGCTTTGAGATGGCTCGGTATTCTGACGCCATCTTGCCAAGCAATTCTGAAATCTTTTCCTCGTTCTGAATGTTTGCGTCGTAGCCTTTTGCGAAATCCTCAATCTCAATGCGAAGGCTAGAGCCTTTAGGCAACGCTTTGGCTACTGAGTTGAACATGGCCCTTGCTACGGCAGCAGCCTGCTCATCATTGTTCTTAACCTTGTCAAGAAGTATTGCATGGAAGATTTCGTGAGCTACCGTAGACAGACCAGCCTTATCCATGTTAATGTGGATAGTGCTTGTTGATGGGTCATAGTAGCCTCTTAAGTCTTCCCCTACTGCATTGACAAACTCTTCACTGGCGGCGTGTACGACAATGTTGACATTGGGCAAGATAGATGCAATCGCTTGCGCTCCCATCTTGGCTGCCTTTATGACGACGTCTCTGCGAACTTTTGCCTTGCCAGCTACTGGAACAGCGCCTTTCTCGTTAATGAGCAGATTGGGCAATGGCTTCACTGCTTCTAGGAACAGTGCGTCAATGGTTGCACGCTCTTCGGCAGTTACTTCTGGACCTACTTCTTCGACACCCGCTTCGGCAGTGACTTCAGGTTCTGCTTGGGGTGCTCCTTCCGCCACTTCTTCGCCAGGGCGGGCTTCTGGCTGAACAGGAACTTCACCTGCTGCTTGCTCTTGAACGGCATCTTCTGTTGGTTTTTGTTGTTCTAATTGCTCTATCTCCTTGAGCAGCGCATCTCTTCGCTTTCTCAGGCCATCCTTTATCTGAGGGTCTTCTACGGCATCAATAGCCTTATTGTTCTTGACTATCTCCTCGTTCAGTTCATTGAGCTTCTCAACCTCATCTTCTGGAAGGCCATTTACAAACTCAACGTAATCACTGTATATCTTATTCTTCTCTCTAACTAGATTGTCTCTTAGAGACTGAAGAACCGACTTTGTGTCGGGGTCCTGTTCAGATTCTATGGCTGCATCTACGCTTCTAATCTGCTCTTTTATTTCTGCCTTTCTAGCAATGTCTGCCGTCTTGGCTCCAAAGGCTGTTTCAACCAAGCCTCCTGGCAGCTCTGCAATGCCCTCTGTCAAGATGCCTGCGACATTCGTGATTCCACCTTCTGATATTACTTGGGCTGCGGCCTCACCAGCCATGCCTGTTGCCATTTGAGCACCCACTTCATAGATCGGCTTCGCTAGTCTTCCGGCAATACCGGCACTCAATGCGTCTAATAATCCTATAACGGTCGCTGGTGCGTCAACTTTTGAATACACCTCATCCATTACTTGCTTATCAGAGAATGCCGCCTCAAGTTGTTTTGGGTCATTGATGTCATAACCACGCGCCTCAAGTTCGTCCATGATTCTGGCTGACATCTCCGCATTCATGGAGTTCATGCCAGCCAAATAGGCGCTTGTTCCCATGCCTCCGGTTACAGCTCCAAGGCCTCCCGCAATTACTAAGTCACTTGGCTCCAATGCGCCAACGTTTCCAGTCATTTGAACGGCAGACGTGGTAAGAACCTCAGTCAAGAATGTTACTGGATTGCTGGCGAGCATAGTAAAGAAATCAGAACCGCTCGTTCCCATCTTTGATGACAACAATTTCTCGCTTTCTTTCTTAAGCTCTTTATTTAAATAGGCAACACGCTCCATGTCTGGAACTGCGTCAGCTAAGTTGTTTGTTCTTTGAGCGCTAAGGACACCAACATTGTATGCCGTTAGTGTATTATCCACGAAGTTGTTTACATCGCTAAGCGCTTGGCCTCTTGTTGAGTTTGGTGCCACAATCCTATTGACGACTTCTGCGCCAATTCCAAACACCATACCTAATTTGCTTTTCGTCTCCTCATCAACGGAAAGGTCGACTTGTCCAACTATGTCAGATATGGTTGGTTGATAGACTGGCTCAAAGCCAATAGACTGCATCTCTGTTGGAGCTTGATACCCAGCAGCTTCCGGAGCTGTCGTAACTGGCTGAGCCTGAACCGCTTTCGCGGCAGAGGCATCCATTGTCAATGGCTGACCCTCTACATATGAAGGGGCTTGATACTCATCCTTTTTTGAAATAGCCGAAGTAGGCGTCTCCATAGGAGAGGCCAATGGCTTTTGAGGAGAAGAAACCTCTGAGGGTTCTTCTTTTTTTTTTACTTCTTGAGCTGGGTACTTTACGTCGAACTCTTCGCGCGACTTCGTGTATAAACCATCTCTGGTTACGACGCCGAATAATTTATCGCGATATTCAGGCTCTTGATACTTAACTACAAACTCATCAAATGATTTAGTGTAGTACCCCTTAGACGACAATACATCGTATAACTTTTTTAGCTCATCATTCATGAGACAAATTTAATCAATTTATTTCTAGAACTATTAGTCTAGTTCGCCAGTTCCAGAAAGTCCACCGGTCGCATATAGCTGAGCAAGATTCTCTGGAGACGTGTTTGCCGTAATGAAATCAGATATTGCCTTTTGATTTAGAGTGCCGTCCTTTTCGCTGTCAACGCTTATTGTCAGAGTGGCACCAGCCTCCCCGTCCTTTTCAGGAGCCGTGATGACAACCTCATCGTTAAACCATTTTGTGTCAAACGTAAATCCAAGACCAGCGAATGAAGCCTCAAGCAACTGTCTAACTTTACCTTCGTCGTCGCCCTTTAAATCATCAACACTTGGCAGATTGCTTGCGACATATTTTGGCAACTCAGTAAATGCACTGACTCTAGTTCGTGATGCTCCAGTTCCCTGAAGCGCCTCCTGAGCAAACTTTTGATTTGGATTAGATACGCCAGCGGCAGACAGTGCACGATTTACATCATCAACTCCATGGATCTCGTTGCCCATTTCGGCCCACTGCTGTGCGGTTACATCTTCTGCGTTAAACGTGCGAGAGCCAGCTCTCATTGTTCCGCTTCCATCATACTTAAGAGTAATGGTCTTACCCGATGGGATAATCGCAGAAAGCCCAGCCTCTTTTGCGGCTTCTGTTCCTAGTAATTGGTTTGCTGCACTGGTCTGAGCTTCTTTAGTTGCACCAAAGGCAAGGTTATGCCATCTTCCAACATTTGTTTGCTGCTCTTTTCTCTCTTGACCAGCAGCATACTGCCACTGTTGTTGTTGTTGTGGTTGACGTGGCGTCTCAATGCTCTTGAGTTGAACACGCAACTGAGCGCGCAATGCTTCGCGCGCAACTTCCTTTTGCTTGTCCGTGAGCTGTGGCTGGAGTAATCCATTGGCATCCTGCTTAAGCAGGATCTTATTAGGGTCCTCCTGCGCCTCGGCCCAGTTTTGAGTAAAGCTATAGCCCCCGACATAATCAGCCAAGACGCTTGCGGCAGCACGACTAGATGCCATCATTGATGAAACAATATCATCCTCTGCTTTCATGTACTCAGGTCGCTGCATAACGTCGGTGAGACTCATAACCCCTCCACTCATAATAGAGCGTGTCACGTCGCCGAGCGCCTTTACGCGTTTGTTTGTTTCTCCAACAACATCATAGCGGTTGACCTTATCCTTGCGCCTTGCGGTCATATAACTGATAGGCATAAGCTTGGACGGATCCTTAATGACATTGCCCTGAGCGTCTCGTGTAGCAATGTACATTCGGCCGTCAACGGGATTAACGTATACGGCCTTGTCCTTGGTGATGCCAAATGAGTCAAGTAATTCGTTTTGATAAATCTCTTGCTCTCCTGCTGTGCCGTCCTCAAGTCGCTTTGTCATCTCCTCCCAGTCGGTAGCAAATGAAGTAGCAGCCGACTGCATCTGGCCTAGGTCGTCCATGATGTTCTGGCGTTGCTTGAGGTATTCGTTAGGGTTTAGGCGCCCGGCCTTCATCTCTCGGTACGCCAAGCCCAATGCTTCTTTCACATTATTGGCGGCGTCCATGTAAAACTCGGAAGACACCTGAGGCTGACCAACCGACAATTCATTAATGGCCGTTACCGACTCATTGGTTACGCGATCAATTTCATCCTTCTTGGCTTGACGCTCCTTATTAATTCGAGTCAGGTCGTCAGATACGGTCTTGCCAATAGAGCCCCAATCCACATATGAATTAAGGTCTACGCGCTCTTCGTATTTATAAAATGTCTTAGCCATTAACTGGTGGAATTAACGAAGAGAAATAATCAGATGATCCAAGGTCAAATGTGGGGCGAGTTGGCCTTAACAATTGCTGCTCTCGCAGCTCCTGCTGCTGCTTCATAGACTCAAGAAAATCCGCATACTGCTGCTGTTCTGTTTTCAGCGATGAAAGTTGCTCCTTCATTTTCTCTGGAGTCTTTCCTAGATTATAAAGATCAGACGCCTCAAAGCCCTTGGTAATGGAACGACCAATGCCCTTGGCCATATCGGCGGTAGCCTTGTCCATGGCTAACTGCGCAGCTCCTGCTGCCGCCTGAGCTCCTTCCGCCTCCCGAAGGTCGATGCCAGCGAGTGCGCCAAGACGGCGCGCCTCATCCTGTGCGACCATCACGTCGCGCTTGTATAGGTCTTGAGCCATCGCCTCACGCTCCTGCTGTAGGTATTGAGATCCAACAGCGCCAACGCGACCAACGCCACCAAGAAGGCCCCGCATTCCAGATTCAGCCAATGCCTCTGTAGCCTGCTTCTGTTGAGCTGTGAACTCACGCATTGCTGTTTCGTATGCCTCAAGGGGGACCTGAAGTTCCTCGAGAGGAGCCTGCTCAATCTTACCCTTAGCAGCTTCAATGGCCTTAGCGGCAGAAGCCTCAGCCTCTTTCATTAATCTTTTCTGCTTTGCTCGTTCGGCATAGCTGAATCCGACGCCGATAAGCTCTGGGGCTACAGCCAATAATACTGGAATGGGTATCATGTGTACTTGTTATTAATAACAGAACGAGTTATTGCAAAGGTAACCAAAATCATGGATAGGATTTAAAGATACTAGACATAACGCTAAATAACTCAACGGGCTGCGTATTATTATTAGTAAGAGTGAACTCACAGTAATAACCTCGAACCCCGTGTGATTCTGCTTGTTGATTTTTAGCATAAAGAATAAAGTCTCCCGGAGAGGGGACGGGCCCAGCAGTGGCATCAACGGTGATGACCTTTCTGTTTGTTGAAATAGCAGTGACGTTCCCAACCTGCAAAGGAGTAGAACCAAAATATACGGTATCTCCGATGCTTATAATGCTATCTATTTTAATTGAAAAGCCAAGTTCGTATATGGTTCCGCCTGTGTTTACAACGGTAAGAACGCTTCCAATGCCATTAACTGAGCGCATTAAAAAGTTAATTGGAGACTCTTCGGATCTAATGAATGAGAAATACGTTCCCTCCTTCAGCTCGAACCAAGCCTCATCAATGTACCCGTTTTGCAAGTCGGTAAGGGCAGTTGCATCCCAAGGCGCATCAGACTCAAGGGCCAGCGTCTTAAACAACTTAACCTCCGTTGGCGCTGCATTGAATACTGACGTTACGGTAGACGGGTAGTTTACGCCATAAAAATTATTGCGCGTGTTGTTTGTGTTGTGTCGGTATAGATTGCCCCCCTTAAAAGTGTACAGGTAGTTATTCATCCCCATTATGTAATCGGGAATGTATGAATAAAAAGATGGGAATCCTTTTACTGCTTCGCTGTATGTAATGGTTACATCGCTCATGATACGCAGGTCATGTCAAGTTCATATTGCGTGGGCCCACCCACTATAATGGTAACGTATGCCTGAGTGGGATACTCTGCTGCCTTTGGCACAACAAGGCTTCCCGAAGACGTCACAAAGCCACTTGAGTATACGACGCCATTGTACATCACTTGAAAGACCATGGGGTCAGCGATAAGCCCGACAGTCCATATCAATGAGAAGGTTCCCGTTGCGGTGCCAAGCTCGAGCGTGAACTCGCGAGTGTCTGAAGTGTCTGCATCAATGTGGCTTCCGCATGGAATGACAATCTCAGGCATCTCTACTAGGGCATCTTTCATCGACAAGACGTATTCGTCCATGTATGGGTCATACCCCCCGAGCTTCTGCCCATCAAATGATTCAACAAACTTATCTCGGAACCAAGAGCGAAGACCATAGCTTGAGACAACCTCCAGCTGTTCGCCTCCGGCAGACCCTCCAGTAAGTTTGATTACAGCCCCCCGCTTGGCGTCAGTGAAGAATCGATCAAAGCCATGGGCAACAAAGCTCTCTGGGTTCATGCTAATTCCATACTCCTCAACTCGAGCAATTTGCTTGCCGAGAACTTCGGGCACGGAAGTAATGGCGCCTCCACCAGCAGCATCAGACAACAGGTTTTTTCCAGCAAGTACATATGAAATCTTGTCCTCCTGAAGGACAAGGATGTCGGTCTCTCTTGCGTGCATCTTTTGAATGGATCCAAATACGATCTCCATGTCGGCAAAGTTTGCGAGGGCAAGGTTGAACTCATTTAACTTGTTGATGTTTGTAGACCTATTGTATACACCGCTATAGGTTATGCTTGCCTCATTGCGCGTCTGGCGATACGCCTCTTCGGAGATGCCATTAAATCTATTGCCAAGGGTAAGATAGTTCCCAGTGATAGAGTCCATTATTTTGTATCCCTCCGAGCCGTTTCCAAACGTATAGCAGTTAAAGAAGTCTAGATTAATAATGGCCGGATTGACGGCTGATTGATTTAATACATTTCCATAATGATATCGGTTAACGATGGCATAGCTGTCAGCGCTTTCAAAAAACAAATTTTCGACAGCGTCGGCGGGAATAGTTTCAAAAACAAGATACTCAGTAGACCCTCCAGTAATAGAAAAATTATCTGGAGACATCTTAGCATATAATCCGGCTGGCGCTCCAGAAATAAAGCTTGCGGGTTGCGACTGAATGTCAAGGGCCTCAACCTCAACCACGTTATTCATCGGACCAAACGAGTCCGTCTTTACGATCAGGGTATCGCCAACAGAAAACTTTGTTTGGTTCTGGCCTTCGAGCTTGAACCAGTACCCAAGATCCACAGAGTTGTAAATGTCCGTGGCTTTTACGTAAACAGTGTTATACCCAGCAATAGATGGCTTCATTACAAACTTATAACGAGAGGCCCAAGGGGGCGCCAAGCTATTAAATCTAACTTGAGCAAAATTTCTTGACTCTGAAACGCTTATGGGGAAAAACACCGTATTGTTCTCAGACGTTAAGACCGTTGTGTTGCGACCGTATTTATCCATATACACAACCCCAATCTCATAGTCGGCATTGCTGTGAAGACTGCGATTGTAGTTCCTTTTAATGTATCCAACAGAAACATTATCGACCTGAAAATAAAAATACAAGAACTCAAGGGGATCATCACTTCGCTGGTACGCCATTGCGGGCACCTGAATGTTAATGATGTTACTTCCCGGGGACGAGAACGTGCCAAAGGGCGAAGGGATTGCGGTGATGCCGTATCCGTATTTAGCCCAAGAAGCGTCTGGAGCGATGGTCGGATCCGCCGGGGTATTGGCAGAACATGCGAAGTTATCAGTAAGCGTTACGCCCTCACACGCCGTGGCAATTGGCTGAATGTTTCCTATTGTGCCAATGGCATCTTGAAACACCGAACTATTAAAAAGGTCATATGCCGTGGCATAGCTGGCGTCAAGAACAAATGTTACAGAAGCCGGAAACTTACTTATCTGCTGCCCTCCGTATGGAGATGTAGACTGATTAATATAATACTTTAGCTCTAGGTCTATAGTGACAACATCCCCCTGCTGTAGTGTAACAGCACCAAAGTCTAAATTAATTGCAGAATCTACGTATGGCAAAACCGGCGCTCCTATGCCGGATATGTTATAGCTTGCTGTGCCGTTGACAATTTCAACCTCTAATTGCTCTAGGTATGCGCTTTCGCTGATTGGAATTGCCGTGTAATCAATAAGAATGGGGTCTCCATTTGTCTCAGTGACATCATAACCCTCAACATAGTTTCCGTAAAAGATGCGGTTACCCATCTCCGTTTGAGCCTTGGCCTTTAGTGGCACGTTATCAAACAAACGAAGCAGCTCGCTCTGCGGTAGCGTTGAGTAAATCTTACTGTTGGAAAACTCAATCGTCTGCGTGGTGTTGTCTGCCCACCCCTGTTCCTCCTTGGAGAACTTCTGAATGACGTTGATGACGTTTGAATTTATTTGCTTAAAGCAAAGATCAATTCCGACAACTTCATCTCCGCCCGTGTAGAACGACACATCCACACCGTTGAATAGGTTCGTCATGCCATCGTTAGCAAACGACTGTTCATTGACATTGAACGGAGATGGGCAAAATGCAGCAGAAGAGAACTGAGATAGTGCGCTATACTGCCCGTCTAAGTATTTATATCGGTACGCAAAACAAATAAAGCGAGTATCTAAGTAATTCTCCCGTCCGGCTACAATCTTAAACTGAATGTCTGGAGATTGGATTGGGGGAGTTAGGATAACGCTAATGTCAACCTCAGTAATCTGATCGACCCCAGCAATGGGTGCTGGATACTTGCGAGTGATATTAATCTTTCGCGGAGGGTTGAGGTTGTCCGTCCAGAACAACATGTCATCAATCAAATTAACTCCAGTAATTAAATACTCTGGGTTGAAATTAAGTACAGATGTAGACACCACATGATAAGAAAGGGCATTGATGTTTGTGTTATATGACACAACCATATCTACGCCTGCTACTTGGTCATGAACAAACCAGTACATGGTCTCACGAGTCCCGTCTTCATATGCCCCAATACAGACAGCTGTCGCAGACAGTGGGGATCCATTATACTCGACCGTTGTGAGCTGTGTATTACCCTTGCTATTTTCGATAGCACCAATGGTGGAGTTTTCCGTAGAGCCAAGTCGAATGTTTAAGGCGTCGCGGTATTCACCCATGGGCAAGATGCGCTCATCGACGCTCTTGTTCATGCGACCCTTAATGAAGTTTGTTTGGATATCCATATTACTTAAGCCACTTATCTTGACCACGTAAGCTCATCAATAGGCGCCCGGGGTGGATGTTGCTCATTCTAATTTTAGCATTGCGCAGTAGCGCTGTCTTCTCTTTTCGTGAGCGATTCACGATATACTCCTGAACCCCCAATTTAGCAGACAGGATGGCATAACGAATATATGCGTATACATAATCCTCAAACATCTTGTTGACGCTGATGGCGCTTATGTCTCCACTCTCCATGCCGTCGGACACATACTCTAACAGGCACAATTGATTGTCCATGCCAGAGCTAAAATTAATTACGCCAGCTTTCTTGTCAATGCGGAACGTAGGGTTAGCATTTGCGGTCTCAGTATTAAGGCCGTAGCGCGCTCCAATTCCATACTCAAAGTACCAGCTTCCTTCAAAGTTCCATCCGGCCTGTCCGTCAAACATAGGATTGTTCTCGTTGAGGTAGATGCTCTTCTGTTGTCCGGTGATTCGTGCCCAATCAAGATTAGAGAATTGAGGCTGCAAAATATTCCCCGTCTCGTCAAATAAAATACGTCCGCTTTGATCCTGAAGATATGCCGCTGCGCTATTGAGCTGAATGTTCTCAGTCAGCGGAAAGATGACGCCATCTTTGTACATTGAAATGCGCACCCAGTTGACATAGTCAGAGGGTAAAACAAAACGAAGCTGGCTATCAACACTTAACTCAAGGGCTTTGACCTCCTTGAACGCGTCGTAGTTGAGCTCCTGAATTGCGCGCTTGGCATGAAACAACACTTGGTATCGGTTGATGTTATTAACCAATTCATTATTCCCCGCATAGATCAACATGAAGTTGTTGACGATGTCAGAAAGGCTAGTGTACTGGTATGAACCCCAGTTTGCATCTTCTGGAGATGCACCTGAGTTTGCATAGTACTGATACTGAGTTAGATATGCCATGTCTTATTTTTCTGCTATATTTTCTTGCTGCTCCTCTGTGTTGCCAAAGTTGACAACATCTGCTTCGCGAATTGACAGCCCAGCATACTGAAGGATTTTAACTACCAGTGACGGCTCGTCCGAAAGAGGGAGCTCAAAGTCTTGATAGTCTGCCGCAGTCTGGTTGAAGATAGGCTCTCCATTTGCCAAGGTTTGGAATGTCCACTTGGGATCCTTAGGGTAGCGAATGTAAAACGCGCTAACGTCTGAGGTCCCGGTAATAGTTGTTGGGTAAACATCTACAGAAGATGCTGATGTTGCGCCAAGGATTATTGCTGATGCGCTAACGGCTCGGTACACGTACAATGGGAACGCCGTCGTTGGAGCCATCAGTGTCGATGCCGTTAGGTTGCGAATCTTACTCTCTTCAATGCGCTCAATCTCAACGCCAGTGGGGTTGTATTGCAATACGTTTAAGTAATAGCAGTCACTTGGCACAAAGTAGCTGTTGTCAGATAAGTTTGAAAGCTCAGCGGATGTTGAGAATGAGGAAACAACTTCCTCGAGTTGTTTGGTAACGTCAGCAAGGCCAGTGCCTGACATGCGGGCATTCTCCTTGTTAATCTGATTATTAATCTTATAAAAGTAATCTTCAAAAATGTCAAGCTGCGCCTGTTTCGCAAACAGATTGAAATCTGCTGGCGAGATATATCCGTAATTGTTTTTATTTATTACTGATAGTACAGTATTCCTTACTGAGTTTATCATCTCAAATCGTTTTCACAAAGATACTTAAAAAAAAGAGGCCGCTAAATTGCGGCCCCTCTCTGTGTATAGCAAGTCCTGCGTTACAGGTTGTTTTCCAAAAGCTTCAGAGTCTCAATGCCTTCGTCGCTCTGGAGGTATGACGACACAATGTAATTCATTGACTCGCCGAATGGAACCGTCAGCATCTTGCTCTTGTTGTTTGGCAAGTTGAAGTACACGTCCCGGTTGTTGTTTCGGGTGCGAAGGATGCCAGCATTAAAGAACTTAGCAACCTTACTCTGCAAGTCAAGCGTTGGGTCGCTGAGCATCTCCAAGAAAGCGATAGGACTCCGCTTGGCGTATACCAATACATCACGTTTAAGTTCAGCTGTAGTCATTGTATCGACCTTGCCTCCAAGCATTATGCGGCAGATGTTTTCAAGCATCTCAACATCTAGTGATCGAGCTGCAATAAGTGCATCTACCTCAGCGTCAAGGCGTTCCACTTCCTCCATGGCGTCACGCTCTGAGTTTACTTCCTCAAAGATGCTGCCATATCCGGGGTGGAGAGACAAGAAATACTGTAGTACTGGGTTAGTTTTAGGAACAAACAAGAAGCCATCCTCAAATACGATAGGCTCCAAGATTGCGTTGCCGTCCTGCTCGTCTTCAAATGGACTGCGCTGGTTACGGGCGTAACGAAGTGCGCGGTTTGTTTGTCCATCAAAGTACAAAAGGGGTTTACGGCGAGAATTGCGTGACGCAAGCATAAAGGATAGCGGTGCGTTCTTGCGGCGAAGGATATAAGACTTATCCTCGGGGGTGAGCGTTTTTTCCATGATTCAGATATGATTAAAATTAAAAAAGGGGAGAGGGTTTTACGCCCCTCCCCAGATTTTGATTAGTCTTCAAAGATGAAGAAGTTGTTAGCACCCAAGGTACAAACTGCGCGCTCAGAAAGGAAGTGAACCTCCATTGCATCCAAGCTAGAGGTGGAAGCACCACCAGCAGAACCAGTAACCCAAGTCTTATAACGACGATCTTCAGTCTCAGAAGCACGATAGCGAACGTGCAAGAAAGGACGCTTAGCGTTCTTACCGAGGATCTGGTCATAAACCGTAGTAGAACCAGCGGGAACCAACATACCGTTGATCTTGCCTGCATTCAAACCGCCACGCATGGTGGGATCGTTCAAGTATTTCCAATCGGTCTTGTAGAAGTCATAACCACGAGTAAAGCCAGTGAAGCCGAGGTTCAACGCCATGTCCTTGTCGTTATCGAACAAACCGTAAGAAGTACCGCCAACACCGTAGGAGTTTTGAGCAGCCAACATATCGTCGATATCGAAACCGAACTGACGATCCAAGAAGATTACGTTCTCCTGAATAGAACCCTGCTTGTCTAAGCGCTCGATGATAGAATCGAATTCGCCAAGAGTAGATGGGTTACCACCAGACCATACGTTACCGCGTTGGTTAACAACGTAGAATACACCTTCAGAACCTTTGTAGGTAACGCCAGCGCCAGCAGCGGCACCAGAGCCAGCCTCAGCAGGAACTGCCTCGATCATAGCCGTCTCCATGTAGTCTTCAAAGCGCAAGCGAGTCTCGTGCTCAGACTTCAAGTACCACAAGTAACCGGTAGCACCGTTCTCAGTGGTGACCTCAACCCAGCCAATCTGAGCCATGTCGGAACCAGAGACAGCGTACTTGTCCTTGATGATGATGGGGCTGTTCTCGAAGATAACGTCGTCAGCCTCCAAAGAGCCTTCCATTCCGTCAGTTCCCTTCTTGAATTCAGAACCATAGATGAACAAGCTACAAGCAGCAGCAGCAGCAAACGTCTGACCGCCAGCCTCATAATAGGCAACGTCAATCGTAGAAGCAGCCGTGTCAACAGCAGTTACAATAGCCTTGTTGTACAAGGTGGCTGCACCTGCGTTGGCAGACACCATGATGGTTTGTCCAACGCGGATAGCGATAGCTCCACTTCCGGGAACAAGCGTATCGTTGATGGTCAATGTAGCGGTGTCAGAGGCAGCGGCGGCAGCGGAAGTAACATTGGTGTACTTCGTGTGCAAGCGACCCTGCTCGGCCCACTTAATAAGGTCGGAGTTAGAGGGCATCTCTGCTCCAACCATGCGCAAGAAAGATGCTACGGTGCGGTTACCGTAACGCTCGAACTCCTTCTCGTAGGTATCGGGAAGATACTGATTCAAGAAATCGAAGTTCGTGATGTAGTTGGTAGACAATGCTACCTGTTCAGCACTGGGTTGTAAATCAAACCCGGGTACTGCTTGGACTGCTCCAGCCATTTTTTCTTTGTTTTTTTGTTATTTTTTAGAACGAATTTTGAGTCCTCGACCACTGTCGTTACTCATTGATTTTACGTTGAAGCCACCCTTGTTCAATGATTGAGGCGATTGTCGGACATCCATATTGATGTTTTTAGACTTTCGCGTTACGTCATCAACCGCAGCAGACATGCCTTGCTCATAAAAGAACTTAGCAAATCGTTCTGGATTCATCGCGACGGCCAGTGCCTTGTGGTACCCCTTGGCGTCATTGATTAAGCCATCCTCATTCATGTACTTTTTAACGAAGTTCGTGATGTCGGACTGAGCCTTCTTCATTTCCGCAGCCTCAGCAGGAGAGTAAACTACTGTTCTATCGTTGACAGAGAATTCAAAACCTTTGAACTCGTCACCGAAGACCTCGTTCGTCTTCTGCTCAAACCATTCGTACCGTCTCCGGTTCTCCTCTTGGGCGCTTTGAGCCTGTGCCATATATTCCCTGTAGGCCTTAGAAGCTTCAGCATCTTCTTTAGAAATGACACTCCCACTTGACTCAAGGGGCGCGCGGTATTTCTCCTTCTGATCCTCAAAGAACTTCTTTGCCTTTGCAAGCTCTTTCTTCTTAGCTAGTTTCTTACGCTTGATATCTGACTCATCATCGAGATCTTCGTCATATGAGAAACGCTCTGAAAGCATAAACTCAATGTCCTCGTTATCGAGGTCAGATTCAGTACTAGCGTAGTACTGGGCTATAAGTTGATCCGGGCTTAACTCATCAAGGTCTTCATTTAACTTCATAAAGTCTTTAATGCCTCGTCCCGTTTCCTTTTTATAATTCAAATAAGCGGCGACATCTTCAGGTAAGTCAACGGATTGTTCGCGCTCAGCGAACAATTGGTCTACTGAATCAATCTGCTTATTGTAGCGATTCTTAATAAATGAAAGAACGTCTTCCTCACTAAGTGAGGGGATTGTTTCTTCCTCCTTTGATACCACCACTTCTGGGGTGTCATTAGAGACTTGCTCTTGATTTAATGACTCTTCGTGTTTAGCCAAGAGTTCATTTTCAATTTGCTGAACTGACTTAGATTCAACCTCGCCAAGTTCTTTTACCTTGATTTCCATAGATTTAATTTAATTAGACAAAGTTATAGTAAAAAATATATTGATTATCGAGGACTGAACTCCGCGAAATCAAAGCCATCCAGAGAGTCTTCATTAGACTCAAAGTCGACGGGGGGTAAATTGTTTTTGCGCTGTTCAATAAGTTTAGATTGCTCACTATTCTGTTGACTAATGCGTTTTGACTTCGCCGTTTCGCGCTCATCTTCTCGCTGCTTTAAAGACGACACCTCAACTCCTTTAAGCTGCATCTGGTAGCCAAACTCCTCAGCCATAAGTGACTTCTTAAATTCTGCCTCATTGCGCATCTTCTCAATTTCAAATGCAATCTCCGCCTGCTTGACCTGCATCTTGCTTTGCGTCTCTGCCTGAATCTGCTGCATGGCAGCCTGTGCCGCAATCTGTTGTGACTGTTGTTGCATCTGAGCTTGAGCCTGCTGCTGCTGCATAGCGGACAACTGGTCCTGCTCATACTTCTGCTTGCGCTTAACCTTCAGAAGTTAGTTTGCCATCTTGAGGTTTTTAACCTCACGAATATCAATGGCATCCTCTAGGTTTATGTCACCCTTAGATAATGCCATCTGAATGTTTGCTTCAAGCTGAGCCTTCTGCTCCTCGTCTGGAGAGACCTCAATAAAGATTCCAAAATCGTACAGGTATAGATCCTTAATCTCCTCAAGGATAGATACGTTATATTTTCCAATCTGCATGATGAACTCTTCCTTCTGGTCTGAGTATTCAAGAATGTCAGACACGCGCATAGCGAGAGCCTCTGCCAGAGTGCGAGTCAGGTACAGACTGCTCTCCAAGATGTGACGAGTTGCTGTGTTTGAGTTCAGGGCGGCAAGCTTCTGCACGCCAACCAATGCGTTGGGGTCCGGAGTAGAGCCATCGCGAGCCTCATTAAGGCCGGTGACCGAACGGATCATGTCCACGTAGTGATTGTAGTTGCCAATAAGCGCAGCCATTTTTTGCTGCCCAGAGTTCCCAGTCAATTGTTGAATGGGCACGCGGGCATTGTTGAATTCACCGTCCTGAGTATAGGAGCGTCCAACGACACTACCTGTCTGGAAGTAAAGGCGCAGTGCGTCTTCTGGATTGTATGACGCCCCATTGCCCAAGTCGACTTCGTTTAGTCCATCAGCGTCAATAAATACGCCATCTGGGACCATACGTGAAATGACCTGTTGCAACTTAAGGTGCGTAATCTGAATCAGGTCAGCAAATGGAATCATTCGACGAACTAAAGATTCGATGTTACCCTTGTACATGCGAGGAGCTACTGCTACATAGTTTGGCATAGCATGCTGAGATGCGGACTTAGGACGAACCATGTTCTCCATCATCTGCCACTTAAGCATGATGTTTGTTCCCATCACCATGACGCCCTCGTACCACACATCGATGGTTTTTTCCATCTTTGTGAAGTTACCCTCCTCCATCATCTCTGCCGGAGGATTGAATGTGTCGTCCTTCTCGATGACACGAGCGTTGCCATCTTCAAGAACTTTCTTTTTATATACGAACTTCTTGGTGGTCTTATAATTAAAGTACAAGAGAGTAGCCGTATCGCGAGCGAATACATCGTTCTCATAGAACTGCGCCACATTGAAGTAGTCATACCAGCTCTGGCTATACTTTGAAATAGTATCTAAGTCCTCGTTCGTTAGAGTCTGATCAATCTTTAGCAGCTCCGTAATGGGCAACGTCTTAATCTCTCCCCAATAGAAGCAGTCTTTGAACTGAGGGTCTTCGGTGTAGCTATACACCACGTTTGCCGGATCGACGTAGCTAATCTTAACGCCATCTCCGGGGAGGAACTCCTGCTTAGACATGCCGACGCCAAGCACGGTAAGGTCATAGTCAACACGTTTGCGGATGTCCTCATAGTGGTTCTCCTGCAAAATAGTATTGACAGCTTCCTCTTCGGCAATCTCAATGGCTGGCTTATAGTTTAGTTGCATGTGTAGAGACAACTCTTGGTCGTCCTCTGGCAACTTCATGGGGTCGTTCTGGAATGGGTTAATGCCGAAAGCCTCAGACATTTTGGTCAAGGCCTCCCGTGCAACCATCTCGTTCTCAATCTCGCGCTGAAACTTGGTGCGCTTATCTAATGATACAGCATCCTGAGCGTGAGCCTTTACCGTAAACAAACGGTCAGACATTCCGTTTACAACGATGTCTACAAATTTTGGTAGAATTGGAACCGGCGTCCAGTCAAGGTTTAGGTAGCTGAGATCTCCATCAATAGCCAACTCGTTTTTATACTTGGCTACAGACTGCTCGCCGCGCGCATATAGCCGCAAACGCATAAAGTCCCGAAGCTGAGCGTAGTAACGAGAGCTATTCCCATCCTTGCGAAACCACTCGTACTGAATAGCCTGTCCAATCTGGAGGCCGAATTCGTCAGTAGCTTTCTCCGCATCGGATACAAACTGACTAGGAAATCCGTTTGGAGATATATTAATAGTTACCTCTTTCATTTACTGTAGTAGTTCGCTTCGTGATCCGCGATTATTATATCTAGCAAAGTTAATGCTTATTTTTGATTGCTTTTGCTCAGGCAGATACATATGCTTTTGATTGGCCATAATGGCAAGACCTGAACTAATGGTTGCGTCAAACTTTGTTCGGTTGTTAATGTCGAAACGAGCCCAATCTTCAAGCGTCCTTGTGAAATACATTTCCCCCATATCGTCAACGGGTCTATATGTTCCCTCCATATCTATGCCAACATGCTTTTCAATATACGACTCGACGGCAGAAGCGTGAGACTGCTTAACGTCTTCAGACGTATTGGGAATCCCACCAAGTTCGCGCTCGGTCTTGGATAGCTTGCTTGCATGCTTATCTGGACGGTTAAGGCTGAAGCCCCTATACCCTCGGTTCTTAAGGTGATAAAGCAATCGAGGCTTGTTGTTCTCCGCAAGCACTGGCATGCCATAGAAAACGCAGGCCATCAGTACATCCTCAAAGAATATTTCTGCGGTTTGAGGCCTTGCTACGTACTCCAAAAAGAAATGATTTGAAGGGGCGTCGTCCATATGAAACTTCGTCATCCCGTGCAGCGCCCCATTAGACCCGCCGCCACCAACAACGCCAGAGATGTCGTAGGAGTCACAACCAAAAGAACCAATGTGCTCATTGCCCGGAAGCTTCATTCCATTTCGCGCGTGGACATTGTTCTGTAAGTTTTTTGGCGGCAGCCAAGAGACCTTAAATCGCCCGTGCTTGTCGGGAGTCCATACCACCTTAGTGTCCTTCTCGCCATTAAGCCAGTGAAACGAGCCGCGTGTAATAAAGTGTTCCG
>Ga0102823_1000236_pt1 | contig 24160 bp, 23 predicted proteins | sample ColrivemetaGS743_FD_78459 | JGI IMG/M metagenome (GOLD analysis project Ga0102823, IMG submission 78459) | Estuarine microbial communities from the Columbia River estuary - Ebb tide non-ETM metaG S.743 | ecosystem: Environmental > Aquatic > Marine > Intertidal zone > Estuary | place: USA...
AATAGTACCATTTAATGTCTACAAGGAATTTATAAAAGTCCTGCACACCCTGGAGGCCTCCTTGACGAATAATGTTGTAGGATCCATCGGAATTCATGATCCGTTTTACCGGACGATTAAATTTACTTCCTAAGCCAGGGTCTTTTGCTTTGCGCATACCCAAAAATAAATGAAATAAATGAAGCTTAATTCAACCCAGAATTTTTCCAATTGTTCTTGAGTCTGATATGTTCCTTTTGGAAGATGGATAAATACAGTTGGATTTCCTCTTTATTGCCGATAAGAATTTTTCGATATACTTCTTTGATCTGGTCTAGGATTGGTGACTGCATAAGGATCAGTGACGTACAAGTATCAAATCCATAGCTATTAAAAACTTGAATGATCTTGTTTTTGTCTTCTTGATCTTTTTCTGAAAGAGCTGGCTTGAGTTGCAATTCAGCAAGGAATGGTAATAGTTTAGAGCTGAGATCAATAAAATGACGAACGATAAAGTTCGCTTCATTTATTTCTTTGATCTTTTCAGACTCTAATATTTGTTTTGCCATTTTCACGTCTTTAAAACGAAATAATTATGCCAAAGGTTGGCTTTTCGTTCGAAACTGATACTTTCTTATATTTGCCTAATTCTAAATGAGAAACAATGAATAAAAAACTACTATTTGCTTGCCTGATTATTTCTGGGACCTCTTTTGGACAACAACAGGTCGGAAATGGTGATATGGAGAACTGGGACAATGTTGGTTCGAGTACAGAGGAGCCCACGAATTGGTCTAGTTTTAAAAGCGCATCTGGAGGAATGGCTTGGGCAGGTTCTCAACAGGTTTCAAGATCGACAAGCGTCAGAGCAGGAGCAACCGGAACATACTGTGCAAGAATTTGGTCTAACAGTGTTTTAGGAATTGTTGCAAACGGAAATCTTACCCTTGGTCGTGTGAATATGGGTAACTCCACAGCTACTGATGCTTCGAATTACAATTACTCGCAAACGAGTGATGCAAATTTCTCTGAATCACTAACAAATACCCCTGATTCTTTAGTATTTTGGGTGAAGTACACTGCATCTGCAAGTCAGGAAGCAAGAGTTAGCGCTGTTCTTCATGATGACTACGACTATAAGGATGGTTATAACATTGATGCGGCTTCTGAACCACACAAAGTGGCTGAAATTTCATACAATTTTGCTCCTACGAACGGACAATGGGTTCGGAAGTCAGTTCCTTGGGCTTATGTTGGTCCTGCTGTCAATAACACATATATCCTTGTGACTTTTACTACCAACAAAACACCAGGTGGTGGAGCCGCCAATGATGAAGTTTTGATCGATGATGTTGAGCTTATCTATAACTCTTCAGCTTCTATAGATGAAAACTCGCTAGCGATAACACCTTTGATTAATGAAAATTCATTGTCTTTTAAAGGAGGAGAGGTTTCAGCAGAGTTTTCTATTGTTAATGCTGCTGGACAGGAGATCTTCTCAGGAAACACGTCAGGGGCATATAATATCTCTGGTATGAATGGAATGTATATTATAACTATGCAAAAAGAAGGACTTGTTAAAACCATCAAGGTGATCCTTTAATTTACGCTGTTAATAACCGATTGCTGCCCCCAATAAATTGGGGGCAGTTTTATTTTATATTTGCTCCATGACCAGATGGATAATTGTATTTGTGAGCGTATGGTTAAGTGGCTTAACACATGCTCAGACCGGAAAGATCACAGGAAAAGTCAGAGATGAAAAAGGGGAGGTGATCCTTGGAGCATCTGTGATCTATAAAAAGGATATCACTGTAGGAGCAATTACAGATGAAAAGGGAAATTATCTTTTGGAAGTGCCGGTTGGTCCGTGTCAGATCATTTGTCGTTCTACGGGATTGATTACCGATACGTTAATGACGACCGTTTTTGAAGGTCAGACCACGACGCTTGATTTCGTTCTTCGGACGTATGTACTGGAATTTCAGGACGTAGAAGTTAAAGTTGGAAAATTTGATAAGCCTTTCGAGGATCAGACTGTTTCAATGGAGATCATTAAACCAGCGATGATCGAAAACAAAAATACACGAAGTATTGAGTCTGCGCTTGATCAGACGCCGGGTCTTAATATTCTCGATGGAGAACCTCAAATTCGTGGGGGGAGTGGATTTACGTTTGGAGTAGGTTCAAAAGTTGCTGTAATAGTGGATGATATGCCGATGCTTTCTGGAGATGCTGGAAGGCCAGAATGGGGGTTCATTCCTGTAGAAAACATTGCCCAAGTGGAAGTGATTAAAGGCGCGGCTTCAGTGTTGTCAGGAAGTTCTGCGCTTTCAGGTTCTGTTCATATCCGTACCGCTTATCCAAAAGCTAAGCCAATGACCAAGATCAATGTGTATTCAGGTGGATATTCAAATCCTTCTACAGAGGAGACTTCATGGTGGTCAACTTATCCTGGAATTCACGGGTTGAATTTTCTTCATACAAGAATGATCAAGAATCTGGATCTTGTAGTAGGAGGAAATCTGAACTATGATCATGGATATATTGGTCCTCCAATTCAAGATCCGTTCGTCGCAAGCGTACTCCCAGATACTGTTTCCAATTTTACTGAGCAACAATTGGCATCTTACAGAGGTCGAGTAAATTTTAACTTACGTTACAGATCAAAGAAGATCAAAGGATTGAACTATGGCTTAAATGGAAACTTTATGGCTGCCCATAGCACAATGCCATTGGCTTGGCTGGATGATTCAACTGGTTTGTACCGAGCTTATCCGGGAGCAATTTTCCTACAGGATCAGATCATATTCAATATTGACCCTTATGTGAATTTCTTTACATCAACAGATGGAAAGCACAGCTTTAGATCAAGAATTCTCCATGTAGAGAATAATATGACCGCTAATCAAAGCAATCAATCCACGACATATTACGGAGATTACCTTTTTCAGAAAAGCTATCCTCAATTGAAGGGCTTGGATTTCATCGGAGGAATTACAGGTACGTATACTGACTCATATGCGAATATTTATGAAGGTTCAGGGTCACCGAATAATCACATGATGAATGTTTCTGCATATACTCAGGTTGAAAATAAATACAATAAAACGTTGAATATTTCACTTGGAGGAAGGCTAGAGTATTTTGCATTGAATGACACGATTACTGCGCTGAAGCCAATTTTCAGAGCGGGGACTAGTCTTAAGATCTATCAGGAAACCTATTTGAGGGCCAGCTATGGTCAAGGATTCAGATTCCCAACGATCACAGAACGATTCATTAAAACAGGGGTTGGGAATTTTGGTGTTTTCCCAAATCCTGATTTGAAACCTGAAAGCAGCTGGAATGCTGAAGTAGGGATCAAACAAGGTTTGAAATTTGGGAAGATCATGGGGTACTTTGATTTAGCTGGTTTCTGGCAGGAATATCAAAATACGATTGAATACATGTTTGGTGTGTGGCATCCGATTACATCTCTTGAAACAATGTCATCAAGTGCAGGATTTAAGTTTTTGAATACCGGTGAATCAAGGGTTTTGGGAATTGATGCTTCATTTAGTGGGGTTGCCAAGCTTGGTAAAAAAGCTGAGATGACATTTATGACTGGGTATAACTACATCGTGCCGAAGACCCTTACTCCAGATTTTGTTTATGCGACCGATTCCCTGAATAGAGTGTTCACGTACAACACAACATCACTTGATGGATCTAAGCAAATCCTTAAATATCGATTTCTGCATAATGTAAAAGCAGATTTTGAAGTGATGATCAAGAAAAAGATAGGTATTGGTCTGAGCGCTAAGTATTTTAGTAAGATTGTTAATATGGATGCGATCATAAAAGATTTTGAAGAATTCACTGTGAGTAATGATTATCTGCAGGATCTCCGTTACATGGATTATTTCAATGCGCACCGTTTCGGAAACTGGATCTTTGATGCACGATTATCTTATCAGTTCACGGATAAACATAAGTTAGCCTTGATTGGATCTAATATCTTTAATAGGAGTTATTCGCTTCGACCTTTAAAGATCGAGTCTCCAAGAACGATTATGGTTCAGTATACGTTCAAGTTTGATAAGAATTGATCCGTGATAATAAAATTGTGACTATTTTTGCATCGGTTAATGGTGCCGTTGAGGATCAAAAAGGAATCCGGTGAAAATCCGGAACTGTATCTGCAGCTGTAATCACTGTTAAAACCTCTTAGATTACCACTGTCTTCGGATGGGAAGGTTAGAGGTGTTGGTGAAAGTCAGAATACTTGCCATTTTCCAGGAGATATGACTTCAGAATAAAGTCGGATCCATTGACGTAAAAGCGTTGATATTCCTTCTTTTTTCGTCGTCGGGTTTTTTATTTATCAATTCATTTTAAAAACTGTACGAATGAAAAAAATTCTACTTTCCCTGTTTACAGGATTCTCTGCACTCGTGTTTGGGCAGAATTACGTTAATCAAGTGATCATTGTCAACGAAGGTTATTACGACTATATGTCGTCGCAGATCGTTGAGCCGGTAACTGTTGCTGTTTATGATCCAGCTACACAAGTTTATCAAGTAGTGAACACATTAGTTTCAGAGCGTTTTGCATCTGATGCAATTGTGGTAGGTAATGAATATTATGTAGCAGCCGATCAAACGATCTATAAATTCGACTTGGATTCTCATCAGGAATTAGCATCCGTATCATGTCCGGGAGTTCGTAACATCGCACATACTGATGGTAAGATCATTGCGACAAGAGGAGAGTATATGATTGCGTTTACTTCTTATTTGCATGTTTACAATGCTGCTGACCTTACTTTGGTGCAGGAGTTTACGACTGCAAATGGTCCTCAGTTCCCTTCACAGAATCTTGTTGTTGACGGTACCAATGTATATGTTGCTGTGAACAATGGTTTTGATTGGGGAAATGAAGTGGGATTAATCGGTAAGCTTGATCTTTCTACCATGACTTATGGTAATGAGATCGATCTTGGAGTGGATGGAAAGAATCCGGACAATATGATGATCAAGGATGGTTTTATTTACACAGTGAATAACAAAGATTGGTCGGGCGCTTCGATTTCAAAGGTTTCATTCGATGGGTCAACGAATTCTACGATAAATCTTGCTTCTGCAAGTACAGGATGTGGAACCTCTTCTTTGAGAGATGATAAGATCATTTATCAGATCTCTATGGAAAGTGTATTGAATGAATTTAATGTGGCTGGGATGAATGTAGTGGGTCCCGTAGCTGGATTTGACCTGAACTATTATGAGCTTGCACAAGATCCAGTTAGTGGAAATCTTTATACATCCGTTACTGATTTCTTCTCGTATGGAACTATTTATGTCTATGACGCATCGAACAATGTTGTCACTAATTTTGCAGCGGGTGTTTCTCCGGGAACCATAGTTTTTGATGTACGGTCATCAGCAGGTATTGAGGCGTTTACAAATGAAGTGTCTGTTTATCCTAATCCATTTGAAGATCGTTTAATGATCAATGGCGTGAACGGAGTTTATTATGTTACGACAATTGCTGGTTCGATCGTTGCGAATGGGAATTTATCAGGGGAGGATCAAATTGATCTTTCTTTGCTTAACGCTGGTCAATATTTGCTTAATATTCAAGTCGAAGATGGCAGAGTGATCACGAAAAAAATCAATAAAAATTAATATTTTAAGTCCCGAGAATTCGGGACTTTTTTTTGAATTGTATGGCGCAATTTTTATCTGAAGAATACTGGGAAGGAAGGTATAAGGATCAGCAGACAGGATGGGATATTGGAGAGGTGTCAAGACCAATAAAAGAATACATTGATCAACTGGAAAACAAGGAACTGAGAATTCTGATACCTGGTTGCGGTAATGGATATGAAGGTGAGTATTTATTTTTGAAAGATTTTCATAATGTTACGCTTCTGGATTTTGCGGAACCACCTCTAAAGAATTTCAAAGACAGGAATCCTGATTTTCCGAATGATCATCTTATATTGGGAGATTTTTTCAAACATGAAGGAGAATATGATCTTGTTCTTGAGCAGACTTTATTTTGTGCTATTGATCCATCTAAAAGGGCTGAGTATGTGAAAAAGTCCTCAGAGCTACTTGCTGAAAACGGTAAGCTTGCTGGGGTGTTATTTAATACTCATTTTGATGGTGGTCCGCCATTCGGAGGATCTATCGAGGAATATAACGGACTATTTAGGGAATATTTGAGAGAGCTTTCGATCAAAGAGTGCTATAATTCGATTGAACCGAGGAGCGGGAAAGAATGCTTCCTTATTGCGAAGAAATAATTCAACAACTCATTGTTGGAAAATCAGCATTCTTCAATCACTAACTTAAGTTTATTTTTGCGCCATGTTATTTCAGGATACTTTCAAGCATAAAGGCATGAGGAAGCAGTTGATCGCGGAGCTTCGTAAAGATGAACGAATCACGAATGAATCAATATTTGATGCGTTTTATGCTGTTCCCAGACACTTTTTTCTTGATGTGGCTTTCGTTGAACAGGCATATTCGAATAAGGCATTTCAAATAGGAGCCGGGCAAACGATCTCTCATCCCATCACGGTTGCGTTTCAGACACAATTATTAGAGGTAAAAAAAGGAGATAAAATATTGGAGATCGGAACAGGTTCAGGTTTTCAAACTTCGATCCTTTGTGAGATGGGTGCCAAAGTTTATTCGATAGAAAGACAAAAAGAACTCTATCTGAACGCGAAAAAGATCTTTGATCATTTTCATTATAATCCAAAAGTTCAATATGGAGATGGTTACAAAGGGATGCCTGCTTATGCTCCATTCGATAAGATCATTGTAACATGTGGGGCGCCGGAAGTTCCTCAGGCACTAATCGATCAATTAAAAGTAGGAGGGATCCTTGTGATCCCGGTCGGTGAGGGAAGTGAACAAACCATGAAAAGATTGATCAAGACTTCGGACGGTGATCTGGAGGTTTTAGAATTTGGGACTTTTAAGTTTGTCCCAATGCTCGAAAAAACAGCACGATAAGAAACAAAAAAAGGGAGACTTAAGTCTCCCTTTTTAATTCCCAAGGAATTATTAGTGTTCTATAGCTGCAAGATATCTTTCAGCATCCAACGCTGCCATACAACCAGTACCTGCCGCAGTGATCGCTTGTCGGTAGTTTTTATCAGCAGCATCTCCTGCTACAAATACCCCAGGGACGTTAGTTTTTGAAGTTCCAGGTTGAGCATATTTAATATATCCTGTTTCGTCAAGATCAATGTAATCTTTAAAGATCTCTGTGTTTGGTTGGTGACCAATTGCAACAAAAAACCCAGTGCAAGGGATTTCTCTTTCCTCTCCGGTCTTACTGTTTTTTACTTTGGCACCTGTTACACCATTTCCGTCACCAAGAACTTCTAAAGTCTGAGTATTGAATAAAATTTCAATATTCGGCGTGTTTTTAACTCGTTCAGCCATGATCTTTGATGCTCTGAATTCATCTCTACGAACAAGCATCGTTACTTTAGTGCACAGCTTTGACAAGTAGTGAGCCTCTTCACATGCAGAGTCTCCTGCACCAACGATCACAGTTTCTTGTCCTCGGTAGAAGAAGCCGTCACATACTGCACACGCTGAGACTCCACCACCAATTTTCAGGTAATGTTGCTCACTCTCCAACCCAAGATATTTGGCTGATGCTCCAGTTGAGATGATTACAGTATCAGCATGGATCTCATGTCCATCTTCCGTCCAGCACTTATGCAAGTCTCCTGAAAAATCAACTTTGGTAATAAATCCAAATCGGATATCTGTTTCAAATCTTTTTGCCTGAGCTTCTAATTGTACCATCATTTCTGGTCCGGATACTCCATCAGGATATCCAGGAAAATTCTCTACTTCGTTTGTTGTCGTAAGCTGACCGCCCGGCTGCATACCTTGATAAAGCACTGGTTTCATTTCTGCTCTGGCAGCATAAATTGCCGCTGTGTAACCTGCAGGTCCTGAACCAATGATTAAGCATTTTATTCTTTCTGGTGAATTCATTGTCGTCAAAATTTGCTATTGAATTACAAAAATAATTTTATTCTGATAGCTCGTGTGAAACTTAGTTCACATTCCTGAATAATAGAAATGCAAGAATGTTACCAATAATCTGAAATGAGTTGCGGATATACTTTTTTATTCAGAATAATGGACGTAATTTTACTCCCCTGTTTTCCAAACAAGCACATGATAGATACTGACCTATACGAAGCAAAAAAATTATACCCTTTTCAAGATAGAACAGTATCTGTTATCCTTGATGAATTAAAGAATAGCGGCAAGAAATTTAACCTGTTATATCAATTGCCGACCGGTGGAGGTAAAACAGTAATTTTCTCTGAGATCACCAAGAAATATATTTCTGATTGGAATGAAAAGGTGTTGATCTTGACCCATAGGATAGAACTTTCGATCCAGACTTCTAAACAGCTTCAGGCTATTGGGGTAAGGAATAAGATCATCAGCAGTGATGTTAAGACGATCCCTGACCAAAATGAATATCATTGTTTCATAGCGATGGTTGAAACGCTTAACAATCGTTTGAATGATGATGAGAACTTCATTGAGGGAGTTGGTTTGGTAATTGTGGATGAAGCCCACTACAATAGTTTCAGAAAGATCTTTCAATTTTATAAAGAAGGAAATATCCTTGGTGTAACAGCTACGCCTTTGTCAAGTAACAGAGCTCTTCCCTTAAATGACAATTATAATAAGCTTATTGTAGGTGAAAGTATATCCTCATTAATCGAAGGAGGGTATTTGGCGGATGCTGATACCTATACGTATGACGTTAATTTACATGGTTTGAAGATCGGTTCAAACGGTGATTTTACTGTAAACAGTTCAGACCAAGTTTATGGTAATTACTTCATGCAGGAAAAACTACTCTTTGCTTATGAAGAAGTAGCAGTCGGAGATAAGACCTTAATTTTCAACTCAGGAATTGATACCTCTGTCAGAGTTGAGGAGACCTTTAAGAAAAGAGGGTATAAAATTCGTCACCTGGATTCAACCTTCAGCGACAAGGACAGAAAAGATGTTCTGAAGTGGTTTAAAGAGACACAAGATGCGATACTGACCTCGGTTGGAATTCTTACAACAGGTTTTGATGAACCAACGGTTCAGACAATCATTCTGAATAGAGCAACGAGATCCTTGACCTTATACCACCAGATGATCGGCAGAGGATCGAGAAGATTGCCAGAAAAGGATCGATTTAAATTGATCGATCTTGGAAATAATGTGAGGAGATTTGGATTGTGGCAGGATTATTTGAATTGGCAGGATGCATTTAGATTCCCTGATCGTTTTCTTGAGTCACGTCTCACAGAGAATGAAGATCTTGAGTTTGAGGTAGAGTTTGAGTTCCCGAAATGGATGATGGAAAGTCTGAACACTGAAACTCTTGATTCGTTCTCGATCAAGGAAATATACTATGACTGCATTGATAGAGGGGTAAAAGGAAAAGAAGCCGTTGAATTGTCATTGATGAATCACATGGATGTTATTGTGGCTGCAACAAAGGATCTAGATCAGGCATTGGATTATGTGGATATGCTTCAGGAGCATATTGAATACCGGTTGAAGCATTATTCAAAGTGTATTACGAAAAGCACTGATAATTATCTGAAATATCTGCAGGAAACCTATGTTCGTCAGTTAAAGCAGAAGCTCAGAATAGAACTTGATCAGGATTAAGGCTCTATTTAGTATTGAAGCAATAATTCGGTCGTATCAAATGCGGTAGTGATCACCGACTTTATTCCATTATTGGAAGTTCCTGATAAATAATAGAAGTACGAGTACATAGTATTTCCGTCATTCACACATATGATCGATGTATCTATTATTCCATATAAGTTTTGCTGATCTTTGGAGCAACACTCTTCGCAATCCACTTTTCCATCCTGTTTAGTGAACGCAAGAAAGTCAGAAACAGAAGAGGGGGAAGCATTTATGAAGCGGAGATTGACCCAGCTTTTGGCTGTTGTGCCAAAATTCCTGACGTTGTCTTCTTTCAATGTCATGGTAGAAAAGTAGATGTTTTCGTTAATATCGAAATAAAGATCTTTTGAAGCTTTTAAAACGTAACGTTCCATTTTATCTCTTGGGAAAGTAAAGGAATAATTACCATCTGATCCTAATGTTTGGGTGCCGATCAATTGAAGGTCTGTTGTTCCAACCGGCACTTGATAAAGTTTCACAACAGCTCCTGTGTGAGAAGTGTTGAAGGTTTTATCCGATATGTTTCCTTTAAGTGTGAACTCGCCCTTTCCTTTCTTGCAGCCTATGAAAGAGAGTCCTAATATTAAAATGACAAATAGTCTCATGAACTAAAATTACAATTCTTCACTGAAAACGTCAAAACGTTCACTAACATTCTTCTGTGGATAATTAATGCTTATATTTTTTATTCAAGGTGATTTGTAGAAATTTAAAACTCCTATATTGGTCGTACAAACTTAAAATCTATTGCTATGTCAGAATTAGACAACATGAATGCAGGAACTGAAGCACGTCCTACCTTATTAACAGTGCTTTGTATCTTAACGTGGATCGCTAGTGGTCTTGGTGCGTTAGCTTATTTAATCCTTGTAGTCGCTGGTGCTGCTATGGCGGATGCTCTTTCTAGCATCCCTGGAGTAGGATCTATGGTTACTTCTGGAATGATCTTCCTTGTGCTTGCACTTTTAGGATCTGTTTCTAAGATCGTTGGAGCAGCTCAAATGTGGAAGATGAAGAAGATGGGATTCTATCTTTATGCTGTAGGTGAACTAGTAGTATTTATTGCTGGTTACATGGCTGTTAAAGATATCCCTGCTGAAATGGGAGGCGGATTCCCTGTAATGGGTCTTGTATTCTCTGCAGTGTTCATCGGTCTGTACGGAATGAACCTCAAGAAAATGGCTTAATCTGAACAATTTAAAGTAAAGGAACCTTTCGGGGTTCCTTTTTTATTTAACTAACAAAAATAACTATGTATTCACGAGATTTAGAATTTGCTTTTGGAGCAGCAATGGTAGGGTTTGTATTAATCGTTTTGGCGATTTCTCTTACAATTGCTATCCTTTATTTGATGAACCTTCAAAACTTAATGAAAGAGGTAAATCAAAAAAATAGATTGGTAGAGCCAGGGAATGTTTGGCTGATGCTGATTCCATTATTTAATATCATCTATCCATTCATACTTTATCCAAAGATCTGTGATTCAGTAAAAGCCGAATTTGAATATCGCGGAAAACCAGAAGTTGGAGATTACGGACGATCTTTAGGGATCACAATGCCGATCCTTGGTTTAGTTGGCTTTGTTCCCTTTCTTGGTACTTTTGCCGGACTTGCCAATCTTGTGATCTTTATCATATTTTGGGTAAAAATGGCTGAGTTTAAAAACAAGCTTCGAAAAATACCAAAAACTGGAGATGGGTTAAGTTCCAGCAAAGATTTGATCGATTAAAAAAGACGAAAACCTCAGAAATGAGGTTTTTTTTATGATAGAATTATGGATGAATTGCAATTAGATGATGTCCGCTCAATAGATCAAGAGAAAGAAAGAAGTTCATTTTTAACAGTGATCTGCATTTTATCTTTTGTTGGAAATGGTTTAGGTATCGCTCAGGGTTTTTTAGTGTTTTCTCTTGCCGGATTTTATTATAGGATGTTTCACTCGGTAGCTGCGGTAGGTCAAGGAACTTTAAAATCGCAAATGAGAACGGTTGATAGTGTGATCAACGCGGTGTCTTGGTTCGGTATCATTGTTTTATTGAGCAGTATTGTGTGTTTGATCGGTGCTATATTGATGTGGAGACTCAAGAAAATAGGTTATATGCTTTATGTGCCGTTTCAGATGATACCGGTTGTATATTTTGTTTTTAGTTTACTTTCATTTATTCCGGCCGAAGGCCATGGAGTGGCTTTAATGTTTGGATTCTTTTACTCGCTTTTACCATTGGCATTTATTGTGCTTTTTGGGATTCAGTTAAAGCAAATGAAGTAAGAAATAGGCGACGCGAATAATGAACTTCTAGCTTGTTTTTGTACCTTCGTTTTCCTAAAATCAACAATTATGTCGGAAGATAAGAAGATCATTTTTTCAATGGTCGGGGTGTCTAAAGTCACACCACAAGGAAAACAGATCATTAAGGATATATACCTTTCATTTTTTTACGGAGCTAAAATTGGGATCATCGGTTTGAATGGTTCCGGTAAGTCGACCGTTATGAAGATCATTGCTGGGCTAGATAAAAACTACCAGGGTGATGTTGTATTTTCTCCGGGGTATTCTGTAGGATATCTGCCTCAGGAACCTGAGCTTGATTTGAATAAGACCGTTAAGGAAGTCGTTATGGAAGGTGCTCAGGAAACTGTTGATGTTCTGAAAGAATATGAGGAGATCAACAATGCTTTCATGGATGAAGAGGTTTTGAATGATCCTGATAAAATGGATAAGCTTATTGCTCGACAGGCAAAAGTTCAGGATAAGATCGATGCACTCGATGCCTGGGAATTGGATTCAAAGCTTGAAAGGGCTATGGATGCGCTTCGTTGTCCTCCTGATGATCAGAAGATCTCTACACTTTCAGGGGGTGAAAAGCGCAGGGTTGCGCTATGCCGTTTGCTACTGCAAAATCCGGATGTCCTTCTATTGGATGAGCCTACCAACCACCTTGATGCTGAGTCGATTGATTGGTTGGAACAACACCTTCAACAATATAATGGGACGGTCATTGCAGTAACACACGATAGATACTTCCTTGATAATGTTGCTGGTTGGATCTTAGAATTGGATAGAGGAGAAGGTATTCCATGGAAAGGAAATTATACCTCATGGTTGGAGCAGAAGGGGAATCGACTTAAGGAAGAGGAGAAATCAGAAAGTAAGCGTCAAAAAATGCTCGCTCGAGAGTTGGAGTGGGTTCGCATGAATCCAAAAGGAAGACACGCCAAGAATAAAGCAAGGATTGCCAATTACGAGCGAATGCTTGTGGAAGATCAGAAGACGAAAGAAGAGGCGCTGGAAATACCAATCCCTAACGGTCCAAGACTTGGGATGAATGTAATTGAGGCTTCGCATGTGGCGAAATCCTTTGGAGATAAATTACTTTATGATGACTTGATTTTTAACTTACCGCCAGCAGGAATCGTTGGGATTATTGGGCCTAATGGTGCTGGTAAGACGACGATCTTTAAAATGATCATGGATGAGATCGAGCCAGATGCAGGGGAATTTAAGGTAGGGGAAACGGTTAAGATTGGCTATGTCGATCAAACCCATAAGGATATTCATCCAGATAAAACGGTATTTGATGTGGTTTCTAATGGATTAGAATATGTAGAAGTTGGAAGTCAAAAGATCAATTCCAGAGCATATCTCTCCAAGTTTAATTTCAACGGAGCGGACCAGAACAAGAAAGTAGGTGTTTTATCCGGTGGAGAAAGGAACAGGCTGCATTTGGCAATGACGCTTAAAACAGAAGCGAACGTACTTTTATTGGATGAGCCAACCAACGACATTGATATCAATACATTAAGAGCTCTTGAAGAAGGAATTCAGAACTTTGCAGGTTGTGCCGTGATCATTTCCCACGACCGTTGGTTCCTTGATAGAATTTGCACCCACATTTTAGCCTTTGAAGGAGATTCTCAGGTCTATTGGTTTGAAGGTTCATATACAGAATACGAAGAGAATAAGAAGAAGCGACTTGGTGATTCCGGACCAAAAAGGATCAAGTACAGAAAACTTGTCAAATAATCAGATATGGATCCACTTCATGGTATTACTTTGGAGCGAATGCTAAAAGAATTGGTAGATAAACTCGGTTGGGATCATTTAGGGTATTTGATCAAGATCAATTGTTTTAATCATGAACCCAGCATAAAGAGTAGTCTGAAATTTTTGAGAAAAACACCATGGGCCAGAGCAAAAGTGGAGAAATTATACATCGAAAGAATTGCGGAACCAAGAATACAGGATCAATTAAAAAATAATCTATGAGTGTAAGAAATTTAGAACCGAAAGAGTTATGGAATCATTTTAATGATCTTAATGATGTTCCGAGGCCTTCTAAAAAGGAGGAAAGAGTGATCAAGTTTATGGTTGATTTTGGGAATTCATTAGGGTTGGAGACGAAGGTTGATAAAATCGGTAACGTGATCATCAAAAAACCTGCGTTTGCTGGAATGGAAGATCGAGAAACGTTGATCCTTCAGTCACACCTTGATATGGTTCATCAAAAGAACAATGAAACGGTGTTTGACTTTGATTCTCAAGCTATTGAAATGATCGTGGATGGTGATTGGGTTAAAGCAAAAGGAACTACTCTTGGGGCAGACAATGGAATAGGTGTTGCTGCAATTATGGCATTATTGTCTTCAAAAGACATCAAGCATCCAGCGCTTGAAGCCTTTTTCACGATCGATGAAGAAACAGGTATGACAGGTGCCAAGGAAATGGATGGAGGTCTTTTGTCAGGAAAGATCTTATTGAATCTTGATACAGAAGATGACGATGAATTATCAATTGGTTGTGCAGGTGGTATAGATACTAACACTTCATATAAATACACACAAGTATCTGTTAAACATGATTTTGAGTGTTTTTCAATTGTTTTAAAAGGGCTTCTTGGTGGACACTCAGGAATGGACATTCATCTGGGTAGAGGAAATGCAAATAAGTTGCTTGTTCGGTATTTGTATCACTTGGTATCACTTGTTGACATACAGCTGATCGAATTTGATGGCGGTAGTCTAAGGAATGCAATTCCAAGAGAGGCTTCTTGTGTTATATCTGCTCCAAAAGGATCTCTATCGTTTTTAGCAAGTGAAACGGATTCTTACTTTGCTATGTTGAATCGTGAATACGGTTTGATTGAACCAAATTTAAGCATTAGTGTTGGTCAGGCAAGCGATTCTGAGAAAGCCGTAGATGACCAAGATCTGCATAAGATTTTAAATGCGCTTTATGCGGTACATAATGGAGTTTATCGAATGAGTCCTGAGATTGAAGGGTTAGTTGAGGCGTCTTCTAGTTTGGCTAGAGTGATCATTAAGGATGGAGAGTTTTCTACCCAATCCCTTCAGCGATCAAGTGTCGAATCCAGTAAAGGAGACATTGCTAACATGATCAGAAGTGCTTTTGAAAACATGGGTTGTGCGGTAGTTCAAACTGGAGATTATCCTGGATGGGCTCCAAATTCAAATTCAAGGATCCTGCATTTAATGAACGACTTGTATCGAACAACGTTCAATGAAGAGCCACAAGTAAAAGCGTGTCACGCAGGTTTAGAATGTGGGATTTTAGGAAAACACTTACCAGGAGTAGATATGATTTCTTTTGGACCGAACATTAGAGGTGCGCATAGTCCGGATGAAAAAGTGCAGATTTCATCTGTCCAAAAATTCTGGAAGTTCCTTTTATTAACCATTGAAGCTACTCCATCAAAAGCATGATGGATAATCGAAATGAGTTGATCAAACTCGCAAATACGAAAATGCCCTTTGGTAAATACAAAGGGCATTTTTTGATTCATATACCCGAGCCTTATTTGGTTTGGATGAAGAATGAAGGGTTCCCAAAAGGCAAAATAGGGGAGCAGCTTGCAATTATTCTTGAGATCAAGGTGAATGGGTTGGAGTCGTTGATCTATCCGTTAATAAAAAAATAAATAAATATCTAAATTTATATTTCCTTCTGTATTCTATTGTTTTTTAAGTGTTTAAGTGGCTTTTTTAAAGTCATTTATTCATGTTTTAATTGACATTTTTTAATTTATTTCATTTTTTTTGAAACATTCTGATCGAAGCGGGCGTAAATGGCCCTGTATCGAATGATAAATAGTGAAAATTAAAAAAGGAATCATGATAAATAACAGTTTGAAATTAGCACAGTACAAGCTTGCACAACACAGAGTACAAGGGACTAAGAGCAAGATGAATATCCATGAAGTAGCGAAATTAATGGATGCTATTAAAACTGCAGAACAAGCTAAAAGTGTTCAGCAAAACTCAATTTTTCATTCGTTTAGCATGAATTAAGTAAACCAATCATAATCAGTAGGATAGGAGTTCGTTTGGACTCCTATTTTTTTTGTATACATTTGTAAATATCTAATTCAGCAAAAATAATTTACAAATGTTAATCTCTGAGCGAATTCAAATGGTGATCAAGATGCATAATCTTACGCCTTCTTCTTTTGCAGATAAAATTGGTGTTCAACGGTCTAACGTGAGTCACGTATTGTCCGGTAGAAGTAAGCCTGGCTTGGATTTCCTAGAGAAGGTACTTGCTGGTTTTCCTCGAGTAAATGCTCATTGGTTGATTACAGGGGAGATAAATGATTCTTCTTCAACATCCTATAGCGAGTTAAATCAAGTAAAAAATGAGACACTCATCGAAGAGAAAGACAATAATGAAATCGATAGAATTGTGATTTTCTATAGAAATGGTACTTTTTCGGAATATAAGCAAGCTTAACTTTCGATAACAGCAGAACCAATAAGTTCTTCACCTTTGTACCAGGCTGCAAACTGTCCGGGGGCAACACCTTTCTGCTTCTTCTCGAACAAAAGAAAGAACTGGCCATTCTTTTTGATCAAATGTGCTTTCTTAAGTGGTTGTCGATATCTGATCCTTGCAGAGACTTCCAGATTTTCATCCGTGTTCATTTCAAAATTAGAATTGATCCAATTCATTGTGTCTTTCTGTAGTTTCAGGGCCCAGCGGTTTAATCCAGGATGTTCTTCTGTTTGACCGGAAAATACAATGTTATTTTCGATGTCTATTCCGATCACGAATGATGGCTGAGGGCGACCTCCAATGTGTAGGCCTTTTCTCTGTCCGACAGTGTAATAATGAGCCCCATTGTGTTCTACCACTTTCTTTCCGTCTTCTCTTTTGTATTGAAAAGGTTTTGCCAGCTCTTCGATGTTATTTGGGTTTACTTCGAGCAGATCATACGCCTTGAATTGTGGTAGATCCGGTGAAACTTCAATCACATCCCCTTTGATTGGTTGAAGCTTTTGCTGAAGAAATGTTGGAAGACTGATCTTGCCTACAAAGCACAAGCCCTGAGAGTCTTTCTTTTCAGCGGTTACTAATCCCATCTGCGCTGCAATTGCTCTTACTTCAGGTTTCAATAATTCGCCAATCGGAAAAAGTGCTTTGGATAACTGTTCTTGATTTAACTGACACAGAAAATAACTCTGATCCTTATTTGGATCTTTACCGGCGAGTAGACCAAAAGTGCCGTCCTCGTGCTCAATTTTCCTGCAATAATGACCTGTAGCAACGTAATCAGCTCCCAGATCCATTGCTGCCTTTAAAAAGACATCAAATTTGATCTCTCTGTTACATAATACATCTGGATTTGGTGTTCTGCCTGATTCGTATTCACTGAACATATAGTCTACAATGCGACTTTTATACTCTTCTGAGAGATCGATCACCTGAAAGGGTATTCCAAGTTGCTGGGCAATAATAAGTGCGTCGTTTGAATCGTCAATCCATGGACAATCGTCAGATAATGTTACGCTTTCGTCATGCCAGTTGCGCATGAACATGCCGATTACTTCATATCCTTCCTGTAACAGTAAATAAGCTGCTACACTGGAGTCAACACCGCCTGATAAACCTACGACCACTCTTTTCACATTGCAAATTTACCGAATAATTGTTTTATTGGTTGGGTTTCATTTTGGTGCTAAAAATTGACAAATATAAATTAGTTGTGTTTACAAATATAAAAAGCAGATTTAACGTTATATAACAAAGCGTATTTAGAACATTGGTTTCATTTTTGCTATTTTCGTTTTATGCTAAGGTTGATCATTGTCGCTTTATTGTTCGTTCCTTTTACCTCCAGTTCGCAAGAATGTGACAGGGTACTCTTTACAGGGAAGGTTATAGATTCTCTTAGGCCACAGGCTTTCTATAATCTTATGGTTGTAAACAGATCGAATGGACGAGGAGTTTTTGGTCAACCGAATGGTTCTTTTTCTGTTTACGTGAATAACGGTGATACCATAGCTTTATCTGTCAAGGATTATCCATTATATACTGTTATAGTTGAAGCTGACTCAAATTGTCAATGCAAAAGAACCATTTATATTGAAGGAAGGCCTCAGGAAGTCACTGAGGTGGTTGTTCGACCATTAAAGACACTTGATCAGATAAAAGAAGAAAGAGCGGCTCTTGCAATGAGAGAAACGCGAATGGTAACCGGAATTGAAGCTCTTCAAAGTCCAATCACAGCATTGTATCAGGCTTTTTCAAAAGTTGAACGAAATAAGCGCTGGATTGCTGAACAGGAGTACAAGGATGATCAACGTATGGTTGTTAAAGAGTTACTTCGACTTTATGTTGCCTACGAGATCATAGATCTTGAAGAAGAAAAGTTTGATTCTTTCATCGCTTTCCTTAATGTCAATGATGATTTTCTAAAGACTGCTTCTGAGATGGAATTGATCACTTATATCAAGGATAAGTTTGACCATTTCAAGCAAATGAACTGGGAATGATCTAATGCTGTAGTATTCTTCCTTTTTGTCCTTCGGGAATCTTGAAGATCCATTCATAATATCCGATAAAGTGAGAGTCAAAAAATCCTTTCCTGTAATAAAGGTTTTCAGGGATATAAACACGTTCGTTTTCTGATAAACCACCTGCGCAAGTTTGAGGAGCAACACCATCCTGAAGGCAAGGAGGGTCTGTAATGAAGTCACTTCCATATTGCCACACCTGACCCCATTCATCTAATTTTACTTTTCCTGCGGATGCGTTTTCAGGTGAAATGATATAATACCCACCAAAAGCGATTTTACCTCTCAATTCTTCAATGATGCCAAGTGAATAGGCGTATCCCATGCTGTGAGCAACAATGAATAACGTATCGTTCACAGATCGATTTGGGATTTCGTTCAGCATGACCAGTAGATTTCTGCCGGCAATTTTTCCATTATTAACTCTTTTGTCAAAACCTGATTGATTGGAGTTGCTAGGTAAAAGATCTTTTGTCTTAACAACTTTGTCTCCATATAAACTAAGCGACTTTATCTTTTGTGTGTGACAGATGTGTTTTTTGCGATTGTTACATCTCCTGGGATAGCTGGTGGATAAAGATGAAAATGAATATAAACTTCTGTGATTGCTGGTTTCCACGCTAAAATGTCCGTCAGCGTAATACGTTTCAGTGGGATTGATCCTTTTGATGAATTGTTCATCAATTGCTTTCCACGGCCTCCAGTAATTGAATCGATCATAGTTGTAGATCAAGTTTGAAGAATTTGGGAATTCAATGCCATTTTTTTGTATGTCGCCAAAATTCTCTTCAAAACTGTGACCGTTTGAAGTTGGTCGATAACCATTTACAAAGACCAGAATTCGTTTGGTAGCATCAGATAAGATTAGTTTTGATGTTAAATCGATTCCCAGGTGGTTGTATACTCTCTGATCTGTCAATGAATCATCAGGAGAGATGCAGTTGATAACGATATAATGGCTTGATGCCGGCCTTAGGTATTGATGATGTTTTAAGATCAGATTATCATTATCTGAGATGAATTTCAATTCGGTTATTTTTCCATCAAGGCCTTGTTTGGCATCGAAATACAACACTTTTTTTCTTTGTTTAATGTACCACTGATCACCTTTTTTGATCAATATCTCTGAGCTGAGAGTACTTTCCGGGTTATCTCTGAGGAATTCATTTTGAAGTACAGATCTATTAACAGCGTAATATCCTAATTCATCAAATTCACTGATGTGACCGGAAACAACCTGGTATTTATCCAGTTGATATCCGATGAAATAATACCCGAAATAGGAGAGGAGTATTGTCGCCGAACCAACTGCCCATTTGATCATTTTTCTTTTGGCATAAGAAGTTAGATCTCTCTTCCACCTGCGCTTGACCACTGCTCTTACAATAATGAACACTAGAAAAAGAACTCCCCATAGAATGAAGTGTAGCCAGCATATAAGAATGGTTTTATACTGAAATACTACCTCAAACAATTGATCCTGAATATTCAAGTGATATGAACGATAATTCTTCTTGTACGGTCTTTTTATAGCGGTGAGTAAAACGGAATCAGCTGAAATGATTTTGCCTTGAGCGTCTTCTTCCCAAAAATAATAAGCAACCATTCCGTTATTGGTGATCACATCTTCGTCTCCATCATAAAATAGGAAGTTTTTGTAATAACGATGCAAGTCATCCCACTGATCCATTGTTAACTCGGTGCCACCATTGATGTCCATGAGGTTTAAAGTTGAGCCCCTTGAAGGCCCGTTATTAGCCCATGAATTATTGAGAACACCCACTCCATAGCCTAACTGACGGGCAATGGTTAGTTCAAAACGAGGGGAAGTCTGTGATTTAACAAAACCAAATGCTTTATTTTTTGGCATGTATCCTTTTCGGGACTTGTTCACAAACCCATCAATGATAAACAGGTAGTATTTGTTTTTAGCATAAAGATCTCCTTCGAAAAAACGATCTCTGAACTCTCTCATTTGTCTCGTATATCTGTCGTTTTGATAGCTTGGATTATCCAGTAAAATACTCTGAAGGATAGAGTCTTTATATGAAATAGGAGGTAATATTTTGAGCTGGAAATTACATTGGAGATAAACAGAGTCCAGGTATTTCTGGATCAGCTGTTCGTCCACCTCACTATCATTAAGAAGTACAATTTGAACTTCCTGCACAATGGGCTTATAAACTTTAATGTTTAAATATGAAACGACCTGATCTTCGAGCTTAGCCTTAACGAGATAGCTATTTCTTTCCCTTGGTAAATAAAGTGTCGCGGAAGTGTCAGAATCAAGCTGGAAGGGTATTTTTTTTCCTTCTCCATATTCAAACGAAAGTTTCTGGGGATTGGGTATTCGATCAAAAAGAAAGATCACCACATCTGTTTCAAGAAAACCAACCGCCTTGTTACTTACGCAAAATTTGTTGCCCGATTCATTCTTTTTCTGGATATGATGCTTTTCCCATTCCTTGTAATGACATGGATCAAATCCATAGCGTTGTTCTGGGTGGCTAACGAAAGAGAATGAAGCTAACTGCTCTGGACTTTGTCCAATTACCTTGTCAGCAATCAATAGTGCCAGTATGAAAAGCAGGAGTTGAATTCTCATATTCAAAAGTAAGCAAAGTAGGTGCAAAAAATAAGCCGGTAATACCGGCTTATTTTTATTGTCTGTTTATCTCGTCAACTCTTTTCTGGCGTTGCATCGGATTTTCTCTCGATTGCTTTTGTTTGAATAGTTCGTATCTCGATGGGATTTGCTCCTGAGGCCACGAATTGTTGCCTAGATCTGTATCTGCCGTTTCAAGGAAAGGATCAAGTCTAAACGAACTTACTTCCTTGTCCAGGATCAATACCTTTGAAACTTTTTGTTCGTATGTTTTCCAGATCTCAGCAGGGATCTTGATCACTTCTGAAGTGTTATCCTTGTAATTAACCTGTATGATTAGTGGCATCACTAATCCACCAATGTTTGAGAATGTCAATTCGTAGAACTGCTTATCAGAAGAAAGAGGTAGCTTATCCTCTTCAGAAAGTGTGTTCATGAATTCTTCGTATTCTTTCTTATCAAGGGCATCAACAAGATAGATGTCTCTTTTTGCATAGTAATCATCGATCTGATCATCTCTTTCATTGTATGTTTCCTTGATCATCTCTTTGTTTCTGATAATCGAAATGTTTTGATCTGCATTTTCAGATTGTTCCTTATTGAATGCTTTTTCAATTGTCGGATTCATCGTATTTAACTGGAACCATTTCACTTGATCCAATGAGATATCCACGTGATCAGTGGAGTAGAACCAACCTCTCCAGAACCAGTCAAGGTCAACGGCTGAGGCATCTTCCATCGTTCTGAAAAAGTCTGCAGGAGTAGGGTGTTTGAATGCCCATCTTTCACAATATGTTTTGAAGGCGTAATCAAATAATTCACGACCCATAACTGTTTCGCGCAAAATGTTAAGTGCTGTTGCTGGCTTTCCATATGCATTGTTTCCAAACTGGAAGATCGATTCAGAATTGGTCATAATAGGGGAGATTCTGCTCTTGTCGCCTGACATGTAGTCAACGATCATGTGGGCAGGTCCTCTTCTTGATGGATATCCTCTTTCCCATTCCTGTTCGGTTAGAAACTGAACGAAAGTATTTAAACCTTCATCCATCCAGGTCCACTGTCTTTCATCAGAATTAATGATCATAGGGAAGAAGTTGTGTCCTACCTCATGAATGATCACTCCCCACATACCATATTTAGTTTGTTCTGAGTACGTACCGTCTTCTTCAGGTCTTCCTCCATTAAAACAGATCATTGGATACTCCATCCCGATCCATTTAGAGTGAACAGATATTGCGACAGGATAAGGATAATCAACTGTATATTTTGAATAGGTGGCTACAGTGTGCGCAACAAGCTTTGTGGAGTATCTTTCCCATAGTGGATTTCCTTCTTTTGGGTAGTATGACATCGCAAGTACATTCTTTCCACCGACTTTCACTGCCATCGCATCCCAGATGAATTTTCTTGATGTTGCAAATGCAAAGTCTCTGACATTTGTTGCCTTAAAGATCCATGTCTTGGTACTTTTCTCCTTCTTCGATTCCTTCTTTTCAGCTTCTTCTTGAGTAACGATCAAAACAGGAGTTTCCATAGAGGTCTTTGCTTTCTCGAATCTCTTTTTCTGTTCTGCAGTTAAAATGCTATTGCCGTTTTGAAGTTCACCTGTTGCACCAACGATGTGGTCGGAAGGAACCGTAATTGAAACCTCGTAGTCTCCGAAAGGTAGTGTAAACTCTCCTCTTCCAAGGAATTGCTTGTTCTGCCATCCCTCGACGTCATTGTATACACACATTCTAGGAAAGAATTGAGCGATGGTGTAGAGGTAATTACTATCTGTTTCAAAGAACTCATATCCTGATCTTCCACCAACTGCCATACGGTCATTGATGTTGTACCACCATTTAACTTTGAATGAAATACTTGATTTTGAAGTTAAAGGCTTTTCTAGATCAATACGAAGCATTGTTTTGTTGATCGCGTATTTCATTTTTTGACCAGAAGTAGTCGTAATCGATTCTACTTTAAATCCTCCATCATATTTGAAGAGTTTGCGTTTAACATCACCAATGGATTTAAAGTCTTCCATTCGTTCGATCTCGATCAATTTTGAATCAGAGTTTTCAGCAAAAAGATTTTGGTCCAGTTGCAGCCACAGATATTCAAGCTTGTCAGGTGAATTGTTTGTATACGTAATGGTTTCTTCACCCATTAACTTTTGGGTTTCATCATCAATGGTGATCTGAATTTTATAATCCGCTTTTTGCTGATAATAGTTTAGTCCTGGAGCACCTGCAGCGGTCCTGTAAGTGTTTGGAGTAGGTAGCTCCATGTCCAGCTGTGCGAACTTGCTTTGGGAAAACCCAATCAGAGGAAGCATTGTCAGTAGAATACTAATCTTCTTCATTCTTTGCATATAATTTTATGGTTTGTGATGGTTCTTGTTTTAGAAATATGAGATCATATTTCTGTTCTCTATACTTAAAGGTCATTTTGTTCTGTTGATCACTAAAAACACTCATCAAAAGATTGAATTTAATTTTTAGCTCTTCCGGTATCTGGTTTACTGACGCGCTCATGTAGAAATATACAATTCCATTGAGCAATACCTCAATCCCTTCTAATTTCAACCAGATCATTTCAGTGCCTTGGGTAATGGTGTTCTCTTGGGTTGATTCAAAGATCAAATGGCTGTTGATCTCCTGTTCAAGAAGTTTCAATGAAAGAGAATCTGTTCCACAGGATTCAAGTGGATTGACATCAACTCCTTTTTTTTCTAAATAAAGATCAAAGTCATGTGCTGTAGCAGATAAAGAGACTTCAAGTTTACCTGATACTTCGTTGTATTCTACTTCTGCAAAAGAGAAATAAAATTCATGTGCATTCAATTCTGAAGCAAAGCATGAGATAAGAAATATGAATACTAATTTCTTCATCGAAGGGGCTACAAAATTAAAATTATACTTTAATGCATAGACTAGGACAATTTACATAATAGTAATTTTGCCCAAAAAAAAGATATGACGATCGGTATTGTAGGTTGTGGAAACCTTGGTTTTTCATTGTTGAATGGGATTCGCAGAAATTCGAC
>Ga0102823_1000268_pt1 | contig 22489 bp, 1 predicted proteins | sample ColrivemetaGS743_FD_78459 | JGI IMG/M metagenome (GOLD analysis project Ga0102823, IMG submission 78459) | Estuarine microbial communities from the Columbia River estuary - Ebb tide non-ETM metaG S.743 | ecosystem: Environmental > Aquatic > Marine > Intertidal zone > Estuary | place: USA...
AACCCCAGCTCTCCGAATGCTTGATTTTTCCTCCTTTAGAGGTAATCTCGCCTTCGAATTTCTGTACTGCTTCCTTTGCCTGCTCATCAGACAAAACGGGAGTTAAAATGAAAACAGCTTCGTAAGAATTCATAAGGTTAAACTTTAATTAATAAACTTTTGGGGTGCAAAGATACGAAGAAACTCTTAATAAAAAAGCACTACACTACAGCAATTCGTTAAAAAACTGATTTTAAAGTGGATAAAAATAGGGGAAAATAGGGTATCGTCTAATTATCCGAAATGTATCTTGATTGTACTTTTTTAACTCGGCAAGTAGCCGTAACTTGCCATGAATACGCACACGCATGACTAAAAAGTTACTACTCTCCCTTCTCATTCTCAGTATTTTCGGCCAACTCAAAGCACAAATCCCCTCCTATGTCCCTACCTCTGGCCTCGTTGGCTGGTGGCCATTCAATGGCAACGCCAATGACGAAAGCGGCAATGGAAACAACGGAACGGTGAATGGCGCTACAACACTCACGACAGATCGTTTCAATCAAAATAATAGCGCATACCTTTGGAATGGTACTGATAGCCCTATTTCAATCGTTCACAATTCGAATCAAAATTTTTCTGGTGGTTTAACATTTTCAGTGTGGATAAATCAAACTGGTTTATATTGTCAAACTTGTGCTGCAACAGATTTTATATCCAAAGGCAGGAATATAGATTTAGGTGGAATTGAGTTAGGTTTAGACCATTTATCTAACTCGTACTTTTGTCGAATTACGGGTAATCCGATTAGTACAAATCCACCATTTAGCTACTTTTTAAGTAATAATACTGCAAACTTCAATTCTTGGGTAAATTTAACTTTGACCTATGATGGTGGTTTCGTTAAAATCTATGTAGACGGAGTACTTGCATTAAACATTGCATATGTCTCAACTATTCCAATAAATACTGACAATCTCCTGTTCGGACGTCAAAAAGGCACAAATGTTTATGCCGATAATTTTAATATGCTCGGCAAACTCGACGACATCGGAATCTGGAACCGCGCTTTGACGCAAAGTGAAATTACAGGGATGTACACCTCAACAGCACCCTCGACACCACCAACCTTGAGCATTACAGCAAGTAATGCCACCATTTGTGCGGGAACAAGTACTACACTTACAGCCACAGCTAGTAGCTCAAATACTTGCAACTTAACTGGCTCGCTCGCTACGGGGCTTGTGGGCTACTGGCCATTCTGCGGCAATGCCAATGATGAATCAGGTAATGGGAATAACGGAACGGTGAATGGGGCTACATTAACAACCGATAGATTTGGAAATGCGAATAGTGCGTATAGTTTTGATGGGGTGAATGATTATATTGAAGTAATGCATAATTCTAGTTTAAATATCGGCTCTGTAAGTATTTCAATTTGGGTTAATGCATCCAATTTTCTTGCCTCCAATGGTTTTGGTGGACAATTACTTTCCAAACGTGAAAGTTCGGGATGGGGAAATTCTTATCAAATGAATACAGCATCCTCACAAACCCAGAATTCTATTTGGGCTGATTGGACTATTGGTTCTAATGGAGGGATTTACCATAATTCCAGTACCTTAAGTACCAACACCTGGTTTAATGTTGTTTACACCCATGATCAATCAAATGTTAAAATGTATATCAATGGAACATTGGTAGAGACAATTTCAAGTCCTGGTTTATTAGGATATAATAATTTACCATTATGGTTTGGCGCGCGGCCAAATGCTGGATCGAATAGTCAATGGTACAACGGCGCACTCGACGACATCGGCATCTGGAACCGCGCCCTAACAGCTGCTGAAATTCAAGAACTTTACACGCAAGGGCAAACTACCTATTCGTGGTCAACGGGGGCAACTACGCCTTCAATTTCTGTATCGCCAACAACTACCACCACTTATACTTGCACTATAACTGATGCGAATAACCAAACAGCGACGGAGTCTAGCACAATAACGGTAGTAAATACAAGCATCTCTGCATCGGCCACAACCATTTGCGAAGGTGATAACGTAACTCTCACTGCAAGCACTACAGGCTCCGCTTCAAGCACCGCTTGCCCTACCCTTTCGGGCACTCTTACTACCGGCCTAGTGGGCTACTGGCCATTCTGCGGCAATGCCAATGATGAATCAGGTAATGGAAATAACGGAACGGTGAATGGGGCAATATTAACAACCGATAGGTTTGGTAATGCGAATAGTGCGTATTTTTTTAACGGTAGTTCAAGTTCTGTTGCGATCAATAATAATTTTTATAATAATGGTTGGAATGAAAATTCCATTTGTCTTTGGTTTAAGCCAAATGGAAATAGCATTAACAGCTGCCTGCTTAATACAATTCCTCATGACGGTACTGCTATTTCATTTGGAAATTATGGTACAAATCAAAAATTATATTTCGGCAAAAATGCTGATCCAACTCAACACTTGTGGAATATTATTGGAGGTGCTCTAGGTAATAATGAATTCATTTATCCAATCTTCAACTATACCGAATGGTATTTTATTTCTATAGTTAAATATGGCAACACATACTCCTTCTATGTAAATGGTGTTTTAGACCATACCACCACATCCACAATAACTCCAATTAGTTACTATTGTGCTATTATTCTTGGGAATCTATCACCAAATCAAGGTTATGCATCAGAATTTTACCATGGCGCACTCGACGACGTCGCTGTATGGAACCGCGCCTTAACAGCCGCTGAAATTCAAGAACTTTACACCGCTGGGCAAACTACCTATTCGTGGTCAACAGGTGCAACTACACCTACAATTTCTGTATCGCCAACAACTACCACCACTTATACTTGCACCGTTACTGATGCCAATGGCAATAGTTGCTCTGAGGATGTGACGATTACCGTTGTGCCCGTACCAACCATAACGGCTAGTTTGGACAGTTTGTGTGTGGGGCAAAGTAGTACGTTGAGTGCAAGTATTAGCAATGCTGGAGGAAGTGCCTGCCCAGCGATGAGTGGTAGTTTATCGAACGGTTTGATTGGTTATTGGCCTTTCTGTGGCAATGCCAATGATGCTACTGCAAATGGAAACAATGGACAGGTGAATGGTGCCACTTTGGGCACGGACCGTTTTGGAAATTCGAACAGTGCTTATAATTTTAACAACAACAGCATTACTGTACCTTACAATAGTAACCTCAATACACCACAGTTATCGGTGAGTGTTTGGGTGAAACCAACTTCGTGGAACACCACCTCGTTCAGCACCCTAGTGGGGCGCACCGATGAACTTGCGGCAAGTGGAAAGAATTACCGCATTTGGGTGCAAGGTGGTGATTTCAAGTGTGAAATATTTGACAACACCGGCGCCTCTATTTGGATGTTCTTTTCTGGTGTACCCCTCAATGACTGGACCATGCTTACCTTTACCTGGGACGGCACAACATTGGTTGTTTACACCAATGGCCTAACTAATGGACCATTGATTATGCCCAACTTTGTACTCAATTCAAATTCTCAATCTCCAATCCATATTGGGAAAGAATTCCAGACAAGCTCAAGTACAAGTTGCTGTGAGCACTTCGGGCTCATTGATGATGTAGCGATGTGGAACCGCGCCCTAACAGCCGCGGAAATCCAACAACTCTATCAGGCAGGGCAAAATACTTATACCTATGACTGGAACCCAGGCGCCACTACAGGAAATTCTATATCTGTTAGTCCGACAGCCACTACCACATATACTTGTAGTATTACGAGTAACGGAACCACCTGCTCAGCAGATCAGCTCATTACGGTGATTCCTTTTACGGGTGTCGACGCAGGAACGGATGTAACTGTTTGTCAAGGAGGCAGTGTAGCGCTCAGCGGCTCGGGGGCAACAACATACTCATGGGATAACGGCGTGCAAGACGGCGTAGCATTTACGCCAGTGGCCAGTGGCGTTTATGTAGTGACGGGGAATTTGAATGGCTGCACCGATACAGATACGCTGAGCGTTACCGTGCTTGCGGACCCTGAGCTTTCTACACTTCAAGATGCCGCTTATTGTGTGCAAAATAGTAGCGCAAACCCACTTACGGTGAGCGTGAGCGGTGGGCTTTCAACAGGCAATGTTTATCAATGGTACGCGAATACCCTTGCTTCAAACACCAATGGAACGCCCATTGTAGGAGCTACCTCTGCAAGTTACACACCTCCTAATAACAATACTGGAACTAGCTATTATTACTGCTTGGTAAACCAAGGCAATAGCAACAGCGGTTGTGAGACCCTTTCAAATGTGGCCACCATTACAGTTGGTTCTCAAGCCAGTATAAGCACCCAACCAATAACTCTACAAGAGGGCTGTGTTGGGGCTACACTTACGCCATTGAGTGTGGCAGTAGTGAATGGTGTAGGCACTCCAAGCTACCAGTGGTATGAAAATACGAGTGCTTCAAATTCAAATGGCATCCTTATTGGTGGTGCTACGAGCCCAAATTATCTACCTCCAGTACAAAGTGCATCCAATCTATATTACTATTGTGAGGTAAGCTATCCGTCAAGTAACAATACCTGCGCTAGCGTCAACTCCAACACAGCAAATGTTGTGCTCATCAATGACCCCATCTTTGCACAAGCGCCCGCAGCCAACCAGTCGGTTTGCGTTGGGGGGGCAGTAGGTGCACTCACCTTTACAATGACAGGTGGATCGGGAACCAATACTTATCAGTGGTATGCAGTGAATGGCTCTACCTATACCACCATATTAGGTGCCAACAGCACCTCCTATACCCCACCAACTTTTACGCTGGCAGGAACGTATGGGTATGCCGTTGCTGTAACGCAATCCATGAACGGATGTGCTACTGGCTATTCTTCAACAGCAAATATCAATGTGGTTGCAGATCCAGTGGTGAGCACCCCGACAGGTGCCGCCTATTGCGCTAGTGCAACTAACGCCAGTGCACTGAGTGTCGTGGCGACAGGGGGCATCAACAATGCCTATACTTATCAGTGGCATGTAAATGGAACCAATAGTAATGTTGGAGGAATTGCAATAAGTAACGCAACAAATTCTACCTATACCCCACCAACGACTTTTGCGGGCACCAGTTATTATTATTGTACGGTTAGTCAAGGTTTAGGTTGCGCAAGCACCTCTGCCACAGCAGCAGTTCAAATTGTAAACGGGCCTGCCTTTAGCTCACAACCACTTGCAAGCCAAACCGTTTGTCAGGGGTCAAGTATTTCAGCATTGAGCTTTAATTATATTGGTGGTTATGGTTTACCTACCTACCAATGGTTTGCCAATACGGCGAATTCAAATTTCAACGGTACTCCTATCGCTGGCGCCAATACGCCGGTATACAATCCCAACCCAAATGCTACGGGCACGAACTACTATTATTGCGTAGTCTCGTTTAGTAATTTATACGGCTGCAATGCGCTTACTACCAATCCATCGGCGGTGAGTATCATTGCCAACCCAACGTTTAGTACTTCACCTTTGGCTAGCCAGACGCTTTGTTTGGGAACAAGCCCCCAAACCCTAAGTGCAACGACCTCTGGTGGATACGGCACAGCCACCTATCAGTGGTATACAGTGGCAAACGGAAACTACACGCCAATCATTGGAGCCAATTCATTGAACTATGCACCATCGGCCAATAATCCGGTGGGAACATATAATTATGCAGTATCGATGTCACAAACGAGTAGTGGCTGCTACACAGGTTTTTCAAGCATTGCGACTGTCAATGTGGTTGCCCAACCAACAGTGAGTGCGCCCCTTGGAGGTGTATATTGCCAAAGTAACAACGGAGCCAACCCATTGACAGTAAACGTCAGTGGTGGAAATGGCACAAGTAATTATCAGTGGTATCAGAACACTACCAACAGCAACACTGGAGGCACACCTATTGCCCAAGCTAATTCAAATACTTATACGCCGAGTATCAGCAGCCCTTCTGCTATGTATTATTATTGTGTAGTGAATCAAAGCACAGGATGCGCGGCAAGTTCGGCAGTGGCAACCATTGTAGTAAACCCGGCTCCGGTGCTTACTTCCCAACCAACAGCACTCCAAACCATTTGTAGCGGTGCAACTGCTGCTGTATTGAATGTTTCTTACAGTGGCGGAGCTGGCACTCCACAATACCAATGGTTTAGCAATACAAATAATTCTTCTGCCGGTGGCACACCAATTACCGGCGCAAACAGCAGTTCGTATACCCCTAATGCGAGCACTAATCTTGGTTCAAATTACTATTATTGCGTAGTAAGTTCCTCAAATACAAGCTGCCCGAGTGTGATTTCCAATGCGGCCACAGTAGCTATTGTAGCCAACCCAACGGTAAATGGTCCAAGTAGTGCGGCCTATTGCCAAAGTACTTCAGCTGCGCAACCCTTAAGTGTTGTTGCAACGGGGGGGGCTTCAACCAACTATAATTACCAATGGTATAGCAATACCACCAATAGCAATTCCAACGGTTTTGCCATTGCTGGTGCCAATACGGCAAGTTACACCCCATTGCTTGGTTCCAATACCAGCTATTACTATTGTGTGATTACTCAAAGTGGTGGCTGCCAAAGTAATTCTTCTGTAGCTAGCATAGATATCTTGAGCTCACCGAGCATTACCCAACAGGTGCTTGCTGGGCAAACAGTTTGCCTTGGTGGCAGTGCTCAAGTTCTAGAAATTGTAAGTACAGGGGGTGTAGGTGCACCAAGCTATCAATGGTATAGCAACACAACGCCATCGCTCGTAGGTGCCAGCGCAATTACGGGTGCAACGGCTGCAAGCTATACACCAACTGCACCGGGATCCGCTTCTTCTACCTATTACTATTGTCAGGTAAGCTTTGTTCCTTCGACCAACTGCCCTACGCTGACAAGTAATTTTTCAACTTTAAGCGTAATTCCAGACCCAATACTTAGCTCGCCATTGAGTGCAACGTATTGTCAGAATTCACCAAGTGTACAGGCCTTGAATTGCAATGCAACAGGAGGCATTAATAGCTCCTATACTTACCAATGGTACAGCAATACAAGCAATAGCAATATTGGTGGCACAGCAATACCGGGTGCAAATTCTGCCTCTTACCTGCCCTCTGCCGCTGTGCTTGGCTCTACTTACTATTATTGTGAAGTGACGCAGGGCTCGGGATGTAATGCCGTTTCAACAGTGGCTGAAATCACCATTGGTGTTGCAGCATCTCTTAGCCAACAACCTCAGGCCGTGCAGCATGTTTGCTTTGGGCAAAGTACGCAACTTTTAAGTGTTGGTGTCAATGCAGGTAACAGTTCAGTGACTTACCAATGGTTCAGCAACAATAGTAATTCCACAGTGGGTGGAGTATTGATTGTTGGCGCAACATCGGCAAGCTATTTACCGCCCAACAACAACCTAGGAACCAAGTATTACTATTGTGTGGTTACGGTTGCCAACGGAGGCTGCGGGGTGCTCACCACCACAGCAGCTGAGGTAAATGTGGTAACAGCTCCAAGTATGTTTGGGCCACCAAACCAGAGTATATGTTGTCAGGCAACAACCGCACCAATTGCCTTCACTGGAACTGCCAATAACTATTCTTGGACAGCAACTGCAAGTTCTCCTTTACTTACCGGATACAACAATGTTGGTACCGGAGATTTGCCACCTATGACACTAACCAACAACAGTACAACACCTCAAAATGTTGTATTTATGGTGACTCCATCCAACGCAGGTTGTTCAGGAACTCCAGTGCAATTCAGTATCAACGTCATGCCCTGCCTGTCTGTGAATACACCAACCGACCAATACTACTGCGCGGGTGAATCGGTTGGGGCCTATGTTTTCACCGGTGTCGGCACCAGTTTTGCTTGGGTAACTAACAACCCAAGCATTGGAACGCCAAATGCAGGCATTAACTTTGTGCCCAATTTTACGGCTGTGAATACTTCTACAACAACACAAGTGGCTACCATCACCGTCACACCGCAATTCCAAGGGTGTGCTGGAGCAGCACAATCTTTTAACATCACTGTTTACCCACTCCCGGTGGTAGATGCAGGTGCAGATCAGGCGGTGTGTGCAGGCACGGCAGTAACTTTGAGTGGCACAGGAGCCACCACTTATGCTTGGAACAATGGAGTGATCGACAATCAAAGTTTTATACCCAACAGTGCTGCCACTTATACGGTGATTGGTACGGATCAAAACGGATGTCAACAAACTGATCAGTTAACGGTAGTGGTGAATCAACCAACAACGAGCACACTCAACATCACAGCCTGCGACAGTTATCAATTGAATGGCCAAACCTATACGCAAAGTGGTACTTACACCCAACAAACAAGCAACATCAATGGCTGCGATTCAACCATTACCTTGAATCTCACGATGAATTATTCACCAAATACGCCAGCGATATATGTGCAAAATCAAGTGAATTTATCGACAGATTTAGTTGCTGGCTTGACCTACCAGTGGATCAGTTGTACAGACCTAACTGCTATTGCAGGACAGACAGCCATTACCTTTAACCCAACGGTAAATAATGTCTATGCCGTAGTGGTTACGAACAGTTGCGGAAGCGATACCTCTATGTGCATGAGTATCACAACGATTGGGCTCGATGAAAATCAACAAGTTGGGCAAATTTTGGTTTATCCAAATCCGAATAATGGAAATTTCAATATTGAAATTCCTGAATATTTGCTTGGTAAGCAAATGATTGTTTACGACATGCGAGGACGCATGATTTACAAAGAATTATGCACCCTTCAAAAGCAATGGATTGAATTACCAAATCTTGCAAGAGGGGCTTATTGGCTAGAATTTGACCAACAAAATAGAACAAGAATTGTAATAGATTGATAAAGACCAAAAGTTGATAATGCGAAGAATAAAAGGAATTGATTTGGAATTAAAGAATAAGAACTTAAATACATTCAAAATGAATAACTCAAAAAGAGAAATAATGAAATTAAAATCAAAAACATTATTCTTTTTTGGCCTCCTGTTGTCTTTTCTCCAAGCCCAAGGGCAAACCCTTGATTTAGGAAATGATCAATTAATTTGCGCAGGCGCGAGCAGCAGTGCAAGCATTACAGCCGCTGCCAATAACCTAGGCACTGAAACCATCAGCTCCTACGCCTGGACAATCGATGGAGTAGCCGCTGCGAGCACAAGCTCCACCCTTTCAGTACCGGCAAGTATAAGCCCCATTAACCCACAAGTGGTGGAATGTACGGCAACACTTTCTAACAATACCACCATTACAGATCAAATCAACGTCTATACCATAGACCCTGGGGTAATTGCTGGCAGCCAGTTTTCTTGTACGGCGCCTTACAACCCCACTGCCTTTACAAGCACCAGCGCAGGTTCAACAGCCTTGAGTGGAATCGCAACTACTTATCAATGGCAATCCTCAACAAACGGCACCACTTGGACAGACATCTCAGGTGCGACCAATGCCACGTACAGCCACGGCAGCACATCGACCTCAACATATTTTCGTCGTGCGATCATTTGTACACTCGGCTCGCTGAGTGTGACGTGTTATTCGAATGAGCTTTTCGTAGAAGTATTGCAAAGCCCATCTATTAGTTCTAACCAATGCATTAGCAATGGCAATACGGCCAGTATGGCAGTTAGTTTTAGCACTGCATTGCCCTCAGGATATACGGCTTCATATTCATGGTCAGGGCCTAATTCGTATTCCAATAGCAATGCCACGGCAACGGTTTCAAATTTTGGCTCAAGTAATGTAGGTACCTATTCAGCATCAATTAGCGTATCAAATGGAACAAATACTTGCCCCTATACACTTAGCACACAATTGAACTTAGTGCCAAGTGTTCCTAGTTTTACAATACCATCAAGTGGGTGCACAGGAACCACTTATAGCCCTGCAAATTTCACACCTCAGGCAGGAGTGAGCTATCTATGGACAGTTACGCCTACCAACAATAGCACCGGCTTAAATACAAGTAACCCAACCTTTGAATTCAACACTGGTGGAACATATAGCGTGTCTGTTATGGCAACAGATGCCTCTGGAACTTGTACTTCAAATTCAACTTTGAGTTCAATCAGCATTCCAGTTTTCTCAAATATTGACCCTTCAATTGGAATTGGAACCACATACTATAATCCACAGGTGATTAACAATGTCAATACTATTGCCATTTGTGCTGGTTTAAGTATTTCAAACGTTACTATTTACAATAACAATACAGCAAATAACGGAGGCACAAACCCTGCTGGGGTCAGCTATACTTACAGCTTGAACGGTAGTAGCCCAGTGAGTATTTTAGACGATGCCAACGAAACTATTTATTTTGGTGATAATAGTTTGGAAATCATTGCTTCTTATCAAGGATGTAGTATATCCAACACAGTGAATGTGTATTCCGGATCTAACCCATTTGTATCTTTAGGAACCTCCAACTCTATTGGTCTTTGCCCAGGAGATGCGCTGACTTTCACCATTAATCCTGTACCAACAAGCGGGCAATTGAACCCACCAGGAACAAGCTACACCATGACCTACTCCGATAGCCCCGGAACTACTAATGTATTCAATGATTTAACTGGGCCTACCTCTGTTGTACACAACTATTTACTTTCTTCTTGTGGGATGTCTTACCCAGGGAATTTATACCCTGCCAATACTTTTTATGCTCAAGTGACAGCAGAGAATTATTGCGGATCTACCTCTAGTACGGTTTCACCGATAACTGTCAATGATGACCCCGTTGCTGATTATACCATTACTGACACCACGATTTGTGATGGACAATCTATTACAGTGGTGAATACCGGAAACGCTGGTTCTGTTGTAGCATCTACTACCTATAGTTGTTCATCTCAAGGTAAATTCTATTGGACAATATCTGGAGGGACTCTAGGCGTAGACTTTACGCTAGCCACAGGACAAACACTTGGGACTTACAACAACACATATTCCAATCCTAACGGAAGTGTAAATACCACTGGAAACGGTTCATCCACATTAAACATAACCTTCAACAACCCCGGATATTACACCCTTACCCAGCACTACCATAACGGTTGTGGTACCAAGACGAAAGTCAGTCATATTTGCGTCATTGAACCTCCTACCTGTCAATTTAATACCGATGTGACTGCAGGATGTACTCCGCTTACCGTTGCAATCAATAATACAACAGTGGCGCCAACTTGTGATAATTCTCCTGTTCCCTTAACCTACAACTGGACGGTCACGGCACCAAATGGCACCTCGGCAAGCTACACAAGCAATTCGAGTGCTACACCACCTAATTTAACATTAACAAACAATACCGCTGCTCCTCAGACCTACACCATCACGGTTACCGTTACTCCAATGGAGCCCGGTGCACCAACGCTTCCTTTTTCAACCGTTACTCCTACAAGTACCACTGCTGCTTGTACTTCTACATGCTCGCAAACTGTGTTAGTCAATCCAAAGCCAGTATTCAGTGCATTTAATTTAACTACCTGTGATAACCCCTACCAGGTTAACCAAAACCTTGCCACGAGTACCACACTTACTAACAATACATACAGTTGGATTGCCAATTCAAATACCAATGTGGATGGTGAAAGCACCACGGCTCAATCTGGAGCGGTGATTAACGACCTTCTGACAAATAATTACAATGGTCCACAAACGGTAGTTTACAACATCACACCCACATCAAGTCTTGGCTGTGTAGGGACAACGGTTAGCTCATCTATTATCTTGAACTACGTCAATGCAGGAAGCATATCAAGCGATCAAACGATTTGTAGCGGTGGGAATCCAGCAAATATTGCAGGTACCTTGCCTAGCGGTTCGGGTACTGTATCCTATCAATGGCAAATTTCAACTGATAATTCGACCTGGTCGAATATTTCAGGCGCAACAGGGCAATCCTACGACCCTCCAGGCCCGATCAATGCTACTACTTATTACAGACGAGTGGTAACCTATGCTTCTAACGGGGTAAATTGCACAGGCATATCCAATGTAGTTATTATAACAGTCAATTCCGTAAGCCCTGGTACGATCAGTGCGGCTCAAGGCATCTGCTCTGGCGATGACCCTGCTGCCCTAAATATAGTAACTGCCCCAACTGGTACAGGGACTATAAGCACCATTTGGCAACAAGGAGCAAGTACTTCCGGACCGTGGTCTTCAATCACAGGTCAAACCACCTCATCTTATGACCCACCAGCCTTAACCAGCACGACCTATTACACCGTTTTGGCAACAAGCGTATTGAATGGTGTAAGTTGCTCATCAACAACACCTGCAATTGCAATTACGGTATACACCCTTACACCCGGCTCAATTTCAAGTTCACAAACAATTTGCGAAGGTGGCGATCTAGGTGCATTCACAAGTGTAGCGGCAAGCTCTAATGCAACTCTTGCCTACCAATGGCAAAGTTCAACGGATAATATCAACTGGACGAATATTTCGGGTGCCACCTCAGCAACATATAATCCACCAGCGCTCAATACTACTACCTATTACCGCAGACTTGTCAATGCTTTGGTTGGTACGACTGTAATTTGCCAAGACATGTCTAATACCATCACCATAACTGTGGTAGCAGACCCAACGGTAAGCACTCCTATTGGGCAAACTCTGTGTACAGGAGGAACAACTTCTTCACTAACTGTAACGGCAAGTGGTGGAATATCAAGCAGCTATACCTATCAATGGTATAATTCATCTAATTCTTTAGTAAGTACTTCTAATCCTTATACCCCACCTGCCTCTAATAATAGTTACTATTGCGTTGTTTCAATTAGCCCATCAACTACAGGTTGTTCGGTGACATCAGTCACCGCTCAAATTAGCATTGTAGCCGACCCTGTCGTAACAGCCCCAACAGGTGCAACTTATTGCCAAGATGCTGCTTCGGTGAGTGCCTTGAGTGTATCGGCAAGTGGTGGATTGAGCACATCTTACAATTATCAGTGGTATTACAATACGACCAACTCCAACACAGGTGGTACATTGATTTCAGGTGCCACCTCGTCAACTTTTACCCCGCCTGTTAATACAGTTGGTACCAAATATTATTACTGCTTAGTTACGATTGCGCCTTCTTCTACTGGTTGTTCTACGGCTTCTTCAACAGCGGCAATAACAGTAACCGCAGGCCCTTCTATTGCTTCACAACCTGCAAATCAAACCAGGTGTATTGGTGGTAGCTTTAGTGCATTGTCTGTAACAAGTGCTGGAGGATCGGGTTCCCCTACCTACCAATGGTATAGCAATACAAGCAACAGCAATACCGGAGGAACTCTCATTTCAGGAGCAACAAGTTCAAGCTATACGCCGCCATCAAATTTGAATACAGCGGCAGGAGTAACTTACTACTATTGTGTAATTAGTTTTAGCTCAACGGGCGGTTGCTCGGTGATCAGTTCAAATGCCGCATCGGTTACGGTGCTTGCCACACCCACATTGAACTCCATGAACAATCAAATTTACTGCCCCGCTGACGTGGTCAGTGCGAGTGCATTGAGCGGCAACTACCCAACTGGTATGTCTTATGTTTGGAGTGTCAGTGGCGCCTCCGTTGGGCTAACAACCACTTCAGGGACCTCAAGTTCAATAACTGCATTTACGGCGACTAATAGTGGAACTTCGCCGCTTACAGCTACCGTAACAGTTACACCATCAGTGAGCCAAAACGGGCAAACTTGTGCTGGCTCGCCTACGGCGGCTTATACGATAACTGTGAACCCTGTTCCTGACATGCCGGCATTTAGTCCGCAGTTATTTGTTTTCTGTGAAGATGAACAAGCTTTGGTTCCTTTTTCAGCGAACATATCATCAGGAATGACTTTTAATTGGACCAACGACAACACGCAAATTGGTGTTGCAGCCTCTGGTACAAGTACAAGCCCTGGCTTGAGTTTCACTGCTGAGAACAATTTGAGTTATCCAAATAATATACCATTGACTTCAAATTTTTATGTTACTCCGATATATACCAATCAAGGAGTAGCCTGCCCTGGCAGCCCAGAATTTTTTGCCATTACCGTCAATCCAAAACCCGATGTCAATACGGTACAGGATATCACATATTGCGCAACAGAAACAGGTTACAATCAGTTTACAAGTTTTAATCAAATCACTGGATCAGGGAGCACATCATACGTTTGGACCAACACCAACACAGCCATAGGCTTACAGCCCTCTGGTACAGGCGATTTTTATTTCACGTCTACCAATACCACTTTGGTGCCCATTTCAGGGACAATAGCCGTCACGCCAACATATACCAACAATGGTGTGACGTGTGAAGGTGACATCGAAGAATTTGAAATTACTATCAATCCGATGCCGACCGTTGACTCCATTTCAAGTCAAGGATGGTGCCTTGGTGAAACCACCACAGCGGTAAATCCTACGGGAAATTTATCTACTGCCGTATACAATTGGACCAATAACAATACCACAACAGGATTAGGACCTAACGGTGTTGGTTTGATCCCAAGTTTTGTTGGCTTAAACACCACCAATGCGCCCAACGTATCAACTGTGAGTGTAGTACCTTCGTATACCAACAATAATGTAACTTGTGTGGGGGCTACCGAAGAATTTGGCATAACAATAAATCCAATGCCAAATATCAACCCAATTGCAGATCAACAAGTTTGTGCACAATACCCTGTTTCTGTTCAGTTCACGTCTACACCAAATGTCGCAGGAACTGTATACAACTGGACAAACAACAATCCTACCATAGGTCTTGGAGCATTAGGTTCTGGTTCTCTTTCTTTTAATGCCACCAATACAACCAATGCGCCCATCACAGCAGAAATCATTGTTACGCCAAGTTTCACATTTGCAGGTAGTACCTGTACTGGGGCCCCTGATACCTTTAACATTGTAGTACTCCCTACACCAGTAATGAATCCTTTAAGCGACGAAACAATTTGCGCCGGCACACCAACTTCGGCTCTTAACTTTTCGTCGAATTTGAGTGGTACAGAATTTTCGTGGACCAATTCAAATAACACAATCGGTCTTGGATTAAGTGGTTCGGGAAGTAGCATTGGTTCATTTAACGGAATCAACAGTGGCACAGCGCCTACCGAAGGGTTAATTACCGTTACACCCTCTTTGACCACCAATGGCGAGCAGTGTTTTGGCTCACCTGTTAGTGCAACGATTACCGTGAACCCAATACCGGTAATGAATACGGTCAATACGCTATCGTTCTGCTATGGTGCTGCGGCCTCCATACCATTGAGCTCAAATATCAATACCAATGTCAGCTACGATTGGACCAATAACAATACAGAAATTGGTTTAAATGCATCAGGAAATGGAAGCATTAGTTTTAGTACTGCCAATCCATACACTACGGCCATATCTGGCTCCGTCACAGTGAGCCCAGAATATTCATACAACAATGTGCAGTGCCCAGGAAACCCCTCAACTTTTACCATACAGGTAGCTCCAAACCCAGAGGTAAATACCTTGAGTAACGTAGATTTTTGTAGCGGTCAACAAACTTCAGTTATTCCAATAAGTGGAACGGTAACGGGAGCAACTTATTCTTGGACCAACGCCAATGCAGCCATTGGCTTGACTGGCCCTGGAACTGGCAACATTCCTGTATTTACGGCTACAAATTCAAGCACGACTTCTGTGGCAAGCTCTTTGGTAACGGTAACGCCTAATTTATCTTTCAATGGGCAGTCTTGTACTGGGCCTTCAGCGCAATTCACCATTTCTATCAATCCAGGAACCACCATCAATAGTATACCCAACGTTCAGCTTTGTAATGGGGAGAGCAGCATTCCTATCAACTTCTCGGGAAGTGGTTCTACATATTCTTGGAGTAGCAACAATCAGAGTATTGGCATTGCGGGAAGCGGAAATACTTCCATTCAATCTTTTGTGGCTACCAACCCGAGCACTACTCCAATTGATGCAACCATTACAGTAACATCACAATTTACGGGTGGCAGTGGTAATGGCTGTAATGGAGGGAGTACATCGTTCAATATTGAAGTTTTACCTACACCATCGGTAATTGATCCAGCAAATATTGTAGTTTGTCATAACAATGCAGTTGCGGCAGTGAATTTAAGCGGTGTGGCTACCAATTACGTTTGGACGAATAACACCCCAAGTATTGGCCTGACCAATAGCGGTTCAACGGCAACAATACCAGGATTTATTGCCACAAACACAGGTGCAAGCCCTGTTACGGCCACCGTAAGCATCACGCCTTCGTATGTTTCAGGAACTAAAACCTGTACGGGGACGTCACAAAACTATACCATTACGGTCATACCTACCCCAACTATAACCTCACAACCGCAAAGCCAAACTGTTTGTTTGGGCGGAACCCTCAATGCGCTGAGTGTGGCCTATGCTGGAGGTAGCGGCACACCAAGCTATCAGTGGTATGGCAACACAAGCAATAGCAACACCGGTGGCAGTCCAATTTCAGGCGCAACTGCTGCAAGCTACCCACTTGGGGCGGCTGCTAGCACGGGTATCAACTATTACTACTGCGTCATGACCTTTGCCAATTCAGCCACTTGTTCACAACTCACTTCAGAGGTAGCAACCATTTCTGTAACTAATGGCCCTAGTATTACCACCCAACCCTTGAGCAGCCAATCAATTTGTGTGGGCGGCAGTATATCAGCACCATTGACTGTTGGTTTTGCCAATGGTACGGGCAACTCAACGTTTCAATGGTATAGCGTAGTTGGTGGAACTAACACTCCAATCGCAGGTGAAACGGCCATTGATTTTATGCCTGGGGTGTTTAATACGGTAGGTACCTATAATTACATGGTACAAATTAGCTTAAGCGGCAGTGGCTGTGGTGTAGCTACTTCCAATACCGTACAGATCAACGTATTGGCTGACCCAACCCTAACAAGCCCCGTGGATGCAAACTATTGTTTGAATTCAAGCACTGCAGTGCCACTTACGGTAGTGGCAAGTGGCGGGGTGAGTGTGCCATATACATACCAGTGGTACAGCAATTCGGTTAGCAACAATACTAGTGGTACAGCTATTGCTGGCGCCAATGCAGCAAGCTATATTCCACCGGCTACAACAGTTGGTACAGTTTACTACTATTGCCAGGTGAATCAAGGAAATGGCTGTAGTGTGAATTCAAATTTGGCAGCAATTGAAATCACAACAGCCCCAACAATTAGCGCACAACCATTGAATACACAAACCGTTTGTGTGGATGGTACACTTACACCTCTATCGGTAAACTATACCAACGGCAGTGGCACACCACAATACCAGTGGTATAGCAATTCACAGAATTCTTACATTGGTGGAGTGGCCATACCTGGCGAGACGAACAGTACTTACACTCCATCAACGGCCAACACCGGCACCATCTATTACTACTGCAATATCAGCTTTACACAAAGTGGTTGCTCTTCAATTTCTTCAAATATTAGCCAAGTAATTGTAGTGGCAGATCCTGTTATTACGACCAATCCTTTGGCAACGCAAACCATTTGTAGTGGTGGTACTATTCCTGCAGCACTCTCCGTAGCCTACCAATATGGTACCGGCAACGTGAGCTATCAGTGGTATAGTGTCAATAACGGTATCAATTCACCAATTACAGGGGCAACCAATGCCAACTACACCCCACCTGTGTATAATTCAGCTGGAACCTTTACTTATGCTGTACAAGTAAGTTTAAGTGGCAGTGGCTGTAATCAAGTGCTATCAAACACCGCAGAAGTAATTGTATTGCCCGACCCATCAGTGAGCAACCCAATTTCAGCCACTTATTGCAATGGATACACACCTGTAGCACCGCTAAGTGTTGCTGCCGGAGGCGGCCTGAGTGGTAATTTTGATTACCAATGGTATAGCAATAGTGTCAATAGTAACTCCTCAGGGCAAATACTTCTTGGGGAAACTGCACCTAGTTTTACGCCACCAGTGACCACAAACGGAACGGTCTACTACTATTGCGTGGTGAGCCAAGGTGCCGCAAATACGGGTTGTTTGGTACAATCGGCTCCGGCCATGATAACAACCAATGCCGCACCAAACTTTACATCTCAGCCACTTGGCTTCCAAGAAGCTTGTGTAGGAGGAACCTTGGCCAACCTAACAGTGGGCTATACGGGTGGCAGCACCAACCCTACTTACCAGTGGTATAGCTCTGCAACGAACAACAATACAGGCGGCACACCCATTATCGGGGCCAATAGTGCTACCTACCTTCCGCCCAATACAACGGCTGGTACGAACTATTATTATTGTGTCATTAGTTTTCCTTCAATCAGTTGTACAACAATCACCTCAGCGGTGGTAGAAGTACTCATCCATGCTGATCCAATTATTTCATTACAACCTATGGCCAACCAAGCCATTTGCTTTGGCACCACCCTCAATCAGCCACTTGAAATTGGATACACTGGCGGCTATGGCACACCATCCTATCAATGGAGCGCTGTAGACAACGGCAACCCAATTATCATTGGGCAAGCCACCAATTCCACTTACCTGCCACCCGTTTTCAATGTCTCAAGTACCTTCTACTACCAAGCCCAACTGACGCTCAGCGGCAATGGTTGTGATGTACAACTTTCTAACCTTGCTGAAGTGATAGTTGCGCCAGTGCCAAATATTGATTCAGTGGAATCATTCTTGTATTGTAATGGTGACCTCTCGGATCTAATTGAGTTCAACGGAACTATTGCCAATACAACCTATTATTGGGAAAATGACAACCCAGCTATTGGACTTGCAGCAAACGGCTTTGGTAATATTGTACCGTTTACGGTAACCAACATGAATAACTTTGGGCTTACAGGAAATATTACCGTAACGCCACAAGTAACTATTTACAACACGGTTTGTTCGGGCACGCCAGCCCAGTTTACGATCATGGTCAACCCATACCAAGACGTGCAAGACCCGCAAGATTTGGTTTTGTGTCACGGTACGGGCGTAAACGGCATCCAATTCTTTGGCACCGCTCTGATGAACAACTGGACCAATGATTTACCTGCTCTGGGCATTCCGGCTTCAGGAACTGGTTCTATTCCAGCATTCTTGGCAGTTAATAACGGTACCCAACCCATTGTTGCCAATTTAAGTGTGACACCTTCCTTTAATGCGCCAACCACTTGCCCTGGAGATATTGAAACCTTTACCATTACAATTCTTCCGAACCCTTCTGTTGCCCTTTCGCCTGCTACACAAAGTTTGTGCAGTGGTGATGTGAGTACTACGATCAACTTTACAGGCGTGGCTACCAGTTTTGACTGGACAAACACTACTCCATCCATTGGCCTAGCAGCAAATGGCTCTGGAAACATACCTGGATTTGTTACTTCAGCAACAGGCTCAAATACGACTGCAACCATCGAAGTGACGCCAGTGTATACTTATGCAGGGCAGACCTGTGAAGGGATGTTTGAGCAAGCCCAAATAACCGTATTACCTGCCCCTTCTGTGCAGCCTTTGCCAGATATTGTAGTTTGTAATGGAGATGCCACTGGACTGATTAGTATCATTGGCAACGCCTCTGAACTCAATTGGAGTAGCAGCAATCCTAGCATTGGAACTGCCAACCTAGGTTCCGGAACCATTCCTTCTTTCAATGCAATCAATACGGGTCAAAATCCCGTGAGTACAGTAATCACAGTAACTCCGGTAAATTACATCGGCAGCTTTACTTGTCTAGCACCAACCATTGACTTTTCGATTATTGTCAATCCCACACCAACAGTGAACGCTATTCTCGATCAGGTGCTTTGTGCCAATGACAATTCACCAGCTATATTATTCTCTGGCAATGCCACAAATTTCACTTGGACCAACTCTGAAACATCTATCGGCCTTGCCGCAAGTGGTAGCAACTTGATTGGATCATTCATTACACAAAACACGCTGCCTTCAGTGCTTAGCGCAACCATGAACGTAACACCTGAATTTACAAATGCGGGCTATACCTGTTATGGTGTACCTGAATTATTTGCCATTGATGTCCTCCCTGAACCAACCATTAATGGAGTAAGCCCACAAGTGCTGTGTAATGGTACTGCTACTGCCCCTATTGATTTTGTGGGCAATGCTACCAATTACACCTGGATCAATAACAATACTTCCATTGGCCTTGCAGCGAGTGGAAATGGAAATATTACGGCCTTCAACACCTTTGCCGGTAGTACTAATAATGTGGCCAATATTGTCATTACGCCTCAATATACCTACAATAACACCACATGTGCGGGCACACCGACCACAACCCAAATTACCGTACTGCCTAGCCCGTCAATTAACCCCATTCAAGACGTTGTTTTATGCGACAATGAGGCAAGTGGATTAATTTCCATTTCGGGTACAGCTACCTCCTTTGATTGGAATAATTCTAACCCGAGCATTGGTCTTTTGGCTAGCGGAACAGGCAGTATTGGTTCATTTATTACTAGTAATTCAAGCAGCAATCCAGTAATAGCCACCATCACGGTTACACCACAGTCTGCATTGAACAACACGACTTGTTTGGGCAATCCTGAACAATTCAGCATTACAGTGAACCCTACACCTGTGCTAAATCCGCTTGCCAACCAAGTACTCTGTAGCCAAGGCCAATCGGCACCCGTGAATTTCTTTGGAGGAGTACAAAACAATGCCATTAGTTATTCATGGCTCAATTCCAACCCAAGCATTGGTTTGCCTTCCAATGGAAGCGGAAATATTGGCGCATTTACTGCACAAAACAACGGCCCTCTCAATGCAACAGCACAAATTCAAGTAACCCCTTACTACACCAATGCAGGAGTGAGCTGCCCAGGGCAAACCCAAAATTTCAACTTCACTATTGAACCAATCCCAACAATTCAATACAGCCAAATTGCCCAAAGTATTTGTTCGGGTGCCACAACCAATGAGGTAGTGATCAGTTCTCCAACCCCTGGGGTGAATATCAGTTGGGCTATTGTAAATCCATCGATGGTGATTGGTGGTGTAAGCACCTTGAGTGGCAATGGGAATATACCTACTATGACCCTCAATAACACCACCAACAGCTCGGCACAATTCAATTTCCAAGCAACAGCCACTACTCCACTCCTGGGGTGTACGGGTACCGGAGCACTGGGCACGATCAGTGTAGATCCAACGCCAGTCTTAACTCCCCTCAATGACCTTACGCTTTGTAGCAGCGATGTTTTGAATGTGAACTTGAATGCCAATGTGCTCTCTACTTATGAGTGGAGCGCCAGTGCCAATCCTAATGTAAGTGGGCAACCAAGTGGCACCATTTCTTCGAATCTTATTTTCAATACCCTACAGAACACTTCAAGTAGCCTTCAGACAGTTACTTACACCATTACCCCGACTTCTTTCCCCCTAGGCTGTGTGGGGCCAACGGAAAGCTTTAATGTGGAGGTAGTGCCATCAGTGGTACTGATTAGCTTGTTGGATACTGCCATATGTAGTGGTGAACAAACCGCAATCCAACTGCAATCCAACCTGCCAGGAGTTTTTGAGTTTGCGGCCATTTCCAATATCAATGTACAAGGAGAAAACACGAATACGCAAACAGGATTTTTCATCAATGATGTGCTGATCAATAACACTGCTTACAACCAAACGGTAAATTACGAAGTTGAATTGGTCTCGAACCCATACAACTGCCCAGGAATTCCTCAACTGATAACGGTAACCGTGCATCCAGCATTGAGTATTACCAACGTGAACCCAGCACAAATGTGTAGCGGAAACCCACTGAACTTAACTTTAGCGGCCACTGAAAATGCAAATTTCACATGGTATGGCACGCAAGTAGCCAATGTAGGCGGAGTAAGTGCTACTACCCAAAGTGTATCCTTACTCAATGACATACTTACTCTTTCTCCAGGGATTACAACGCCACAAATGGTCAACTACACCATTGGTGCCACCTCAACTGTCACGGGTTGTGATGCTCAAGATTTACAACTTTCCGTTTTAGTTAATCCTGTACCAGTGGTTGGAGCAGTGCCCGATGAAGTATTTTGTGCAGGTGAATTAACTGATCCATACGAATGGTCATTGAATGGCACCGGTACAAATTATGTCTGGACCAATACCAATTCTTCCATTGGATTGCCACTCAATGGCAGCGGAGATATTGGTGCTTTTTATGTAAACAACCCAGGCCCACAGACAAGCTCGGCGACAATTACCGTTACACCTCAGTACGTCAACAGCACCACAGGATTCATGTGCTTAGGGCAGGATGAGTCCTTTACCATTACCGTTGAACCCACACCAACCGTTGCTTATGATATTGCCTCACAAACCGTCTGTTCTGGTGAGCCCACAGCTGTGGTGAACATCAGCAGCACGCCAGCGAATTCAAATGTCACGTGGCAGTTGGTGAACCCGCCTGTTAGTGTTGGGGGCATTACCAACACAAGCGGAACCGGCAGCACCCTACCTTCTTTGACCCTCATCAATTTTACAAGTTCTGCACAGCAGGTATTCTTTCAGGCGAGTGTCAGCACGC
>Ga0102823_1000326_pt1 | contig 20014 bp, 18 predicted proteins | sample ColrivemetaGS743_FD_78459 | JGI IMG/M metagenome (GOLD analysis project Ga0102823, IMG submission 78459) | Estuarine microbial communities from the Columbia River estuary - Ebb tide non-ETM metaG S.743 | ecosystem: Environmental > Aquatic > Marine > Intertidal zone > Estuary | place: USA...
ACCCAGGGCTTGTAGGCGGTCACTGCATTGGTATAGATCCCTACTATTTAGTACACAAAGCCATGCAAGTGGGCTACCACTCGAAAGTCATCAACTCAGGACGCTATGTGAATGACTCCATGGGCTTTTATATTGGCAAGCAAACCGCCAAAAAAATCATTGCCCAAGGCAAAATGATCCAAGAATCGCATGTATTGGTCATGGGTGCTACTTTTAAAGAAAACGTCTCAGATATTCGCAACTCTAAGGTCATAGACGTTGTTAAAGAACTCCAGTCTTTTCAAATCAATGTAGACGTCATTGACCCCCATGCAGACTCAGCAGAAATGCAGCACGAATACGGCATTGGCCTCACCACCGCGCTGCGCGCTGATTACGACGCCATTATCATGGCGGTAAATCATCATGAATATATGCAATACAACGAGGCCTATTTCAAGACTTTGCTCAAAGATGGAAAGGGCGTCTTTGTAGACGTCAAAGGCATTTACCGCGGGCAAATTTCGGATCTTGAATATTGGTCTTTATAACAAGAACTAACTCAAAAGCAAATGAAAGGAATTGTTTTAGCAGGCGGATCAGGCACGAGGTTGCATCCTATTACAAAAGGGGTGTCTAAGCAGTTGTTGCCGATCTATGACAAACCCATGATTTACTACCCCATCTCTGTACTGATGTTGGCCGGAATCAAAGACATCCTCATCATTTCTACGCCTATTGACCTTCCATTCTTCAAGAAATTACTCGGCACTGGCGAAGAGCTCGGCATCAAGTTCAGCTATGCCGAACAACCTTCGCCAGACGGGCTTGCCCAGGCTTTTATCATTGGTAAAGATTTTATTGGCACTGACGACGTCTGTTTGGTACTCGGCGATAACATTTTTTATGGCCAGGGCCTTTCTAAACTCTTACAAAGCGCCTTAGCAAACGTGAGCCAAAAGCAAACCGCAACGGTCTTTGGCTACTGGGTTGCAGACCCAGAACGCTATGGTGTAGCGGAGTTTGACGTCGAGGGAAAGGTCATTTCCATCGAGGAGAAACCAACCGATCCTAAATCTAATTATGCGGTTGTTGGGCTCTACTTCTACCCTAACGAGGTAGTGCAAGTGGCACAGCAAATCAAGCCTTCGGCCCGCGGAGAACTCGAAATCACGACAGTCAACGAAGTGTTCTTATCCAAAGACCGCCTCCAAGTAGAACTCATGGGCCGCGGCTATGCCTGGTTAGACACCGGCACGCACGAGTCTTTGCTGGAGGCCTCTAGTTTTATTCAGACCATCGAGAAACGCCAAGGCCTCAAAATTGCTTGCCTAGAAGAAATTGCCTACGAGATGGGCTTCATTGACAAAACCCAAGTGCTGCGCTTGGCCCAAGATTTGGCCAAAACCGGCTATGGACAATATTTAATCAAGCGTTATTCCAAATGAAATTAACGCCTACACCCATTGCCGACCTAGTGGTAATCGAACCTAAGGTTTTCGAAGACCAAAGGGGTTACTTCATGGAGAGCTATCAGCAAGATTGGTTTGACACACACATAGCACCTACCCAATTTATACAAGATAACGAATCTCAATCTACGAGAGGCGTATTGCGCGGCCTGCACTTTCAGTCTGGAGAATATGCGCAAGCCAAGTTAGTTCGTGTATTACAAGGAGAGGTACTCGACGTTGCTGTTGATTTGCGTCCTAACTCGAATACTTTTGGACAGCATTTTAAAATTGTTTTAAGTGCGGCCAATAAAAAACAAATATTTATCCCGAGAGGTTTTGCCCACGGCTTTGTGGTACTCAGTGAGACCGCAATTTTTGCCTACAAAGTAGATAACGTCTATAGTAAAACCAATGAAGGTGGTATCTTATTTAATGATTCAGAATTAGATATAGACTGGGGAATTCCCTCAACCGAAATTATTTTATCTGAAAAAGATGCAGAACTTCCTTCCTTTGCAGCATGGAAGGCCACTCAAAATATTTCTCAACGCTAAATAGCAGTCCAATGAACTTTCAAAAACACATACTCATTACGGGCGGAGCGGGTTTTATTGGCTCTCATGTGGTCAGAAGAATGGTGCGCAACTACCCTTCTTACCTCATTGTAAACCTCGATAAGCTCACTTATGCGGGCAACCTCGAAAACCTCAGCGACTTAGCAGACACCCCCAACTACCGTTTTGAGAAAGCCGATATCTGCGACCCCGCAGCGCTGAAAGCCATTTTTGAAAAGCACCACATCACCGACGTCATCCATTTGGCAGCAGAGAGCCACGTAGACCGCTCTATTGAAGGCCCCATGGAGTTTGTACTGACCAACGTGGTGGGTACGGTTAATTTATTAGAAGCGGCACGCGCTGCTTGGCAAAATGAAGCTGGGCATGTTTTTCATCATGTCTCGACAGACGAAGTTTATGGCAGTTTGGGCGAAGAAGGCCTCTTTACCGAACAAACCGCCTATGACCCGCGCAGCCCCTATTCGGCCTCCAAAGCGTCGTCGGACCACTTCGTGCGCGCCTATTTCCACACTTACGGCTTGCCCGTCAAGATGAGCAACTGCTCCAACAACTACGGCTCGCATCATTTCCCAGAAAAACTCATTCCACTGATGATCCACAACATCGTCAATGAAAAGCCCCTGCCCGTCTACGGCAAAGGCGACAACATCCGAGACTGGCTCTGGGTAGAAGACCACGCCAGCGCCATAGATACCATTTTCCACAACGGGCACCTCGGCGAGTCTTACAACGTTGGCGGCCTCAACGAATGGACCAACATTGAGCTGGTCAGGTTCCTTTGCAGCCTCCTCGACCGCAAACTTGGGCGCGCCACCGGCAGCTCCGAACAACTCATTACCTACGTTACCGATCGTGCCGGCCACGACAAACGCTACGCCATTGACGCGGGTAAACTCGAAACCGAACTCGGCTGGAAACCCTCCATTACCTTTGAAAAAGGACTCGAGCACACCGTAGATTGGTACTTAGCCAACCAAGAATGGGTAGAGAAAGTAACGAGCGGCGCCTATCAGGATTATTACAAGCAAATGTATTTGAAAAGGTAAATATGGGATTTTTGCAAGCACTTTTCGGACCTAAAAAACGTACACTTCCTTTCGATTTAAGTCAGTTAGGTGCAGATATGCACTCCCACCTCATTCCAGGCATAGACGATGGCGCCCCAACAATGGAGCACAGCATTGCCATGCTCAACAAATTTGCGCAAATGGGATATAAGAAAGTCATCACTACACCGCACATCCTTGGCGAAGTACACCCCAATACGCCCCAAATCATTTTAAAAGGGCTTGCCGAGGTTCGGCAAGAAATCCAACGACTCCAAATTCCAATTGAGCTAGATGCGGCTGCAGAATATTACTGCGATGAAACACTCATGCCCAAAATCAAAGCCAAAGAACTCTTGAGTTTTGGCAACAACTATGTCTTGATGGAATTCAGTATGCTGCACGCAAGTCAGTACGAGGCACAGGCGCTTTTTGAATTACAGGTAGCTGGTTATATTCCAGTTTTGGCACATTTTGAGCGCTACCCTTACTACCACGGCAATTTTGAAAAAGTAATGCAACTCCGCGACCGCAACATCAAAATTCAAGTCAATTTAGGATCGCTTACGGGTCACTACGGGCCAAGTGTCAGAAAAATGGCAGAAGAACTCATTCAAAAAGGGCTCGTCGATTTTTTGGGCTCAGACTGCCATCGCATGGAGCACCTCATGTTACTTGAAAAACACCTGACCCTTCCTATCTTTAACGACATCGAAAAGCTCCAGCTGCTCAACCCGAACTTATAATTGCTAATTTTGGGCTAAATGCTGTTCAATTCGTTCGAATTCTTTTTATTTCTGCCGCTGGTATTTGCGCTGTATTGGTTTGTTTTTAACCAATCCTTGAAATGGCAAAATGCACTCATCTTAGTAGCGAGCTACTTTTTTTATGGCTGGTGGAGCTGGGCATTCATGGGCCTGCTCATGCTCAGTACCGCACTTGATTATGCCTATGGCTTTTGGGTAGCCTCGCCAAATCGCAAAAAAGCAAAGCTCTTTTTGTGGCTGAGTATTCTCAATAACCTAGGTATTTTAGCCGTATTCAAATACTACAACTTTTTTGCACTGCAATTTCAAGAAGGTTTGGAACTGCTGGGTTTGCATACCCACCCGGTGCTCTTGGAAGTGGCCTTACCAGTTGGGATTTCCTTTTACACTTTTCATGGGATGTCTTATGTCTTTGACATCTACCGCGGGCAGCAAAAGCCAGTGCGCAATTTTGTGGACTATGCTGTATTTGTGAGTTTCTTTCCGTTGTTGGTAGCTGGCCCTATTGAAAGGGCCAACCACTTATTGCCACAGGTACAAAAACCACGCACCTTTCGCTACAGACAGGCCCTGGAAGGTTGCAGGCTCATCTTATGGGGCTTATTCAAAAAAGTAGTCATTGCCGATACGCTTGCAGGTATAGTTGACCAGATTTACCAAGACCCCTCCCAAGCTAATTCTTTTACGCTGCTCCTAGGGGCTATTGGTTTTAGTTTTCAAATCTACGGGGACTTTTCTGGATATTCTGATATTGCGCTAGGCACTGCCAAACTCTTTGGTTTTGAACTACTCAGTAATTTCAAATTCCCATACTTTTCTCGAGATGTAGCCGAATTTTGGCGCCGCTGGCACATCTCGCTCTCGTCTTGGTTCAGAGATTACCTCTACATTCCATTGGGCGGATCTAGAGTTGGCAAGGTAAAAGCGGTCCGAAATACCTTCCTTATTTTCTTGGTTAGTGGTTTTTGGCATGGCGCCAGCTGGAATTTCATTGCCTGGGGGTTTATCCATGCCTGTGGATTTTTACCCTTGCTCCTACTCCATAGAAACCGTCAGCATACGACCGACGTGGTGGCACAAAACCGCTGGTATCCAAACTTGAAGGAGGCAGGACAAATGCTGGCTACTTTCAGCTTTGTAACCTTTGCCTGGGTTTTCTTTAGGGCAGAGACCCTCCCCGATGCAGCAAGCTACCTTCAAGCACTCCTCACCAAATGGCATATGCACGGTGGCATACAAGGAGGCAGCGTTTTGGCTTGGGCCGCTTTGCTCTTAGCACTAGACTGGTATTTGCGCCACGACGAACGCTCTTTGCGCGTGCCTACCAACCGAATTTTACGCAACGGTATCTATTTTACAATGGCACTCGCCGTACTGCTCAAACTTGGCAGTCATCAATCTTTCATTTATTTTCAGTTCTGATGAAAGCATTCCTACATAAAGTACTCCAAATGCTTGCGACCTTTATAGGTTTTGTATTGGCAGGGCTCATCTTGATCGCGCTTTCCACCAACTTTACGCTCAAACTTGAGCAAAAAACCTTAGGGCACATGACCCATTGGGGCAGCAGTTTTGCCCGTATAGACGAATTTGAAAGCTGGGCTGAGCAAAGACCCGCCTCCAAACGCGGGCTCATTATCGGGAGCTCAACAGCTTATCGGAACATCAACCCCCACCTGCTTTACAAGGCTACGAATATGGATTGGTTCAACTACGGCAGTAGTGGCCAGCCACCTAAAATAAGCTACTTTTTGCTCCAAGAGGCCTTCAAAAAAACCAAACTAGCCATCGTTATGCTCGATATCTACCCCGATGTGCTAGCACTCGAAGGCTTGGAATCTGCTCATGACCTCGTCTACAACTCGCGGTTGCATCCGTGGCTTAAAACCCAGTTGGTGCTGCGCTATCCCAATGCCAAATTGCTGTTGCGCTACCTTTATTTTTATACCAAACGCCTCATTCCTTCAAAGGCCCACATCATTGATGACGCAACCAACGGTAGTTATCTCCAAAAAGGGTTTGTATGCTCTCATCAACCCGCCCTCACCCACTTTGACTCCCTTACCACAACACAGCGCATTTCAGATTTTGAAACCCTCCACGACATTGCCGCACTCTGCAAAGCCAATGGCACTCAATTGATCTTGAATATCAATCCTGAACTTGGCAAACGCTTCTACCTAGATCCGATTTACCGCGGCTTTAAGGTGCTGAGCTCGCCCAATTTCCAAAACCCAGCACATTTCTATGACTCGCATCACATGACTTGTGAAGGGGCTCATTTGTATTCAGAAGGCTTGGGTCTTCAATTGGCCAAACATTGTAAACCATAACACCATGAAACTACACCTCCTTCGACATGCACAAACGCAATCCAATAGCGCATCAGGCTTAGATTTTGACCGAGAATTGGACCCAGAAGGCCTGGAGCAACTCCAGGAATTCAAAAGCTTTTTTGCAGCCCACCCTTTTGAAGTGGGGCTTGTTTTGTGTTCTAGTGCCATGCGTACGCGTCAAACTTGGGCAGCAATCACGGAACTATTTCCAGGAGCAAGCATTGTGTTTGAAGATGACTTGTATTTAGCATCATCCGATGAAATGTTGAAAATCATTAATGCTCAGGAAAGCAAAGCAGACATGCTCGTTATTGGGCACAACGAAGGTATTTCTGTCTTGGGCTTTGACCTCACCAATGATTTTTTGTTGCTTCAGACTGCAGGTTATGCAGCTATACAATTTGATTTTGAGCACAGTGGTTACATCTCCAGAAGAACGGGTACTACCCTAGAAAAGTTTCGTGTAAAAGGATAAGCAACATGCCACAATGGCAGCGCTTTTTGAGATGGCACAAAACTTGACTTCCAGAAGCCATGCGTCAAGATCCACATTTTGAAACTCGCTTGCTCCCTTCCTTTGGGCCTGCCCTCGTGGTGCTCATCATCATGTGGTTGGTTTACTGGGCCGACTTTATTTTTCCGACAGACTTTCAACGCTACGGGCTCGTTGCACTCCAGCAAAAAGGCTTACGTGGCATTTTACTGATGCCTTGGATACACGCCCACAACGACATCAAACACATCCTCAATAATAGCCTTCCTACCTTTTTATTGCTTGGGCTACTCTTTTATTCTTACAAAGCGGTGGCCTGGCGGGTTTTTATATTCGCTTGGCTCTTTACGGGCGCTTTGCTTTGGCTCATTGGCGGCACCAATGGAGCGGTGCACATCGGCATGAGCGGTGTTATTTATGCGCTTGCGGGTTTTTTATTTACCTCTGGCGTATTGCGCCGCTATTTACCACTGCAGGCCCTATCCCTGTTTATTGTTTTTCTCTATGGCTCTCTGATTTGGGGTATTCTTCCGACCCAACCACGCGTCTCCTGGCAAGGGCACCTTTCGGGGCTTATTGTTGGCGTGATTTTAGCATTTATTTATCGCAGAGAAGGACCTCAGCGTCCTAAATATCAATACGAAATTGAAAAGGAACTCGGCATTGAGCCCCCAGACTTTGAAGGCGACCTCCGAAGAGCCCTAGAAGCCGAAGCCCAAAAGGAGGCCGACACGCTAACCCGAGAACAAACCAAACAAAGCACCACAATTGTTGTTTACGATTACAAAAAGAACGACTAATTTTAAGGCGTGGAAGAAATTCGAAACAAAGTCAAAGAAAGTGGCCTAGTTCAGCTAGACCTCGCTAACTACAAACCCAGTTTGCCGCTCGTAGGAATCGACTTAGCCGCACAACTTTGGCAAGGATTGGTTTTAAAAGAGAAGGATTTTCGAGACTGGATCAAGACCCACGATTGGAAACAATACGAAGGTAAAGCGGTCTACATTTTTTGCAGCACCGATGCCATTATCCCAACCTGGGCATTCTTGCTCGTTACTTCAGCCTTAAAAAAGCAAGAAGTACCCAGTATTGTTGGTTCTGAAAACGAGCTCGCTAAATCATTGATCAATCAAGAAATTCACAAAATAGACCTTGCTGAACTAGCGCAACAACGCATTATCATCAAGGGCTGTGCCGACATCTTAGATCCGGCATACGCCATGTCTTATCTTGTTGCGCATCTTCAACCTTACGTCAAATCAATAATGTATGGAGAGCCGTGTAGTACGGTGCCCATTTATAAGAAATCATGATCAAAGCATGGCTACACGCGGCACGTCTGAGAACGCTACCGCTTTCTGTTTCTGGAATTATTGTCGGCACAGGCCTCGCAGCACTTTTGGGTGCTTTCGATGGCCTCATCTTGGGCTTGGCACTTTTAACCACCATTGGTTTTCAGGTGCTTTCGAACTTTGCCAATGACCTCGGCGACAGCCAAAAAGGAACAGACAACGCCCAAAGGGTGGGGCCAGCACGCGCTATCCAGAGCGGACAGTTGAGTGCTTCGCAAATGAAAAACGGCATGTGGGTTGTGGGTTTACTTTCCTTGGCAAGCGCCCTATTATTGATCAAGGTAAGCATCCTAAATTTATCCACAACTGCAGTTTATACGTACGTAATTCTCGCAGTTCTTTGCATTGCAGCAGCCATTACTTATACGGTAGGTAAAAATGCCTACGGCTACCGCGGACTGGGCGACATCATGGTATTTTTGTTTTTTGGCTTGGTCAGTGTCATTGGGGTATTTGGCTTGTATGGAGAAGATTTTGAGTGGTTGGTGCTCTTTCCTGCCATAAGTATTGGAGCTTGGAGCACTGCTGTGCTGAACCTCAATAACCTCAGAGATGTACAAAACGATGCCCAAATGCATAAACAAACAATGGTGGTTAAGATCGGTTATGAAAAAGGGAAATTATACCATGTATTTTTGGTAGCTAGCGGCATGGCAACCTGGTTTTTTACCGTTTATTTGCTGGCCATTAGCACCTACAACTATCTATTATTTGTGGCACTTGTACCCTCCTTAGGTATGGTCTTACATCTCAAAAAAGTACTTGAAACGCAGGTACCTGCCGAACTTGATCCAGAACTGAAAAAAGTCGCGCTTTTGACTTTCTTTTCGGCCTTGCTTTTTGCAATTTTAGTTAACTTTGCCCCGCATTAAATCAACACTCATGAACATACTCGTTTGTATTTCCAAAGCGCCAGACACCACCTCCAAAATTGCCTTTACCAATGGTAATACGCAATTTGATGAAAATGGCGTTCAGTATATTGTCAATCCTTACGACGAATGGTACGCCCTCGTGCGCGCCCTTGAGCTCAAAGAAGCACAAGGCGGCAATGTCACGATCATTACCGTTGGAACTGCTACCGACGACGCCGTTATTCGCAAGGCCCTCGCTATCGGTGCCGACGAAGCCGTGCGCATCGATGCACCAGCAACTGACGCCTATTTTGTGGCCATGCAAATTGCTGAATATGCCAAAGGCAAAGGTTTTGACCTCATTCTTACCGGTAAAGAAACCATTGACTACAACGGCTCTCAGGTAGCCGGCATGATTGCCGAAGCACTTGATTTGCCTTACCTCTCCATTGCCACCAAATTAGATGTAGCAGGCAGCACCATCAGCTGCGAACGCGAAATTGTAGGCGGCATGCAAGAAGTAGAAGTACAAGCACCTGCCGTTATTAGCTGTGCAAAAGGTATGGCTGAGCAACGCATTCCAAACATGCGCGGCATTATGGCAGCTCGTACCAAACCACTCCATGTAGTGGCGCCAGTTGCGCTCGACGCGCTAACCAGCTATAGCAGCTACAGCATGCCAGCTGCCAAGTCTTCAGTTAAACTCATAGATCCTAACAACCTCGACGAACTCGTTGCCCTTTTACACAACGAAGCCAAAGTCATTTAAGCTCAGCACCCATGAATCTCGTATATATCAATTCAGCAAATGGTTTGTCCAAAGCAGCTTTGGAGACCGTCACTTACGCCAAAAAATTAGGAACAGACGTTGCCGTTGTGACCAACGCAAACGCCTCTTCTGAGCTCTTGTCATCGCTAGGTGCCTATGGTGCCTCTACCGTCTTACAAGATCCCAACATCGATGGGCAAGATCCAAGCCAGCTCGTTAAATTAGTGGCAGCTGCCGCAGCCAAAGTTGGCGCCAGCACCATTATCTTTTCTCACGACCTCGTTGGAAAAGCCGTTGCACCCCGCTTGTCTGTGCGTCTCGTAGCTGGCTTAATTGCAGGTGCAGTTGCACTTCCTGAAGCCGATGGCAGCACCAAAGTCAATGTGTTTTCAGGCAAAGCATTCGGTTTTGTAAAGGTCAACACAGCAGTCCGCATCATTTCTTTATTACCCAATAGCATTCAGCCAGAACAAATTGGTGGCAACTGCAACGTAGAGGCCTTTGATAGCCAAGCTGGCAGCAGTGCAATTATCGTCAAAGCAACCAAAAAACCAGAAGGAGCTATTCCGCTTCCAGAAGCTGAACTTGTAGTTTCTGCTGGCCGCGGGCTCAAAGGCCCTGAGAACTGGGGCATGGTCGAAGACCTTGCTGCGGCGCTGGGCGCAGCCACCGCTTGTTCGCGCCCTGTAGCCGATATCGGATGGCGTCCTCACCACGAACACGTCGGGCAAACGGGTGTGGCCATACGTCCAAATCTATATATTGCCGCCGGTATTTCAGGTGCTATTCAACACCTTGCAGGTGTCAATGGCTCTAAAGTTATCGTCGTGATCAATACCGATGCTGAAGCGCCATTCTTTAAAGCAGCCGACTACGGAATTGTTGGTGATGCCTTTGAAGTAATCCCTCGCTTTACAGAAGCTGTGAAACGTTTTCGTGCAACACAACACTAACGCGCAACAAACTACCAAATTATACGTATAAGCCACCCGAATGCAAAAAATAATCTTAGACATCGCGGGTATAGCTTATAGTCAAACTCAGTCTGGCTCTTATGTGCTGACGCTCAATGAGCGCGACGGAATGCGCAAGCTACCGATCGTCATCGGAGGATTTGAAGCGCAGGCTATTGCCGTAGAGCTCGAAAATATGGTACCTTCAAGGCCCCTCACTCACGATCTCTTCCGTGCATTTTGTCATGCATTCAGTGTAACAGTAAAAGAAATTCTTATTTACAAATTCAAAGATGGTGTCTTTTTTGCCAAGCTGATTTGCGAGCAAAATGGGGTCCTTACCGAATTAGACTCCCGCACCTCAGATGCCATTGCCATTGGTGTGCGTTTCAAGGCTCCAATCTATACGCTCAGTAGCATTCTCGATGAAGTGAGTGGCATTTCGCCCAGCTCTATGTCAGAAACCTATGATTTTGAAGACGAAAATGATATCTTTGAACAAGACGATCAAGTGCCAAATGAATGGGATATCTATGCCACAGAAGAGCTAGAGCATCAACTCGCAGAGGCACTCGACAACGAAGATTACGAATTAGCCTCAAAAATCCGAGATGAACTTAACCGACGCAATCAAAACTAGACTTACCCTTCTTAGTTTTTTTCAATTTTTTGTTTGGGGCGCATGGCTCACCACTATTGGCACCTATTGCACAGAAGGCAAAGGCTGGAGTTTCCCGCAATTCGGCGCCATCTTCTCCACACTTGCGTTGTCGTCCATCCTCATGCCCTCCATTATTGGCATTCTTGCCGACAAGTGGCTGCGCGCTGAGCGCTTATATGGTATTTTGCACCTGACTTACGGTTGCATCATGCTCTTGATTCCCAATATAGCACTGCTTCAAGAGCTTTTCCCTTTTTTATCGGCCCTGAAGGAGTATGAACTACTCTATTGGATAGTTTTTGCCGGTATGATGGCCTATATGCCTTCGATATCACTCTCCAATTCTGTTTCGTACCGCATCCTAAAAATGAACAACCTCAGTGTGCAAATTGATTTTCCAAAAATTCGTGTTTGGGGTACTATTGGATTTATTGCCGCTATGTGGCTCACCAACCTAAGTGGCAGTAAAGCATCTGCGAATCAATTTTACATTGCAGGTGTTGGAGCCATACTACTTGGGATTTACGCCTTCTCGCTACCCGCATGCCATCCGCAGGGCAAAACCAATGACAAGAAAACACTTAGTCAACAACTGGGCTTAGACGCTTTTAAGTTGTTTGCTGAATACCGCATGGCCTTATTCTTTATTTTTTCCATCTTGCTGGGTGCCGCTCTTCAGTTGTCTAACATGTATGGCGATGCCTATTTAAGCGGCTTTCCAAAAGGCACCCTCGTCGAAAAATATTCTACGATCATCTACTCTATTTCTCAGGTATCTGAAACTATTTTTATCCTCACGATTCCTTTCTTTTTGAAGCGTTTTGGCATTAAAAACGTGATGTTATTTGCACTTTTTGCTTGGGTCTTGCGCTATGGCTTTTTCGCCTACGGCAGCAGTGATTTTGGGGTCATGTTGATCGTTTTGAGTTGTATTGTATACGGTATGGCTTTTGATTTCTTTCTGATCTCGGGCTCTATGTTTGTCGAGGCCAATACCGACAGCAGCATCCGTTCAAGCGCACAAGGTTTGTTCATTATGATGACCAACGGCATTGGTGCCTATATTGGAACGGTTTCAAGTAGTGCACTAATTGGTGCTTATTATATTTTACCAAATGGACAAACCGACTGGCACGGAGCTTGGCTACTTTTTGCAGGCTATTCATTGGTAGTAGCCATCCTATTCCTACTCCTTTTTAAGGATAAGAGCAAAGCTGTTGCCTAGCCTTCGGATTGAGTGAACTTATATCCTACGCCTCGTATGGAATGAAAATACCGCGGATTTTTCGGGTCGATTTCAAAGAGTTTGCGAAAATTAAGAATGTAGTTATCGATGGTACGAGAGGTAGGTATTTGTTCCGAACCCCAAAGTCTGTCTAAAATCTCGTTTCTCGAAACCACTTTTCCTTGTTTTTCAATGAACAGCGCTAAGAGTTGCACCTCGCGTTTGGTGAAGGTGTGCAGGAGTTTGCCCTCCGTATTCAGGACCTCAAAAGAGGTGAAATTTACTTCTTTATCTCCTATTTGATAAGCCGAATTGGTCTCGATGAGTACAGATCCATTGATCAGGATTTGTACTTTGAGTAAAAGTTCTTCTAGGTCAAAAGGCTTGACGAGGTAATCATTGGCTCCTAATTTAAGACCGTTCACACGATCAGAAGTAGTACCCTTTGCCGATAAAAATAAAACGGGAACCGTTGAATGCTGGCGGATTTCTTTGCACAAATCAAAGCCAGAAACATGAGGCAGCATGACATCCAAAATGATCAAATCAAAATGTATGGGACCCGAAAAAAGCTTTAAGGCTTGGGCTCCGTCTGCATAAGTATCTACGGCATATCCTTCCAATTCAAGATTCAAAGAAATCATGTCGCGCAGGCTACGTTCATCTTCAACTAAACAGATTCTATACATGGGCTTTTTGATAGAAAAGTGTATTTTTGGTTGAAATTACTATAAACTCTTTAAATCATGCATAAAATTCTACGCTATAGTCTCCTCATTTTAGGATTGCAGTTTGGGGTTTGGGCCCAACAAACACTCGTCCACACCAATAAATTAGAACTCTCCAAGGACATCCCTACACTAGCCTTACAAACGCCTGATCTCAACACACTTGCCGCCGAAGACGAACTCCGAGACAAACAAGGAGTGCTCTACCGCATTGGGGTGGCGCTCCCTACTCACCTGACTCCGCAAAATGCTGGCTACTGGACCACTCATGCTGACGGAAGCCGCACATGGCAAATAGTGGTTGCTGCACCAAATTCGCAAGCACTAAGCTATTTGTTTGAAAAATTCATCTTGTACGGGGGCAGTTCCCTACGGATTCAAAATATGGATGGCCAAGATGCTCACCCCATACTCACAAGTGCTGATGTAGAGTCTCACCTCATGCAAAATGCTGCACTTTGTGGTGGCTCAAAGCACTTGCTTACCCTCCATGAGCCTGCCTACACCAGACAATCTGAAATCTATATTGATCGGATCATGTTCAATTACCGCTCCACTGGTTTTGAGGTAACTGAAAAAATCAACGAATCAGACCCCTGCGAGGTCAATATCAATTGTTCACCAGTCGGAGACGCTTGGCAAGATGAAAAACGAGGTGTTGCACGCATTTATGTTGTTGAAGGCAACCAGGCTGGTTGGTGTTCTGGCTCCTTGGTCAATAACACGGCTCAGGATTGCAAACCTTACTTCTTGACTGCGCTGCATTGTGGCGTTAATTCAACTGCTTCTAATCTGAATCAATGGAAATTCTATTTCCGCTATGAGGCCGCGGCCTGTACCAATCCTACATCTGTCGGAACCCTTGCAAGTAATTATGTTACTGGCTGTTTGCGCATTGCTGATGCTGCAGACGGCGGTGGCAACTCAGGCTCTGACTTCTTGTTAGTAAAATTGGGTAATGCCAATAATGAAAACACCATCGTTAACAATCTTAAATCAGCCAACTTTAATGCCTATTGGAATGGTTGGAATGCCAGCCCCAGCCCAACAACAGGTGGGGTGGGTATCCATCACCCAGCTGGTGATATTAAAAAAATCTCTACTTTCACGGGTAATACAATTTCTACCCAATGGGGATCCGCAGCAGGTTCTCACTGGCGTATTACCTGGACAGCAAATGCCAACGGCCATGGTGTCACTGAAGGTGGCTCCTCAGGTTCTCCACTTTTCGATAACACAGGCAACATCATAGGAACACTTACAGGAGGTTCCTCTTATTGCACTTCACCATCAGCACCAGACCAATATGGCAAGATGGCCTTCCATTGGGCTAGTAATGGCACTACAACAATAGAACAACTAAAGCCTTGGCTAGACCCTTCCAACTTGAATGTATTGGTTTTTGCGGGTTCTACTGATCCTTGTACCCCTACAACTCCAGTACCACCAGCAGCCAATTTTGTCGCAAGTGCTACGAGTGTCACGCCAGGAACCACCGTTTCTTTCACTGACCTATCAACCGGCATTCCAACGAGTTGGGCTTGGTCTGTGAGCCCAGCGTCTGGTTGGAGTTTTGCTGCGGGCAGCAATGCAAGCTCTCAAAACCCACAAATTCTGTTCAGTAACGTAGGTCAATATACGGTAAGTCTTACTGCAACCAATGCGCAAGGTTCAGATCTCGAAACTAAAAACAACTACATTATTGTGGCACAAATGACGGGTCCTTGTACGGCAAGTGCAGTTTGCGACGAGTATATCAATAATGTAAGCTTCAATACCATCAACAACACATCCGCTTGTGGCAATAATGGTTACACCGACTTTACCGGAACAAATACCTCTTTGGCACAAGGCGCCACTTATGCCCTAACCATTACGCCCGCAATTGTGAACAACAGCCAAGCTGCTGCTTACACCAACGATGAAATCGCTGCCTGGATTGACTTCAATAATGATTACGACTTCAATGATGCAGGTGAACAAGTTGCTTACGTATTAGTAGGTGCAGGCTGGAACAATACATTTAATGTCACCATTCCACTAGCTTCATACACCGGAGCTGTGCGCATGCGTGTACGCATATCTTACCAACCCGACGGTGCCATTACGCCATGTGGGCCAGCAAGCTACGGTGAAACTGAAGACTACACCATTAACATCACTTCTGGTGCAGGAATCGACGAGAATCCGCTTGGCCTTATTCAAATCTATCCTAACCCAGCTCAAGAATTATTGCATATCAACTGCAACAACTTGACTGAAAATGCTCAGATTGAAATCATGGATATCAACGGAAAAATATTAATGCAAACAACAGGAATTGCAGGGCAGATCAACACGATGGGAATTGCTCATCTAGCGAGCGGCTTGTATCATGTACGCATTGTTTCTAACGGACAACAAATCACCCAAAGAATAATCAAGAACTAAAGGGTTTAAAACCCTGTTTCAAAATAGTTGGCGGCTCGCTCTAAGTGGGCCGCTTTTTTTTCTGGCAACATGCGGTTCCAATTGGCCACCATTTGCACCGTGCGCATATTTTTACGCAAACGCTCTTGGTGCTTGTCTACAAAATGCCAAAAAAGACCATCGAATAAGGCAGCAGCATCAGGATCCGTTTTGAAGCCTTGCTTTTTAAGGTAATTTGATCCAGAAAAATAGGGTTTGGTAGTCATCAGCCCACCATCTGCGTACTGACTCATGCCATATACATTAGGTACCATGACCCAATCATAAGCATCAATGAAATAAGACATGAAAAAACGGTAAACCTCATCGGGGTCTGTCTCAGCTAAAAAGAAAAAATTACCCAATAACATCAGTCTTTCAATATGATGTGCGTATGCATGCTGCTCTAGCTTTTGACCTACATGATGAAATAAAGACAAGTCCTTCAAGTGTGACCAATTCAAGGGTCTATGGTGTTGCATCGCATTTTTGGTACGCTGCTCCACACCCACTTTTTCATAAACGGCTCTGATGAATTCTCTCCAGCCAATCACTTGCCTAATGAATCCCTCGGTGCTTTCTATAGACACGCTACCCTTTTGATAGGCAGCAAGCACTTGCTCCACAACTTCATTGGGAAGCAAAAGTCCAATGTTGAGCGCCGCAGATAAATTAGAATGAAAAACAAAAGTAGAATCGGGGCTAAACGCATCTTGATAGGGCCCAAAAAACTGCAAATTATGCTCAATAAAGTAGCTGAGTGCAGCTTTAGCTTCTTGGTGTGTAACAGGATAATCTGATAAATCTGGGTTGCCAGGATGGCTTGAAAAATCAATAGCTATCGTTTCTTGGGCAGCGCGCGACCAAGTACTTTGATAAACTGGGAAACTTGGCAAGGCAAGACCCTTGGGTAAGGCCTTTCTATTGTCGGCATCATAACTCCATTGCCCTCCGATGGGCGCTCCTGTATCGGTAAGGAGTATACCAAGTCGCTCGCGCTGCTTCTTATAAAAGTCAGCCATGAAGAAACGCTGCTCGCGCTTGCCAAAAAGTGCAGCATTCTGTTGAGGCGTATTGAAAAAAGAGGGGTTGTCAAGCCATTGCAAAGGAAGCGCGAACTGAGCAGCAAAACGACGTATTCTTTTTTCGAGTAAGAAATCTGTTGGGTCAATTACCGTAATTTTCGCCTCTATGGATTTAAGATCCTCAAAAATATCCTCCCACTTGGCGTCTTTGGAGACGTAATACCGCACTTTTTTATTTTTACTCCGCAAATATTCTGCGTAGTAATTCATAGAAGCACGATGCAGCGATAACTTTTTTTGGTGAAAAGGTAGCTGAGTAAAGAAGAGTTCATTTTCAATTAACCAAAATTCCTCTACGTGCTCAAACGCAGGGTGCTGCTCGAAAAGCTGCTGTGGAAAAACCAAACATACGGAAGTAGACATCGTTCCTTTAACACCTCAAAATGCAGTTTGTTTGCTTGCTTTGCGCTACTGCTGTTTTAACAGGCAAAGTGCTCCCATTGCGCACAAACTCTGTGTAATTTTGTAGTGTATTTAAAAGTAATCATGGATAAAGTTTCTTATGTTGGCAACGCAGACGTCAATGCCATTGAACACCTCTACCAACAATACCGCCAAGACCCTACTAGCGTAGACATTGGTTGGACCAAATTCTTTGAAGGTTTTGAATTTGCACAAACAAGCTTTGACAATGGCGGTGCCATTCCAGAAAATTTTGTGAAAGAATTCAAAGTCATCAATCTCATCAATGGCTATCGCACACGCGGACACCTTTTTACACACACCAACCCAGTACGCGAACGCCGCAAGCATGCTCCTAATTTAGATATTTCACATTTTGGACTCACGGAAGCAGACCTCAATGAAGTTTTTCAGGCAGGCGAGCAAATAGGTATTGGTGCTGCTAAACTTTCAGACATCATCGCTCACTTAGAGCTCACCTACTGCCAGTCTATTGGTATTGAATACATGTACATGCGCGACCCAGAACGCATTGATTGGTTCCGCCATAAAATAGAACTGAATAACCGACCCGTATTTGACCCTCGACGCAAAAAGAAAATCTATGAAAAACTCAACCAGGCAACTGGGTTTGAGGCTTTTTTGGGAAAAAAGTTTGTGGGGCAAAAACGTTTTTCTATTGAAGGCGGCGAAGGCCTGATCCCGGCTCTTGACACCTTAGTTCACAAAGGAGCTGCATTAGGTGTCGAATATTTTGTGATGGGCATGGCACACCGAGGACGCCTCAATACACTTGCCAACATTTTTGAAAAACGCCCTCGTGATATCTTTCGAGAATTTGAAGGTAAAGAATTTGACTACGAAACAACCTTTGATGGCGATGTGAAATATCACCAAGGTTTTACCTCTCAAATTGAGTTAGAAAGTGGTCAGCAAATTGGCCTCACCCTAGCCCCTAATCCTTCTCACTTAGAAGCTGTCAATACAGTTGTAGAAGGAATCGCACGAGCTAAAATCGATCACGTTTACAAAACAGAAGATAAAGTTTGCCCCGTTCTGATCCATGGTGATGCTGCTGTTGCCGGACAAGGTATCGTCTATGAAACCATTCAGATGGCAGGTTTAGATGGCTACCGAACAGGTGGCACCATTCATATTGTTGTCAATAATCAAGTTGGCTTTACGACTAATTACTTAGACGGACGCACCTCTACCTACTGTACAGACGTTGCAAAAACAACACTTTGTCCTGTTTTCCACGTAAACGGCGATGACATTGAGGCGATTGTAACAACCATTGAAATTGCCATGGAATATCGTCAGGCTTTCCATCGCGACATCTTCATCGATTTATTGTGCTACCGCAAATATGGACACAACGAAGGAGACGAACCAAAATTTACGCAACCAAAGCTTTATAACATTATTGCCAAGCACCCTAATCCGAGAGAAATTTACTTGGAGCAACTCAAGCGCGAGGCACTCATTAGTTTAGAAGAAGCTAAACAAATAGAACAAACTTATCAGCAGTTTTTAGAGGCTGAATACGAGGCATCAAGAAGCCGCGATAAAGCATTGGTTTATGACTTCTTAAGCCTCACTTGGAAAGACTATCGTCACGGTAATGCGCAAGATTTTGAAAAATCACCTGCCACCGGAATTTCCAAAAAAGAGCTCCTAGAGCTAGGTCGTAAATTGGCCACCTTACCAGAGGGTAAAAAATACTTCCGAAAAATTGCAAAAATCTTTGAAGACCGACTCTCCGCCATTGAGAATGATAAATTAGACTGGGGGTCAGCAGAGATGCTAGCTTATGCTACCTTATTGGCCGAAGGACATGCTGTGCGCATTTCAGGTCAGGATGTAGAACGCGGAACCTTCTCGCATCGGCATGCGGTTGTCAAAACCGAAGATACCGAAGAAGAAGTGCTCACTTTGAATAACCTAAAGGAGGGCCAAGCACCCTTTACCATCTACAATTCATTGTTATCTGAGTATGGCGTACTTGGTTTTGAATACGGTTATTCTTTAGCCAATCCGTCAGGACTCACTATTTGGGAAGCGCAATTCGGAGACTTCTTCAATGGTGCCCAAATTATGGTTGACCAATTTATTTCCGCAGGAGAGGACAAATGGGCAACCCAAAGTGGCTTGGTTATATTGTTGCCACATGGCTATGAAGGCCAAGGTGCAGAACATTCAAGCGGACGAATGGAGCGCTTTTTACAACAATGTGCCGACCTTAATATGCAGGTAGTCAATACCTCTACACCAGCCAACCACTTCCATTTATTGCGCCGTCAATTAAAGCGTGACTTCCGTAAGCCCTTGGTTGTTTTTTCACCTAAAATGTTGTTGCGCTACCCAGATGCAACTTCAAGTTTAGATGAAATGGCCAAAAACGGCTTCCAAGAAGTGATCGACGATCCAACGGCAAATGCTCAAAAAGTAGACACGGTGGTTCTTTGTAGCGGGAAGTTTTATTACGAAATGAAGGTCAAAGCAGCCGAACTTGGCACAACAAACATGGCCTTTGTACGCGTAGAGCAACTCTACCCTCTCCCTACTGCTCAAATAGATGCCATCTTAGCTAAATACAAAGCAAAAAATGTCATCTGGGCGCAAGAAGAACCTGCCAACATGGGTGCCTGGTCACACATGGCAATGAATTTACGCCATATACCGCTTATTGGTATTTGCCGACCGGCAAGTGCAGCTAGTGCCGAAGGTTCCAAAAAATTACACGAAATTCGTCTCAAACAATTGTTCAACGACCTCTTTGCATACGCAAAGAAAGCCTAAAATAGAAACGTATGTCACTATTAGAAATGAAAGTCCCGAGTCCGGGAGAATCGATCTCAGAAGTAGAAATTGCCACTTGGCT
>Ga0102823_1000342_pt1 | contig 19481 bp, 17 predicted proteins | sample ColrivemetaGS743_FD_78459 | JGI IMG/M metagenome (GOLD analysis project Ga0102823, IMG submission 78459) | Estuarine microbial communities from the Columbia River estuary - Ebb tide non-ETM metaG S.743 | ecosystem: Environmental > Aquatic > Marine > Intertidal zone > Estuary | place: USA...
ACCTGCTTGAATAAGTCCTATAATCGCCTGAACACCTAAAGGTAAACTTAGATTTACCAATGCATAGAATAAGGCATAGAGGTACAGGTATAGGATGTCGCGACGGTCTTCAGCTAACATCGCGATGAATTTTTGGAAAGGGTTTTTAGTCATTAGTCGTACAGAGATTTAAGGGTCATATCTGTTAGAAAGTGTACGATTTCTTCCTTGCTCCCAGATGAATCGGAAAGGCGGGGTAGATGTTCAGCGAAAAATTGTTGACTCTGGGCAGCCTCAATAATGGTCGCAAATAAGCTGTGCGGATACGGGTAGCCTGGATTGATTTGCAAAGCCAATTGACTTAAGGTCTCACAAATCTGCTTGTACCCCAGGAAATAGCCTTCTTTGTTTTCTTGATCTACATCTTTGGTGAGATATATCTTAGGGTATTCAGCAACAACCATTCGTTGCAAGGCGCGCTCATCGATGTGAGGAATACGCTCGTCCTGATCCATAGGAAGCACTAGAAGCTGGATGGCTCTTTTAAGTTTTTCTTCCGGGCTATTAAGCAGCATGAATTCCTGAGCCATTTTTACTTCGAGCCAGCCCCAATACCAATTAATCAGGTAAGTCAGTAGCTGGTGCTTGTTTTGAAAGTAACGATACACTCCAGATTCTGTACTGATGATTTCTCGAGCCACTTTTTTAAAAGTCAATTGCTCATAACCCAGCTCGTCCATCAATTCAATACTCTTCGATAAAATGCGTCTTCCCAGCTCTGTTTCATCCGGGTTTTTGCTGTAAAGCTTTGCGCTTATGGTAATGTTTAATGCATTCATATTCGAGTACAACGCTAGTTTTAAATAATTGTTTAGCACCGCAAAAATAATAGTAATACTATCGATTTTGCAAAATAAAATTTCACTCACTACAGAAAGCCTACATTTGCAGTGCTGCGTTAAGTTAACGACAGCCTAAAAAGAACATATGACCTTTGATTCATTGGGGCTCAAGCCCCAAATCCTATCGGCCTTAAAAGAACAAGGCTACACACAACCTACACCTATTCAAGCCCAAAGCATCCCCGTCCTTTTAGAGGGCTACGATTTACTCGGAACCGCCCAAACAGGGACCGGTAAGACGGCTGCATTTACCATACCTATCATTCAAAATATTCTGGATGCGCCAAGCGAACGCAGAAGAAGCATAAAAGCTTTGGTAGTTACTCCAACCAGAGAATTGGCATTACAAGTTGCCGAAAATGCTAAGCGCTATTCTTCAGGAACATCCCTTCGTACCGCAGTTATTTTTGGCGGCGTAGGAGCTAATCCGCAAATTGATCAGCTCAAAAGAGGGGTGGATATTTTAGTTGCAACGCCTGGACGATTATTAGATTTACAAAGTCAAGGATTTATAGACCTACGCTCCCTAACGCATTTCGTTCTTGATGAAGCCGATCAAATGCTGGATATGGGCTTCATTCATGATATAAAAAAGCTACTTCGTTTACTTCCTTCTAAACGTCAAAGTCTGTTTTTTTCTGCAACGATGCCGAAGACAATCATGGAGTTGAGTGGTCAAATTTTAAAGCCTAACTACAAACAAGTTCGAATTGCTGTGGAAAAACCCACAGCGGAGCGCGTTTCGCAGTGTGTCTACTATGTGAGTAAAGGCGAAAAGCCATCACTACTTATCCACTTATTGGAAGAATTAGAAGGTAGTGTCCTAGTCTTTGGTAGAACGAAGCACGGCTGCGATAAAGTCGTCCGAATTCTTGAAAAGAAAGGCGTAAGCGCAGCAGCTATTCATGGCAATAAAAGCCAAAATGCCCGTCAGAAAGCGCTAAAAGGATTTAAAGAAGGGAATGTTCGTGTATTAGTGGCCACAGATATTGCCGCTCGTGGAATTGATATTTCAGGATTAGAGCATGTGGTGAATTATGAGCTTCCCAATATCTCTGAGACCTATGTTCACCGGATTGGGCGGACGGGACGTGCAGAGGCTTCTGGTTCGTCAATATCTTTTTGCGCAGCAGATGAGCGGGGTTACTTGAAGGATATTGAAAAGCTCATTAAGGCCCAAGTTCCTTTGATAGAGGAACATCCTTTTACGGAGGGGGCTGCTGAGGAATGGTCGGTTCCTGAAAACCGTATTCCCGCTAAGCAAGGTCAGCGTGCGCCGCGCACGAGCCGCGGTCCTAAGCATGGAGGAGGAAATTCACGCTCTGGAGCTCCTGCTCGCGGAAAGCGACCGTCAAGAAGACGTTAGTATTTGAGCAATTCCAATACTTTTTCTTCAAAAAGTGCGGATGTAAATTTTTTAATGGGGAACCCTAAAGGTCCTATGCCAGCTTCGTTGATTAGCTTATTCCAGAGGAATTGATCGGCAATATGCGGTAAAATGAGCTGAGGACGATCAAAACGCAATGCACTATGAGTGGTTCCAGAGCCACCGTGGTGTACCACGGCGCAAACGCGACTAAAGAGCCAATCGTAGGGAATGTCCTTTACTAGAAAGATATTTTCGGGTAAAGGACTTTCTATTTCAATACCGCCCCAACTCGAGTTGATGAAAATGGGAAGGTTGTGTTTATTGCTTAGTTCGAGTAAGGCTTGTCCCACTTCTTTTGGTTTAGCATTGATCATAGAGCCGAATCCAACATACAGCGGGTTCGGGTATTTCTCGATAAAGCGAGCGAGATCTTCAGAAGGTTTCCAGTGTTTGGACTTATTCCGCTCTCGAAAATCAGTGACTTTGACGTGGTCTGGCCAGTAGTTAGGCTGGGGAAAAAGTCGCTTAGAAATGGCGTATTCAACCGGCACTTCCGAAAGTAAAAAACGCTTTACTTCTTTTCGTTTAAAGGGTGCCCAATTCCATTCTTTCATGATCTTGTTCCCATACCCGATGATGGCTTGGGAAATCATTGCTGAATTGGTCAATGCATAACTCATTTTGTTCCACAAGCGATTATTGAATTGTCCCATACCTATAGCGGGTAATTCACGAACGGGATGCACTAAACACGGCATCGGTATAAGTAATTCAACACGCCGACCATCGCGCAAGGCTGCCATAACGGGATAAGCACATTTGATATGGTAGATGATTCGATCTGGCTTAAAGCTCATATCAGCGTCCCGCTGGTCGCGGATGAGTTGCTCTTGAATCGGCTTTGTTTCTCGCAGAAGCTTAAATAGTGTGCTTATGCGACTCCACCCAGAACCGATTTGCCCGGTAATTTTTTTGACATCGGGTGAGTCGATTAAGTCGAGGTATTCGTGAGTCATCGGGAAGAAATGTTCACTCACCTCTGCGGCCAGTGAACGAAATTGTTCCGGCATACAGAAACCTACCTCATATCCATTCTCTTTAAGTTCTTCGCCCAAAGCTAGATAAGGTTCCATATCCCCGCGTGAGCCAAGTGTCATTAATAGTATCCGATCCATCTATGAAAGGTACAATGGAATTTGTAAGAATGTATAAGGCGCCGTTCGGAGTGGATCTTTCGCTCGAACAAAGCCTGTACCCGTTTTGCGTTCGCGGCATTTTTTCTCTTTCTCCAAAATCCTCAAGATTTTTCGGATTTTATCTAAAGAAAAAGCCAGCGCAATTTCATTGCGCTGGCTTTGTTCCTTTGCTTCGATCACCAAGTGGAGCTGGCGGGAATCGAACCCGCGTCCAAACAAGGAAGCCTGAGGCTTTCTACATGTTTATCTTGTGATTAGATTTTCGACCGATCTCTGAGCACAAGCACCCTAATCACGGCTTATCTTCTAGACTTAGGCTAGCCCGCGAAGCGAAGGCTAACTGCATTCCTGAATTTTCCACACCTCGTGATCAGTCGCCTCAGGACGGGGGCTCCTGCGAGATGTTCAGCTCCTATACCTAGTATAGGATTAGCAAAATCGACATCCTGTCAGATTAAGCGGCCAAAGCGTAAGAATCTTCGCCAGTTAAAAAAAATGAAGCGGTGTATTAACGAGCTGCCCCTTCAGCGCTCGACATGCTTACATCAACCTTCGGCTTGCTGTCAAAACCAGTCAGCCCCAGAAAAGATGTGGAGTGCGAAGATACGCGAATTCTACGCCAAATATGTGCACATCAACGAAGGAACTATGGGAATTGACGCTAAAATCTGTACTATCTTTAAGCATATGAAAATCGGCATATTAAAAGAGGGTAAGGTTCCAGTGGATAAGCGCGTTGCGTTAACTCCAGCACATGCTGCGGCATTGAAAAGTAATTTTGATTGTGACGTAGTCGTTCAGCCTTCTGCTATTCGTGCCATTGCAGATGACGAATATGTAGAAGCAGGCATTGCTCTGCAACAGGATTTGAGTGATTGCGACGTCCTTTTCGGAGTGAAAGAGGTACCCATTGATCAGCTCATTCCCAACAAAACCTATTTTTTCTTCTCTCATACCTACAAACAGCAGCCCTATAACGCAAAGCTTTTGAAAGCGTGTGTTGACCGTAATATTCGTCTAATAGATTATGAATTATTGAAGAAAAACGGCAATCGAGTGGTTGCTTTTGGCCGATTCGCCGGGCTCGTTGGCGCCTACAACGGACTCAGAGGATGGGGCGAGAAATACGGGCAGTTTGCGCTCAAGCCTGCGCATGAATGTCGCGACATGCAGGATATGTTCGCGCAATTAAAAGGTGTGGATTGGCCATCGGATATGAGAATTTTACTCACCGGAAAAGGTCGTGTTGCGAGCGGTGCCGTGGAGACCTTGCAAGCGGCTGGAATTCCACAAATCGCTCCTGTAGAAATTGAAAATCACGAAGGTTCTTTTTGGAGTCAGTTAGACGTGGAACACTACTATAGGACCAGCGACGGAAGTCCTTTCGATCGCAAAGAGCTATTTGCGGACCCAAGTGGTTTTGAAAGCAATTTCATGCAGTATGCCCCGTATGCAAAACTCTACATAGCTGGGCATTATTACGACAGTCGTGCACCTTTCATATTCACAAGGGCGGACGCTAAGCGGCTAGATTTCGCAATTACCTATGTATCCGACATCAGCTGTGATATTGATGGCCCTGTGGCCTCGACACTTCGTCCTTCAACAATTGCTGAACCCTTCTACGGGTATTTGGCGCGTGAAGAAAAGGAAGTGGCGCATGATGACCCGGAAGCAATAGGAGTAATGGCTGTGGATAATCTTCCGTGTGAATTACCGCGCGATGCTTCGTTGAGTTTTGGGTCTGATTTGATCGAACATGTAATTCCAGCCTTGTTTGATGGGGACAAAGAGCACATCTTGTTCCGTGCTACCGAATGCAGTGATGGTGCACTTACCGCTGATTTCAATTACCTTCAAGCGTATATCGGTAAAGCATAATGGCTAAAAAGGCGCTACATATTACCAAAGGTGTAAAGAATGCGCCTTCTGTTAACCCTAAACTTAGAGCGGGTAAAAGATGGAGTCGTTCCGTTGCTGAATTAGCCAAGGATATTATTGACGGGAATCTTCCTGCATTAGCGCAAGGCATTACGTTGGTGGAGAGCAACGCCGTTGCGGATAAGGAGAATGCTCGAGCCCTCCTACATGCATTAATGCCACACACAGGCAGCAGTTTTCGCATAGGTGTAACCGGCGTTCCAGGTGTAGGTAAAAGTACTTTTCTTGAATCTTACGGAAGTGCCATACTAAAATCAGATGAAACTGCTCGTGTAGCTGTACTCGCCGTTGACCCTTCATCAGAGGTCAGCAAGGGGTCTATTTTAGGTGATAAAACGCGAATGATGGAGTTGGGTAAGCACGAGCGCGCGTTCATTCGTCCTAGTTCATCAGGCGGGAATCTAGGCGGCGTCGCAAAAAAGACTAGAGAGGCCTTATTGCTTTGTGAAGCCGCAGGATTCAATTATATTTTCGTTGAAACGGTTGGTGTTGGACAGAGTGAGACGTTGGTTGCTCAACTGGTCGATTGTTTTCTTTTCTTGGCGATGCCCGGAACAGGCGATGAACTGCAAGGCTTGAAAAAGGGGATTATGGAAATGGCTGATATCATCGCTATAAATAAAAGTGAACCGCCAAATACACCAGCGGGTGAACGAAGTGCCCTCGCGATTCGGAGTGCGCTACAACTTTTTACGAATAAGAAATTCGACTGGCATCCCCCGGTGCTGCTCACTTCTGGTTTGACTGGCTTTGGCTTCAATGAGCTGGATACATCCTTCGACCGATACCGTCGACACAGTCAATCAAAAGGTTGGTTCGACAAGAAACGCAAGGATCAACAAGAGTACTGGTTCGAGCATGCCGTGCGCGATGGCGTATTCGAGCTATTACGCAAAGACGAGGACTGGAAAAGGGACTACGAAGCATTGAAGGCTGAGGTCGCGCTAGGAAACCTGAATCCTTTCGAGGCAAGTGCGGAAATGGTCAAATCCTTAAAAGGAAAGGTCTAGAAGTTTCGAGCGGCTTCGTGCTTTAACAAAAGAATGGCGGCCTTAGTTGGGAAGATATCTCCCGTCATCTCAAGTTCAATCAACTTTCGGCTTAAATCTGCTGCAGTCGCTTCCGCACCTAATTCAGCAGTCGTTTTGTTGATCAACGAAACCACTTGACTTTTTGCACTTACGACATGATTCCAAGCACCATCAGTAACATAAACCTGTTGAGAAATATTGTAGTCAAACTCCTCGCGAACGGCATTGACCAGGAGCTTTCTGTAATTACCAATGTCCATATTTCCCGGTTTAACTCGCAGCACAAGACGGTTTGGGCTAATACGTTCTAGAAGTACAATAATCCGTTCGTATGCCTGAAATCGCATAGGAAGCGCCTTTTTCTGCAAATCTTTACGCAAGTAAAATTGGCGTCTTTTTTCTTCGTTATCTACAAAGTTTGACAGCAGTAAATAGGTGAGCAACAGCATTAAAGCCGCTGGAAAAGTATACTTTAGAATTTCAATAAATGCTTCCATGAATATGTCTTGAGGCATACAAATATCGTTATTTTTGCCACCTTATTATACTTTATTCATGCAATCACTTTCAAAAAGAGCACAACAGATGGGTCTTCCCATGACCATTGAGATGGCGAAAAAGGCACGCGAATTGAGTGCTACAGGTAAAAATGTAATTAGCTTGTCTCTTGGTGAACCTGATTTTGACACTCCAGACTTTATCAAGGAATCTGCTTCTCAAGCTATGGTTGAGAACTTTACGCATTATATGCCGGTTCCTGGTTTTACTGATGTTAGAGAAAGTATTGCCGCAAAATTTAAGCGAGATAACGGTATTGAATATACAGCGGATCAGATTGTGATCAGCACAGGGGCGAAACAGAGTCTTTTGAATATTTTCTTAGCCTTAGTTAATCCTGGGGATGAAGTAATCATTCCAGCGCCGTATTGGGTAAGCTATATGGATCAAGCGGATTACTGTGGTGCCGATGTTAAAGTTCTGCCGACAACCATGGAAAGTGGTTTTAAAATTACTGCTGATCAGTTAGAATCGGCCATTACTCCAAAATCTAAAGTCCTCATATTCTCTTCACCAAACAATCCTTGTGGAGCGGTATACAGCAAAGAGGATTTAGCGGCGATTGCAGCGGTAGTGGCAAAGCATCCAAACCTCTACATTATCTCCGATGAGATATACGAGTTGCTCAACTACGGTGAGGTCAGCCATGTCTCAATAGCTAGTTTTCCAGAGGTATATAACCAGACTATTACTGTTAATGGCCTTTCAAAAGGATTTGCGATGACCGGTTGGCGTATCGGATACATAGGGGCGCCCGAATGGATTGCCAAAGCGTGTACAAAGTTTCAATCGAATTTCACCTCTGGCGCCAACTCTATTGCGCAACGTGCATGCAAAGCTGCTGTTGAGTCAGATCCGTCTAAGGTCAATTATATGGTGGAAAAATTCGCGTACCGTCGAGAGAAAATGGTCGCATGGATGAAAGAAATCCCGGGGTTTGAATTAGAAACTCCTCCTGGCGCTTTTTATGTTTTTCCAAGAATAACGGCCCTTTTAGGGAAGAAATTTAACGGACAAGTTTTAGAGACCGCGCTCGACGTGAGCATGTATCTATTAGAAGAAGGTTTGGTGAGTACCGTTCCTGGTGATGCATTTGGATTGCCCGGATATATCAGGTTCTCATATGCTGCTGCAGAAGCTGAGCTCGAGGAAGCGGTAAAAAGAGTTAAAGTTGCAGTAGCTAACTTAGAGGACTAAGTCCATTTATTTTGAAGATAGAAGTTTCGAACGGTGAAATATTAGATAAGGTTTCCATTTTAGAGATAAAATTGGAGCGAATTCTAGATTTAGAAAAGGTTCGGAACATTCGAAAAGAATATGCAGCACTTCAAAACGCCGTCCAACACATCGAGACATTGGTATCAAATCTGGAAGAGTATAGTCAAGCCACTGCAGAACTTCGTTCAACTAATGAGGCACTCTGGGACGTTGAAGATGCCTTGCGATTGAAAGAAAAGGCAAGAGACTTCGGCGAGACGTTTATTGCTTTGGCACGTGAGGTCTATGTTTTAAATGATCGACGCGCTGTCTTGAAGAGCACTATTAATAATCTTACCGGCTCCAACCTCAGGGAAGAAAAATCATACGAAGGGTACTGAGCCAAAGCTTGTTTCGAGGAATAGTCCTAACTTCGGGTTAAGAGAAGAGTATATTTTGAGCATAGAATCGCGATTCAATGCGCTCCGTGAGCGCATCAATATTAGGCTTTACGATAGCCGTGACTTCATGTTGCGAATGCTCTCGCGAGGAAGTGTGTTGGTTGCTTTAACGACACTAGTAGCACTGGTTTTTTATCATGGATATGAGTTAGAAGCACATCAAAATAGATGGATAGGATACATTGTTCGGGGCTCTATAGGCTATTACTTAGTTAAATTTCTTCTTGAGCTTTTTTACAATTTTCATCCAATACAATTTCTGAAGAACCGAAAATGGGAGAGTGTATTAATGCTCTTTCTGATAGTGGATATACTAGTGATCAACTTGACCGGTTTCGAGTTACTTAACCAAATAGGGTTATTGCTGAAAATACCTGGGCTTCAGGAGAGTTTTTTGATTGTATTGCAGTGTTATGTTCTTGTGATTGTGGGTCTTGAATTTGGTAAAGTCGGTGAGCTATTGCCGAAATCGAAACTCAGCCCACCAACGTTATTGGTACTAAGTTTTCTAGTTTTAATTGCGCTTGGTACAGGGCTGTTGATGTTACCTGAAATGACCATTGCTGGGAATGAGGGTCTCGACGTATTAACCGCATTGTTTACGAGTATTTCCGCAAGTTGTGTTACGGGTTTAAGTACGATAGACATAAGTGGAGTCCTTAGTGTCAAGGGCCAATTCATTGTCATGTTACTGATGCAGCTAGGTGGATTGAACATTATCTCATTTGCAGCACTTTTTGCAATACTTAGAGGTGGATTTGGAATGCGTCAGCAAAACTTCATGAGTGAGAATTTAGGCGAAGATTTAAAGCGTTCACGTTCACTTATTTCTGCAATTTTCAGGCTTACCCTATTTATCGAAGCGACCGGCGCACTTTTACTAGGATTTTTGTGGCGCAATGAGTTTGATACCTTAGGAACGACCATTTTCTATAGCATGTTCCACAGCATTTCTGCCTTTAATAATGCAGGCTTTTCACTTTTTACGGATTCTCTCGCTAGCACCAATGTCCAATGGGATTTTGGTGTACACTGGGTAATTGCCCTGTTAATCGTGCTCGGCGGTATCGGTTTTGGTACCCTAACCGATGTGCTTCGCCAGCAATGGATAAAACAGCCTATCGTTCGCTCTTGGCGTGGCTTGCGTATTGGAACGAAGCTAGGGTTAGTGGTATCTGCTACGTTAATTGTAGTTGGAGGGGTAGTATTTTTCTTTCTAGATCCGGGAAGTGAAAATGTAGGTGCGCACATCAGTCATAGCTTTTTCCAAAGCATTACCGCGCGTACCGCGGGCTTTAATACTATTTCAATAGGTTCCTTAGCGACCCCTGCCTTATTATTCTTGATTTTCTTAATGTTTATTGGAGGCGGTTCAGGGTCCACTGCGGGAGGGATAAAAACCAGTACGTTCGCCTTAGTTTTTATGAGCGCCTCTGCAACGATTCAAGGTAAAAAGAGTATCAACCTTTACAGAACACAAATCCCATGGGAACTAATGAATCGCGCTTTTGCGATATTCCTTTTTTCCGCCGTGAGCATTCTATTGGGCATATTTGCCCTTACTATTCTAGAACCTTCTATCGACTTACTCGACCTCGCTTTTGAAGAGGTAAGTGCATTCTGTACTGTTGGCTTAAGTACGGGCATCACAGCCGAACTTGGCATCGGTTCAAAAACTGTACTTATGCTTTCCATGCTAGCGGGAAGGGTAGGTACATTAACCTTAGCGTTCGCATTGAGCGGTCAGCGTCAGCAGGTGAATTCTTTCAAGTACCCAAAGGCAAATATTCACGTTGGATAAAAAAAAGCTGCACAAAGGCAGCTTTTCATTCATGATACACCAAAAGTGCAGTGTTAGTTTTTGTCTTGGAAATCCAAGTCTTTAATTCCTAAAGCTTTAAGCAACTTTTTCCCATTGACCTTTAAAGCCTCTTTAATACCTGTGGCTACTTTTTTTGTGGCCTTATCATCCGGTCTAGAAACAAATTTTGAATCACGGTAGCTCACACCTTTCTCAGGTTTCGTATAGAAATAAGTATAGAAACTCTTTCGAGATTCACCTTCCGGGATATTTATTTTTTTGTAGCCGTGTGGGCTATTGTCGTCGGTATAAAAGATTACTGCAGTATTGAAGGTTGGAGGTACCTGAGTTACACATTCCGTCATCTCCTTATTCCATAATTCAAGTGCGCCACCGTATTCCGGTTTCCAATTCTTGTTGAGGTAAACCAGTAGGTTGATCCTACGCCAAAGGCCAAGTTTGGAATTCATATTTACATCAATGTGAATGTCGACGTACGAACCGTTTTTTCCTTGATGTACTCCTGAACCTAATGCATCTGTAGTAGTATGTAGCCCTTCAATGCTCGTAATGCGACTTAATTGGTCACTCCAGTCTTTAGACGCTACGGCTTCACGTGCTTTTGAAAATGAAGGATGCCAGCGGTCAAAATGATAATCTTCGCTTTTATCCTCATTTAAGCTTTTACGTTTTACGTTCAAATCATCAATGGACGGGAAGTGAGCGAATAAATCATTCGCAATTTCCTCAGTGAAGAAATTTTCCATGACCAAATATTTACAAGGCTTCGCACTTTCGTATGCCTCTTTAAATGCGCCGACAAAGTTGACGTCTAGATATTTTGGGTTGATTATTCCTTGTGCCATGGGGTATAAATTGTGAACTCAAATATAATTGCTAGTTTTTCTTTTGTCTCGTGACATCGGTCAGTTTTCCGTAGATACTGAAAAATAAATTCGGAAAGAAACGCTTGAAAGGTACCGCTAGAATTTCGTACCTACCTATAAACAGATGTCTACTGGGCCTGCGTTTTGCGGTACGGTTGTAAAATTTTCGGGCGAACTCCATTGGAAGCATACCTTTTTCTTGCGCTGCACTGTTTTTTTGGATAGGTATTCCATCCGGGCCCAAACTGTTTAGGGTGACGGACGTGTTTATAAAACCAGGACTAACTAGTCCAACATGGACAGCACTTGAGCGTAGTTCGTATTGCAAGCTTTCGAAATATCCAACAAGTGCATATTTACTCGCGGCATATGCTGCTAATTTGGGAGATCCGAAATGACCTAAAATGCTTGCAATGGTCCAAATCTGTCCGCTATTCCGCTTTTGCATGTGCGGAAGTACTGCTTTAGTTAAAGCCACGCACCCCCAAAAATTCACTTCTAGAACCTTTCGCTCGACCGGTAGTGTCATTTCTAGTACTGTTCCTAGATGTCCCATTCCGGCATTGTTGATCAAGAGGTCAATAGAACCTGTAAACGCCAAAGCTTGGTTGGTCCAAACTTCGGCGTTTTCATTTTGTTCTAAATCTAAAGGAAGGAGGTAGCTATGTTCTGGATAAGCTAATCGTTTTTGAATCGATGCCAATCGCTCCGAACGGCGCGCACTTAAAATAGTATGGTAGCCTTTTGCGTTATACGTCAAAGCAAGTGCCTCACCTATGCCGCTTGATGCTCCTGTGATCCATACTGTTTGCGCTACCTTCATTTCAATCCTTTGAATCTAAAGTAAGCTTTCTGCTAGAAACTTCTACGTCCTCTTCCGGCACTGCTAGAGTTGCCTTTAGGGTAACCTCCGCCCGATTTAGGCTTGCCGTAGCCGCCGCCCGTTGAGCGAGCACCTGTTCTACTGCTGCCACCACCAGTGCGACTTCCACTTCTGTTATCGTCTCTGCTGAAACCGCCACTGCTTCTTCTATCAGAACTTGTTCTATCGTTGCTAAAGCGCTCGCGTCTCTCAGTGCGTTCGCCGCTAATGCGTTCACGTCTCACTGGACGGTCGTTAGAACGACTGTCTCTACGATCTGAGCCTCCTTCGAAGCTTCGTTTTCCTTTATAACCTCCACTATCTCTGCGGTCTCTGCCTCCATAAGATGGACGCTCTGCTCTGGTTGAACTACTGCCTTCCTCAAAGTACGAATTGACTACATAAGATCCTGTTTTCGCACCATTTAAACGTGCAGCAACTTCTACAGCATGACGGTCTTCGATATCTATTTTTGTGAAAGTTTTGTCCATATCGATTTTACCGATACGCACTTTCGTTCCTTCCATGGCATCGTTGATCAGACCCATGATACGGCTTGGGTTAACATTCTGACGGTAACCTAAATCAATAACAACGGTTTTAAATCCTTCTTCTCTTCCTGTAGAACGATCGCGTTTTCCGTGCTCTTTTGGACTAGAAGCTTTCTCGTTAATATCGCGCGCTCCACGGTATCGGCTGAGCATGACAGATGTTTCGTGCCCTACAAAGCGCTCGATCAATTCTGCTTTACTTAAATGCGCCAATTTATCCATGGCTACATCCAAAAGCTGCGGATCTATAGTTGTGGTATGCTCGTAGCTAACGATTTCGTCGATCGCCTCTTTCATTTTAATACCACAAATATCATCTCCGCTAGGCACTGTTTTTTCTTCGAACTGTTTGCCAATGAGGCGTTCAAGACTTTTAACTTTTCTCATGTTGCGACCGTGAGTGATCACTAATGAAATTCCACTAGCGCCGGCGCGCCCCGTGCGTCCAGAACGGTGGACATATACCTCTGGATCATCAGGTATGTTCACGTTGATCACGTGGGTAAGGTCGTTTACATCAATACCACGGGCTGCAACATCAGTCGCTACCATGAGGTTTAGTTTTTTACGACGGAAACGACTCATCACGTCATCACGCTGTGCCTGACTGAGATCTCCGTGAATGGCTTCAGCACGATAGCCGTCGCCAACTAATTGTTCAGCAATACTCTGCGTTTCTCGGCGCGTTCTACAAAATACGATACCGTACATGTTCGGATTGAAATCCACGATACGACGCATGGCCTCGTAGGTGTTTTTCGAGCCCACGACGTAGAGTTCATGCGCTACATTCGATGCACTTATATTGCGTTTTCCCGCTGAAATTTCCTTAGGATCATTAAGGTATTTCTTGGTTAGGTGCTTCATGCCATCTGGCATAGTTGCACTAAAACATAAGGTTTGTTTGTGCTCTGGCGTATTCGCTAGGATGGCGTCCAATTCGTCTTGGAATCCCATGCTTAACATTTCATCAGCCTCATCCAAAACTAGAAACTGAACATCTTCAATGCGTAATTTCTTGCGCTGGATAAGATCTAAAGTACGTCCTGGAGTACCCACAACTATTTGTGGGCGACCCTGTAGTTCTTTAATCTGTTTCGTTATAGGTGCCCCGCCGTAAACAGCGGTCACTTTTACGTTCATGAATTTCGTGTAAGAAGCTATATCATTACCAATCTGCAAACACAGCTCGCGTGTCGGAGCCAGAATAATAGCCTGCACATGCTGTACGTCAGCATCGAGGTTATGTAAGATTGGTAATGAAAACGCTGCTGTTTTTCCTGTTCCCGTTTGCGCGAAGGCAATGAGATCAGTTTCGTTTTCCAGTAAATGCTCAATACTGAGCTTTTGAATAGGTGTAGGTGTTTCAAACCCTAGTGCCTCTACGCCTTTCACAATTGAAGGGTGTAGACCACTGTCTTTAAAAGTTTCCATAAATGGAGTTGGCTCTGCCAAATTTTAGTTGCCCAGTACCGCTGGGTGCGCCCTTTGAACGTCAGCGCTTCCCAAACTAAAATTTAACCCTACGTGGAAAGATGGACGCTCTTTTCGTGCGGCAAATGTACAACTAATTAATTGGTTAGAAGTTATTTGGTGCAAACGCCACGAATAACACTTGCAGATCCTTGGTGAAAAGGACCTTCGTTAAGCACTGTCTCTTCTTCCCAAACCTTAAGGGTGGTGAAGTCATCGAAGAGGTAAAAGATGCTTTCCGTTGTAAACAGCATGGCTTCGTTTTGTGGTCCACCGCTACCGCGACCCAAATTCTTTTTAGAGAAGCCCTCCAGTAGGAGCGTGCCGCCGGGTTTTAAAAATGTGTTCAAATGATGGTATAGGGGTGTTAAAGCGTCTGGCGGTAGATGGAAAAAGCCATAGAATACGACGTCGAAAGTTGTTCTACTATCAAAATCCATGGCGTCTTTGATGAGATAGGTAAGTGATACTCCCGTTTCTTTTGCCAATTTCAAAGCTTTCTTTTGACCTGCCTCACTTTGGTCAAACGCCACTACTTCCCAGCCTTTCTTGGCTGCATAGACGGCATTTCGTCCTTCACCCTCTGCGGGTAATAGTAGCCTTCCTGGAGTCAGTTGGTCTAATTGGGCCTTGAAAAATGCATTGGGCTCCGTGCCATAGGCGTATTCTGCTGCGGCATATCGTGCGTTCCAGAAGTCTATCATGTGGTTTAATTTGAAGCATTAAAGGTAGTACTCCTTGCAAAATCCTATGAAGGAAGGCTTATTTTTGCCATCTATGGATTCTTTACGTCCGAGTCCGTATTGATTTTTTTAAAAATTCATTTTCAGGAGTTGTGATTTCAAAACTCTATTCTATATTTGCAGCCCCGAACAAGTAGGGTAAAAAGTATTGTTATGAAACGCACATTTCAGCCAAGTAATAGAAAACGCAGAAACAAGCACGGATTCCGTTCAAGAATGGAGTCGTTCGACGGACGCAAAGTATTGGCTTCTCGCCGTGCTAAAGGTCGCAAGCGTTTGACTGTTAGTGATAAAGGAAATTACAAAGGTTAATACATGTTAAAAACCTTTTAATAAGATATAGGTGTTGCCGAAAGCAACACCTTTTTTTTGGCCCAAACCACACCTAACTTTGTACAAATCTTAGAAAGCACATGCCGAAAGACACTTCCATCAATCACGTACTCATTATTGGATCTGGTCCTATAGTTATTGGCCAGGCTTGTGAATTTGATTATTCTGGATCACAAGCATCAAGAAGCCTTCGAGAAGAGGGAATCATTGTTACCCTAATCAACTCAAATCCAGCGACTATCATGACCGATGAGGTCATCGCGGATAACATTTATTTAAAGCCGCTGTCGGTGGAGAGTATTGAGGAGATTCTTCTAAAGCATCCCGATATTGATGCCGTATTGCCTACAATGGGTGGTCAAACGGCATTGAATTTATGTATCGATGCTGATAAACAAGGGGTTTGGAGTGAGCATAAAGTAGATATTATTGGTGTAGATATCGATGCTATTAATATCACTGAAGACCGCGAGGAATTCCGCGCACTTATGGAGACCATCGATATTCCTATGGCTCCCTCGAGAATAGCAAAGTCGTTCTTGCGCGGCAAGGAGACCGCTCAACAGTTTGGTTTTCCACTTTGTGTACGCGCTTCATTTACGCTGGGTGGAGCAGGTGCGACATTCGTGCACACTGAGGAAGAATTTGATACAGCACTTAGCCGCGGTTTAGAGATTTCCCCTATTCATGAGGTAATGATAGATAAGGCGTTGCTCGGCTGGAAAGAGTACGAACTTGAGCTACTCCGCGATAAAAACGACAACATCATTATCATATGTTCCATTGAGAACATGGACCCTATGGGTATCCATACGGGGGACTCTATTACGGTTGCGCCGGCAATGACATTGAGCGATACTACCTATCAGAAAATGCGCGATATGGCCATTAAAATGATGCGGAGTATTGGAAATTTCGCAGGTGGATGTAATGTTCAGTTTGCAGTGAGTCCAGATGAAAAAGAGGACATTGTCGCTATCGAGATCAATCCACGTGTAAGTCGATCGTCTGCATTAGCATCCAAGGCAACGGGATACCCTATTGCCAAAGTAGCGGCAAAATTAGCGATCGGTTATTCTTTGGATGAATTGGACAATCAAATCACTAAAACAACCACAGCGTACTTCGAGCCCACCTTAGACTACGTTATCGTAAAGATTCCACGTTGGAATTTTGAAAAATTTGAAGGTGCTGATACACGCCTTGGTATTCAAATGAAGGCTGTAGGAGAGGTCATGGGGATCGGCCGCAGCTTCCAAGAAGCATTGCACAAAGCGGCGCAGTCCTTAGAGATTAAGCGCAACGGATTAGGTGCGGATGGAAGAGGATTGACCGATCACGACACCATTTTGCACAAATTGGAATATGCATCTTCAGACCGTTTGTTTGTTATTTACGACGCGATTCAAATGGGCATTCCATTGAGAACCATTTACGACATCACGAAAATCGATATGTGGTTCTTAAAGGAGATTGAAGATTTGGCACGCGTCCAGTCTGAGATTGAAAAGCACAATCTAAACTCCTTGCCGAAAGAGCTCATTCAAGAGGCTAAAATGAAAGGTTTCGCGGATCGTCAGATTGCTCATATGGTCAATGCGCTTGAGAGCGAGGTTCATACGAAGCGAACAGATTTAGGCATCAATCGTGTTTGGAAATTAGTAGATACTTGTGCGGCGGAATTCCCTGCGCAGACGCCGTACTATTATTCGACTTTCGAGATGCCACACACCACAGTGGATGGGGTGGAAATGATCGAAAACGAAAGTGTTGTTACAGAAAGAGAGAAAATTGTTGTCTTAGGTTCTGGGCCAAACAGAATTGGACAAGGAATCGAATTCGATTATTCTTGTGTTCATGGCGTGCTTGCTGCTCGTGAAGAGGGGTATGAAACCATCATGATCAACTGTAACCCAGAAACCGTAAGTACAGATTTCGATACCGCGGATAAGCTATACTTTGAGCCTGTTTTCTGGGAGCACATTTACGATATTATTTTGCACGAGAAGCCACGCGGAGTCATTGTTCAGTTGGGTGGACAGACTGCATTGAAATTGGCAGAGAAACTCAGTCGTTACGGAATAGAAATCATAGGCACTTCTTATCAAGCACTGGATTTGGCTGAAGACCGTGGTCGTTTCTCGAACCTATTAAAAGAAATCAATATTCCTTATCCAGAGTTTGACGTTGCGACAACAGCAGATGAAGCATTGGATATTTCTGACGAATTAGGTTTCCCGATTCTAGTCCGTCCGTCGTATGTATTGGGTGGTCAAGGAATGAAAATCGTCATCAACAAGCAAGAGTTGGAGCGCCATGTGGTTAACCTCTTCAAAGAGTTTGAGGGCAATAGAGTGCTACTAGATCACTATTTAGACGGGGCAATTGAAGCGGAAGCTGATGCCATCTGTGACGGTGAAGATGCATACATTATTGGGATTATGGAGCACATTGAACCTTGTGGTATTCACTCTGGAGATTCTTCGGCGGTGCTGCCTCCATTCAATTTAGGTCCGCTAGTAATGCAGCAAATTAAAGAGCATACCGTAAATATTGCAAAAGCACTCGAAACGAAAGGGCTCATCAACATCCAGTTTGCAGTCAAAGACGATGTGGTTTACATCATCGAGGCAAATCCACGTGCATCCAGAACCGTTCCGTTTATCTGTAAAGCTTACGGAGAGCCATACGTGAATTATGCAACGAAGGTTATGCTTGGAACGAAGAAAGTAAAAGACTTTAATTTCAACCCGCACCTCGAAGGATACGCGATTAAAATTCCTGTCTTCTCGTTCAGTAAATTCCCTAACGTCAATAAGAAATTGGGGCCTGAAATGAAATCAACCGGTGAGAAAATTCATTTCATTAAAGATTTGAAGGATCCGGTATTCAAAAAGCTACACAGCGAACGCAGCTTGTACCTGAGTCGCTAATGTTATTGTAAAGACATGCTTTAAAATCCCGGCGCCGAAAGGCGCCGGGATTCTTTTTATCTTGACAAAAATTTTCACCATGTTTCGTTTTTTATCACTTACCATTCTTGCTTGGCTCATCTTTAGATGGCTGGACCGTTTTTTTGGAGGTAGAAGCGGTTCGAACCCTAAGACTGCTCAGAAGCAGAAAGAGCCGAAAGGAAAGAAAGCTTCATCAAGTAAGATTCCAAAAGATGTAGGCGAATATGTCGACTATGTCGAGGTCAAGGACAACAAGAAAAAGAAGTAGATGAAGCTCGGTATCATCACCTACTATTGGCCCCCTGCTGGTGGCCCTGGGGTTCAGCGCTGGTTGAAGCTAAGTAAGTATCTAGCGCGTGAAGGTGTCCAGTTGTATGTGGTGACCGTCGATGCAGAAAAAGCGACGTATCCTTTGCGCGATGAAGGTTTACTGCAAGACGTTGCTTCAGGTATTCAAGTTTTTAGAACCGGTACGTCGGAGAAATTTGGGGCATATAAAAAAGTTACAGGTAAGAAGTCTGTGCCTTTTAGTGGGTTCTCTGGTGAGGATGCGAAAGTAAGTTTCATTCAGAAATTGGCCCGATTCATCAGAGGCAATTTCTTTGTCCCCGATGCGCGTAAAGGTTGGAATTCACATGCCTTCAAGGCTGCAGCCGAAATCATAAAGACGCACGAGGTAAGGCATTGGATTACAACATCGCCACCACACAGTACGCAATTAGTAGGCTTAAAGCTAAAAGAACGGTTTGGTGTGCACTGGACCGCAGATTTCCGGGATCCATGGACGGATATTTATTATTACCGTAAGTTTTATCCAACGGCATTAACCCGGTGGTATGAGCGGGGTTTAGAGCGCAAGGTATTTGCGACTTGCGATGCGTTGATCAGCGTCAGTCCTAGCTGGAGCGGTTTATATGAAAAGAAGGGCCAATTAAAAACGGGTAGCGTACATACCTTAACCAATGGTTTTGATCCAGAAGACTTTAGTGCATTAGTTCCTCAACGACCTGCAAAATTCACATTGCTTTATGCCGGTACATTGGCGGCACAATACCCTTGTGGTGAATTGGTTGCTGCTTTGAACTCTCTAGATTTTGAAATGAACCTGCGTGTTGTAGGTTCTTGGGACGGGCAAAGTCGCGAGACGCTGGAAGCATTGGAGAGCCACGTCGAGGTTACTTTCGAGGAATATGTTCCTAAGGCCCAATTAAACCAGCGCCTGCTCGATTGTCATCTGATGCTA